>Ga0210016_1000400_pt1 | contig 38269 bp, 37 predicted proteins | sample CryGeyCG2014_300_FD_185454 | JGI IMG/M metagenome (GOLD analysis project Ga0210016, IMG submission 185454) | Groundwater microbial communities from aquifer - Crystal Geyser CG02_land_8/20/14_3.00 (SPAdes) (version 2) | ecosystem: Environmental > Aquatic > Deep subsurface > Groundwater | place...
CCCGATGTTGTAAATGGGATTCCAATTGTACAAACCGGAAGCTATGGAAACAATATCGGCAAAGTTGTACTGGAATTTCAGACGACTGCGAATAGTACGAAGCTTCTCAATATGAACTATACACTTATACCAATCAATGATTCTATTCCTGAAGACCCGACAATCAAGGGAATTATCGATCCCTACAATACTCAATTAAAGGCTAAGATGGACGAAGCAATCGGTGAAGCACTTGTTGATCTGAATGGTAATAGGCCTGATATAAGAATCAAAGAGACAAATCTTGGTGATTTTGTTGCTGACTGGATGAAGGCTGTTTCAGGTGCAGATATCGCAATTACAAACGGTGGAGGCATTAGGGCAAGTATACCTAAAGGCCCGATAACTGTTGGCAGTATTTATACAATTCTTCCGTTTGATAACCTTCTTGTTAAAATTGAAATTACCGGAAAGCAGGTTATCGATGCCCTTGAAAATGGTTTCTCTCAGGTTGAAGCGATTGCAGGAAGATTCCCACAGATTTCAGGAATCACAGTGAAAGTTAATTTATCTAAACCTGCAGGTTCAAGAGTAATTGAAGTCCTTGTTGGTGGCAAACCAATTGATCCTGATAAACTTTATACTGTTGTGACCAATGACTTCATGGCAGCAGGTGGTGACGGATACGCAGTGTTTAAGGAAGCAGCAAAAGGTGTTGGATATGGTTATGGGAAATTGGTCACAGGTAACTGGATGAGAGACGACCTAGTTGAATACATAAAGGCACATCCAGAAGTCAATGTAACAATTGATGGAAGAATTACTTTTGTCAATCCTTAGAAGAATCTAGGGTAAATCCTGAAACAAGTCTGCACTGGAACGTTGCAGTCCAGGGTTCAGAGCCTGCCCCGAATTTATTTCGGGGACAGGTTTTTTAGAGGGGGCGCAGAGCGCCCCCTCTATTTTTTGTTTATGATGAAGTTGCTATTTAATTTGTTCTGCAAGAAATTTCGGATTTAAAGGTTTTCCTGTTGCTTTCTCTATGAGTTCGTCCCATCTATATTTTGAGCCAGGTTTAAAGATTCCTTCAACAAAAAATTCGCCTACATTTTTATTAATAAGTTCTTTGGAAACATTTTCTTTTAAATAACTCTCCATTTGTGATGCCATCATTTCTCCGAGAAGGTAATTGTGATAGTAAACAGGGGCTATCCCGAAGTGGATTTTTGCAGCCCAATCAGGATATTTTCTTCGTTCCTCTGGTGGGTTGATAAATTGTAATTCCTGAAGAGTATCATACCAGAGATTGTTTAAATCTTCTCTTTCAGGATTTTTATATAATTCTCTCTCAAAGAATACAAATGCTATAATCCATCTTGCGGTTATTGCAAGTTGATATTTGAGAAGTTTTTTAAGTCTTGGTTCAATCTCTTTAAGGATTGATCCATCGAGGTTAACAATTTTTTCATACCACTCCGCGTCTCTTGCTCTCCTTCCAAAGAACATTGCAACAGCCTCCGTTGTAAAGGTATGTGCAGGCCCTCTTAAAACAGTGGGCAAACTTTTATCAATGTATTTGTCATAAACTGCATGTCCGTATTCATGCAATGTTGTCTCTGCCCATTTTACAGTGGGTCTGATGTTTTCAAGAACTCTTATATCATTTTCAGTATCTATTGAAATTGTGAATGCATGCTGATTTTTTCCCTTTCGTTCGTAAAGATCGGATCTTTCAATAATATCAACGATGTCAAGATTAATAGAATCGTATGTTTTCTTTACAAGGCTTATAATCTCTTTACCTTTAAAAATAGAATCATAATCGTAAGTTTCTATCTCGGGTACTTCCTGGAACCAGAGGTCTGAATAATGCCAAGGTCTCATCTCTTCTTTGCTTATTTTTAACTTTAAAGATCGGGTCTCATCTATATCATCTTTGATCTCTTTAAACAAATCATCAGTTTGTTCCTTGAAAGTCCTGAACATTGAATGAATCTCACCTGTTGAAAGTTCTTGAAGTTCCATCATCATGTCATAGTAATTATTAAAACCTAATGTTTTTGCATTTTCATTTCTGATTTTGATGAGTTCAATAAGTTTTGGAGCAATCTCTTTTCCTATTTCTTTCCCTGCAATCCATGCATCTTTTCTTAATTTGCTATCTGTGCTTTTTTCCAGTATCTCGGTGATTTCATTGTTTGAAACTTCTTTACCATTTATCTTTGCTCTGAAATTAGCAAACAAGGATTCTATTTCGACTTCCTTCTTGACTGCTTCCTCAATTCTTTCTTTTGATAATTGATTTGGGAGCATTTCATTAAAGAGTAACCTCATCTCTCTTTTTTCAATGGAGTCGAGCTCGAGATTCATTGACTCTTTGACAGTATCAAACCTTTCCTTGTCGGCAAGATACAATCTCAACTCTATCTCGGCCTTTTGCATTTCTTCTCCATATTCGCTTTTTCCCGTTGTCGTAAGACCCCAGTAGGCAGTTGCAGATTTTGTATGGAGCCTTTTTACTTCTGCGTTAATTTCTGCAAGGAATTTTTTCGCATCCATATTTCACTCTCCTTTCGTTTTTATATTTTCGGAGCTAAACTGATTTATTTCGTACTACTTAGTAAGCTCTTTATTCCTCTGTAACCTGTAATCCGTTCATCAGGTTTATATTAATTCTAATAACTTTTGTGAATTTCTAAAATCAGGAGAAAAAAGTTTTGAAAAACTTGATTAATTTTTGCAATTGAATATAATAAAAGTTAGGTTATCCTAACTTAAGGAAGGAAACATGGAAAGTAAAAAAATTCTTTCATCAATTGTACAGGGGAAAAAAGTAAAAGTGGTTGGATTTGATTATCATATGGGCCTTTTTTCAAGACATCATCACAGACTTTTACGCCTGCACGAAGCAAATGATTTAGAAAGACATGGTGTATTTTTCACAAGAAGGCTTCAGGAAATGGGAATATTGCCAGGAGAAATAATCGAGGTTCTAAGAAATGGAAATATTGGTCCTGTTGAAGTTATCGTAAAAAACAGTCACCTCGCAATAGGTAGGGGCATTGCATCAAGAATTTATGTCGAGGAAATTGATGAATAAAACTTTTACCGTTGCCCTTGCAGGCAATGCCAATGTTGGTAAAAGCGTTATATTTAATCAGCTGACAGGTGGAAGTCAGATTGTAGGCAACTGGCCGGGAAAAACAGTAGAGAAAGCAGAAGGTTTTACTGAACAGGGAGGACTGAGAATAAGAATTGTTGACCTTCCCGGTATTTACTCTCTTTCAACATACTCTGAAGAAGAAATCGTCTCAAGGGAATTTATTGCTCATGAGCACCCTGACCTGGTTGTTGATATTATTGACGCCTCAAACCTCGAAAGGAACTTATTTTTCTTATTCCAGCTTATGGAACTTGAAGTGCCAATTGTGGTAGCACTAAATCAATACGATGTGGTCGAAGAAAAAGGTCTCGAAATTGATGAACAAAAATTATCAGAACTACTTGGCTTGCCTGTAATAAAAACTATTGCAACAAAGAACAGAGGGCTTAAAGAGCTTTTCCAGGTTATTATAAACATTCTTAAAAGAGGGAAAAATGGCAGAGGAAAAGTTGAATATGGGAAAGAGGTTGAGAGTAGGATTAAAATACTTTCAAAGGCATTGGAACAATTACAGGAATTGAAGTATCCTAAAAGGTTTATTGCAATAAAGCTTCTTGAGAAAGACCCACTTATGTTTTCAGAAATTAAATCTACCGAAATTATTAATCTTGTCAGGATACTCTATAAAGAACTTGAGGAAATTCATGGTGAAAAATCGGAGACAGTTATTATATCAGAGCGATATGCTGTTGCTTCCCGCATTGCAGAAGCGGTTATAACGAAGATGAGGAAGGCGAAGAAAGATTTAAGTGATGTGCTTGATAAAGTTGCCCTTCATAGGTTTTGGGGATATGTACTCTTAATATCACTTGTTCTTTTCATATTTTTTGTAGTGTTCAAATTTGGCAGTTATCTTTCAGGCATGATAGGAAGTTTATTCAGTCTTTTAAAACCATATTTTATGTACCTTAATATACCTGTTCCTTTAAAAGAACTAATATGGAACGGTGCAATCGAAGGCATAATTGCTGGTTTTGCGATAGTGCTTCCATACATTGCTCCTTTTTATTTAATCCTTTCAATCCTTGAGGATACCGGTTACCTCGCACGTATCGCATTCCTTACTGACAATTTGATGCATAGACTTGGTGTCCATGGGAAAGCGTTTATACCTCTCATAGAAAGTTTTGGGTGTAATGTGCCTGCCATATTGGGCTCAAGAGTGATGGAAAGAAAGAGGGACAGGCTTATTGTGTCAATCCTTGCAACACTTGTTCCCTGTTCTGCGAGAACTGTTATTATTTTTGGACTCGTTGCAGTATTTCTTGGCCCTCTTTATGCCATTCTTATTTATGTTTTTGACTTTATCTTGATATTCATCGTTGGGCTTCTGTTAAATAAATACATCAAAGGCACACCCACGGGCCTCATTATGGAGATGCCAAGGTTCAGGAAACCTGTTTTCAAGGTCATATTCAGGCAAACATGGGTCAGGCTTAAAGAGTTTTTCTACTTTGCAATGCCGATTATCGTTACCGCTAACATTGTTATGGAAGGACTTATACTTCTTAAATTTATTGGTCCTATCACGAGTGCATTGAGTCCTATTTCAAGGTTTCTTGGTCTCCCTTCGCTTGCTACAATCACTTTGATTTTTGGTGTATTGAGGAAAGAACTCACCCTTATAATGCTTGCAACATTTTATCAGACTACGAATTTTGCAAAAGTTCTTACCCCACAGCAAATCTTTATCTTTGGTTTTGTTACCATGATTTATATACCATGTGTTGCGACAATTGCTGCGTTGAAAAGGGAATTCGGAAATCTTACTGCTATTCTTGTCTCTATAGGTGAATTTATTGGCGCTCTTCTTCTGGGCGGTCTTTTGAATCTTCTATTGAGGATTTTTTAATATGAAACATACAAAAGGTGTTGAAGATTATCTTGAAGCAATATATGTCCTTGCAAGCAAGAAAGGTGTTGTAAGGATAAAGAATATAGCGGAGTTTCTTTCTGTAAAACTCCCATCTGTCACAGAGGCAGTCAAGCGTCTTCTGGAAGCGGGCTTTGTAAGTCATACGCCTTATGGGGAAGTTATTCTTACAAAAAAGGGCAAAGAAATTGGTAAGGTTACCTGGGATAAGCATCAATTAATTTATGAATTTCTTAAAGATATACTTGGTGTATCTGATGCAGTAGCCTTTAAGGAAGCATGTATTATAGAACACAGCATATCTGAGGAGACAAAGGGTAAGATAAAAGATTTCATAGATAAAAACAGGAAAGAATAACTATCTTAAATTTCAAAAATATCTTTTTGGTGGTAAAATCTTTTTGTTTTATAAGGAGGCAGTATGCTATCTATTGAACGTGGAAAGATTTTTACTGTCACGAATGGCATTATTAATGACGGATTCATCCTCATTGATAATGGAAGAATCAAAGAAATTTCAAGTAAACCAATCAAAGGGAATTTTGAAAAAATTAACGCTAAGGGAAAACTTGTTTTTCCAGGATTTATTGACGCGCACTCTCATCTTGGACTTTTTGCCCTTGAAGGAGGTTGGGAGGGCTTTGACGGAAACGAAATGACCAATCCCTCGACTCCTGCAATGAGAGCAATTGATGCAATTAACCCGCAGGACCCTGCTTACAAGGATGCAATTTCAGCAGGAATTACCACTATTTTTACAGGTCCTGGCTCGGGTAATGTCGTCGGTGGCCAAAGCGTTATAATGAAAACCTATGGAGAAATTGCGGACGAAATGATTATAAGGAATCCAGCTGGCTTGAAATGCGCATTTGGCGAAAACCCAAAGAGGGTTTATACTGAAAAAGGGCAACTTCCCACTACAAGAATGGGCACTACCAAAGTGTTCAGGGAAACTTTATCTAAAGCAAAGGAGTATTATGAGAATAAAAAGAAAAAGAAGAAAGTCAGTTTTGATTTGAATATGGAAGCTCTTATCCCTGTCTTTGAAGGTCAAATACCTTTGAGAATACACTCGCACAGGGCGGATGATATTGTTACAGCTATTCGCATTGCAAAACATGAATTTGATCTTGATGTTGTGATTGAGCATGGTACGGATGCGGTAAGAGTCAGGGACTTTCTGGCAAAAGAGAAAGTACCAGTAGTTGTAGGACCCCTCCTTAATGTATCTCCAAAAGTAGAAACAAGATCTGCTTCTTTTGAAAACCCTACAAAACTTGTGGAAGCAGGAGTTTTAACGGCGCTTATGACAGATCACCCTGTGATCCCCATTCAATATGCGCTCATCCAGGCAGGAGTTGTTGCCTATCAAGGTGGTCTGGGCGAGGAAAAAGCGCTCGAGCTTATTACGATAAATGCTGCAAAAATCCTTGAAATTGATAAAGACTACGGAAGTATAGAGAAAGGAAAAGTTGCTGATATTGCGATTTATGACGGCCACCCATTCTCAACTACTGGAAAGTGTGACACCGTTTTGGTGTGCGGCAAAGCGGTCTTTAAAGGAGGGAAGCATGTATAAAATAATTGCAGATAAACTATTTAACGGCGAAAAAACACTTGAAGATAGAGTAATCCTTTTTGACGAGAGAGGTATTCACCATGTAGGTAGCGACATAAAAGAAATGGTAAAGGAAACATTCAGGGCAAAGTTTTTAACCCCGGGATTTATTGATCTTATTTCAGGCATTGGCTTAAAAGAAGAATCCTTAGGAAAAGTTGAAGGAAATGACCTAGATGAAGCGACAAACCCACAAACTCCAGAACTCATGGCTTTAGATGGCATTAACCCATACGATGAAGCATTTCCAAAGGCTGTAAGAGGCGGGGTTACAAAGAGTCTGGTACTCCCGGGAATATCAAATAGTATTGGTGGCAGAGGGTCGGTGATATTCAATTTCGGAAACAACATTCTTGAGATGCTCATCAAATCCCCTTTTGGCATGAGATTCTCCGTAAACACCGAGCCAAAAGAAACCTATATGAAGCAAAAAAAGATGCCAGTAACCCGAATGGGGAATGCATATTTGATAAGAGATGCACTTTTTAAGGCCCAGGAGTACAAAAAGAATAAGAAAAAATTTTCACTCTTTGAGGAATCTCTTCAAGGTGTACTTGATAAAAAAGATAAGGCTTTTTTCTCTTCTTTCAGGGCTGATGATATTACAACAAGTCTTAGAATTTCAGACGAGTTTAAACTTGATACTGTTATCGCCCATGGCTTTGAGGGAGATCTTGTGATTGATGAAATAAAGAAAAGAAATGTACCTGTTGCTTTTGGCCCCATTATCCTTGCAAAGGAGACGCCAGAGTTAAGACACCTTTCTGTGCAAGTACCAGCTAAGCTTATTGAAGGCGGGGTTACAGTTGCGCTTGTTTCAGGGCATCCATACTACCCAGCCGAATTTTTAAGGCTTCAAGTGGGATTACTTATAAGAGAAGGTGTTGAGAGAGACAGGGCACTTAAAACGATTACCTCTGTTCCTGCTACAATCCTTGGAGTGGAAGAGTTCGGTAGAGTAAAAGAAGGAAGTAAATGTGACCTCGTGCTATTTAACGGCGTTCCCTGGGAAACAAAATCCCAGGTTGAAAAAGTATTCATAAAAGGCAAAGAAGCGTATAGTAGAAGGCTGCCAATGTAATTTGTCAAAATGGTGCCTGGTGCCAAAATGACAGTTTTGGAAAAAAGGGGAAGGTTCGAAATAGTAAAAATGTAGATTAATAAAGGGTTGATTGGCTGTAAATTATAAAGCTGAAACAAATTGCAATTTATTTTAATTCTGTGAGTTTCTTCCTTAGTATCTTTAATTCCTTTAATCTCTTTTCGTTTTCTTCTTTTGAAAGCAGTCTCTCAAGATATTCGATCCTTGCCTTGATTTTATTTCTTTCCTTTTCAAGAGTATCACCCTTCAATTTTGTTTCTTGCGGTAATTTATCTCTTAAAACCCCATCTTCAAGGTAGTAAATCTTATCTGTGAGCTCTTTTAGCAGAAATCTGTCGTGAGTCACAAGAAGAATTGCGCCGTTAAAATCTTTCAACGCATTTGTTACAACTTTGTTTGCTTCTATGTCAAGATGATTGGTGGGCTCGTCCATCACAAGGAAATTTCCCTTCATTAGACTCATCTTTGCCATGATGAGCTTTCTTTTTTCTCCACCACTAAACTCAGAAAATTTTTTAAAGGCATTGTCTTCTGTAATATCAAATATCGCAAGCAAATCCCTTGCCTCTTGAACAGTAAGGCCTTCTTTCAATATTTCGTTAAGGGAAGTTGAATTCTTGTCAACGACAAAAGAATCCTGTGGGAAGTACCCAATTTTAATACTATTCCCCACTCTTAAGTTTCCTTCAAAATCATTATCAAGCCCTGAGATGATTTTTAAAAGAGTCGTCTTACCTGAGCCGTTTCTACCGACAATACCCACCCTTTCTCCTCGTTTTATGAAAAGGTTGAGGCTTTTTAATATTTCTTTTCCGTCAAACTTCTTTTTTATATCTTTCAGTTCAACAACAATTTCCCCACCCCTTCCCTTGCTCTCCAACTTTATAATTTTTTTGCGAGAGCCGTGTACTTCGGGGATTTCTATATGTTCGAGATGCTTTTCTCTGCTTTTTGCTTGCGTACTTCTTGTACCATACCTGAATTTTTCGATGAAAGCCCTCTCTTTCTCAACATATTTTAGAAGCCTTTCTTTCTCTTTTCTCATTCTTTCGTCAAACTCTTCTTTTAGCTGCTCAAATTTATCATAATTTCCAGAGTATTCCTTTAAATGCCCGTATTCAAGATTAAGGATGTGCGTCGCAATTTTATTTATGAAAGTTCTATCATGAGAAACTATCAGCACTCCGCCTTTGAACTTTAAAATTATCTCTTCAAGTGCTTCTATTGTTTCAATGTCAAGATGATTCGTAGGCTCATCAATAATGAGGACGTCTGGCTCCATAAGGATTGTCTTAATTATTTCGTACTTGGTCCTTTCACCGCCGCTCAATTCATACATTTTTTTCTTAAGAGTTTCTTTGCTAAGGGCAAATTTATTAAGCATTTCATAAATTTTTTGCTTGTATGAATAACCACCTTTTTCGTCATATTGCTCTAATAATTTTCCATATTCTTCCTCGAAATTGCCTATTTTTTCAAACTGTTTAAGAGTTTTTTCAATTTTTTTTACTTCTATGAATGCAGTCTCAATTTCCTCAAGAGCTGTAAGGCTTATATCCTTTATTTCCTGTGGCACATAGGCAACTTTTCCGTTGATAGTAATCTCCCCTGAATTTTTTGGAAAATTGCCAGAGATAATTTCAAGTAGAGTGGTCTTGCCGCACCCGTTTTCGCCGACAATTATCTTTCTTTCTCTATCGAGGGTAAACGAAACCCCATCGAGCAGTTTTTTCCCTTGGTTTATGTAACTAACTTCTGAAACTATTAGCATTCTCTCCTCTTAAATATTTTATCTTATTAAATATAATAGAAATGGAGCTTTTTTAAAAGTGACAAAAACAATAAAGGAATTAGAATATAAGGATATATATTCTAACCAGGTGGATATAACTAAGTTAAGTAAAGGCTTCATAATAAACAATTAATGTAAATTTTAAATAATGTTATAATATTTGTAGAGAAAAATGGAAAAAATGTTGGAGGCAATTTTGTGAAAGAAAGAAGCTTTTACACAACCAAAGAAGCCGCAAAATATATCGGCGTAAGCACTTCAACTGTTTATCGTATGGAAAAGAGAGGATTAATATGTTCTATAAAAACACCTGGAGGAGAGAGATGTTTTTAGCAAAAAGAATATTGAGAAGTACCTTAAAAAAGGCAAGAATTTGAAAGCACATAAGAATCCAATTAGATACAAAAAAACAGACTTTATTATAAAAGATAGAGAGTTTTCTTATTCTGTAGAAAATACCAAATTTAGTGTTTCCACTCAAGATGAGTTATTTTTTCATTCTAAGTCGGTCTGGATTTATAATGCTGACGTTTTGAAAATAAATAGCATTAAAGAACAATTTATTGATTTGATAGTAACCTCTCCACCCTATAATGTAGATATTAAATATAATTCACATAACGACGCATTGTCCTATAACGATTATTTGTTGTTTACAAGAGGATGGCTTAGTAGATGCTACAAATTTCTTAAAGACGATGGTCGTTTTTGTTTGAACATTCCTTTAGATAAGAATAAAGGTGGTCAGCAGAGTGTGTATGCAGATATCACAAACATAACTAAACAGGTTGGTTTTAAATATCATTCTACAATTATTTGGAATGAACAAAACATTTCAAGAAGAACTGCTTGGGGTTCTTGGCTTTCTGCAGCTGCTCCTTATGTTATAGCTCCTGTCGAAGTCATAGTTGTTCTTTATAAAGAAAGGTGGAAAAAAACTGGTGGCAGTCGTCAATCAGATATAATTAAAAAAGAATTTATGGAATGGACAAATGGAGTATGGAGTTTTATGGGAGAGAGCAAGAAGAGGGTAGGACATCCGGCTCCTTTTCCAGTCGAATTGCCGAGAAGATGCATTAAACTTTTTAGTTTTGTTGGAGATACAATTCTTGACCCATTTCTTGGAAGTGGGTCAACATTACTTGCTTGTTTACAAACTAATAGAGTAGGCATAGGAGTTGATATTGATGAGAAATACTGTGAATTGGCAAAAAAAGGCTTTTAACAGAAGGACGAGTTAATCAACTAAAACTTGATATTGCGGAAGGAGAAAGATAATGGCAAAAAGCATTAGCGATTTAATAATGGAGTATTTTAAAAAGCATCCCAATGAAGATCTAAAACATATCAATATAGGAAATTTGAGGAGGAGGTGATAAATATGGCATTTAAAACCCTATTCCTTGCGCATACTCCAGATGCAGATCCTGATAAGAACAATTGTATACTCGAAACTCCAAAGTACAAACTGTTTGTAAGATTGGTAAGAGGCCAGAAGCAGGCGTTGGAAGTATGCAAAAAACTTGTAAAAGAGGAAGAGATTGAGTCGATCCTTCTCTGTCCAGGTTTTACTCACAGGGATATTGCCGAGATTGCAGGAGCAGTAGACCCAAACGTTGGTATTTCTGTTGCTAGAGGAGATGGACCAAGTGGCAGGATTTCAATGGAGGCAATGAAAAAAGCAGGTTGGTTTTAATGTTTTATCTTTTTAATTAAGCGAAAATAGTAGAGAAGTTGTAAAATTTCAAAGGACAGTTTTCTTGGTTTTCCTTTATTTTTGTGTTATCATACGAGGAGTGAATGGAATAAGCGACGTGATGATCCCCTATTTCAACTGTTGTCACCGCGAGTGAACGTAGTGAGTGTGGCAGTGACAAAAAAAGAGAACCAATATTATATTTAAAAATTTTTCTTTTTAAATATAATTGAGAAAATACAGTTTCAAAAGAGGTAAAAATGGATTTGGATAAGGAAGTCCTTTCTGGAGCAGTTGAATTCATTGAGAAGTATATTCAGCCCAGGGAGAAAGAAATCGAGGTCGAGGGGCTTTTCGTTAAAGATATATTCAAAGAACTTGGATATCATGGGTTTATTGCTATCCCATTTCCTAAGGAATACGGTGGTTTAGGCCTCTCTTTCAGACTTTTTGTTGATGTTTCAAGGCTTATTGCCAAACACAGCGGTACAATATCAGGTGTTATTGGTGCCCATTTGCTTTCCGCTTTTTCAATACTCATCGGCGGCACAGAGGAACAGAAGCAGAAATCCCTCACAAAGCTTATTAAGGGGGAACTAATTGGCTCATTAGCGTTAACCGAGCCAAATGCGGGCTCAGATCCATCCTCGATTGAAACAGAGGCAAAAAAAGAAGGTGATTATTATATTTTAAATGGCACAAAGGCATTTACCACAAATGCAGGGCTTTCCGATATATATGTAATAATGGCAAAAACTGACAGAGAAAGAGGTGCAAGGGGAATGTCTGCATTTATTGTTGAAAGCACTGATGAAAATTTTAAAATTGGACGCCAAGAGTCTAAAATGGCACTCCCCGGTCTTCCTAATGCTTCACTTTTCTTGAACGATGTAAAACTTTACAGGGATAGAGTTGTTGGAAAGGAAGGCACAGGCTTTGCCATCGTGATGAAAACACTTGATATAGGGAGAGTTACTACAGGTGTAGGTGCTCTTGGCCTTTCAGAAAGGGCGTTAGAAGAGGCAGTAAAGTACAGCAAAAAAAGAATTCAGTTTGGGAAACCAATAAGCTCTTTTGAAATGATACAATCTTATATTGCCGATATGGCAACCGAGATAGAAGCCTCAAAACTTCTTGTAATGAACGCGGCAGAAAAGAAAGACCAAAATGACCCAAAGTTTTCATTGTATGCTTCGATGGCAAAGTATTATGCCTCAAAGGTGGCAGTAGATGTATCGAGGCTTGCAGTGCAGATATTTGGTGGTTACGGCTGGATTGAGGATTATATTGTTGCAAGACTTTACAAAGAGGCGAAGATGTACGAAATCATTGAAGGAACCAATGAAATTCAAAAACTTATCATTTCAAATTATATATTGAAAGAGGTGAAATAATGTACATCGTGGTATCGGGAAATATTGGGGCAGGTAAAACCTCCCTTGCACAGATTATTTCAAAAGAGTTTGGATTTGGTGTCTATTTTGAAGATTTCCATGCAAATCTTTTTCTCAAAGACTATTATCAGGATATGAAAAGATGGGCTTTTGCAACCCAGATTAACTTCCTTGCCCTGCGTTACGAACAGATAATCCATCATGTACTCGTTTCAAGCATTCCAGCAGTTCTTGACAGGTCAATTTATGAAGATAGAGAGGTCTTTGCAAAATCGCTTCACGAAGAGGGGCTTATGACAGATGAGGAATGGGATGTTTATAATAAGCTTTATAATCTAATGGTATTTCATCTACCGCAGCCAAACATTCTTGTTTACCTTGAAAAGGGTGTTGACGAGCTTTTAAGGAACATAGGCAAGAGAGGGAGAGATTTTGAAAAAATCCCCCGAGAGTATCTTGCTAGCCTTGACAAAAGATATAAAGATTTCTATGCAAACTGGCATTTCCCAAAAGTAAAAATCAGCAATGATATTTATGACAGAAAGGACGAGATAGTAGAAAAAATTAAGAAAGTACTGTACCAATCAGAACAATAAAAATTGTCAAAATCATATCTAGCACCAAATTCTAAAAAAGCCGCTCCTCTAACAGCGGCTTTTGCCTTATTTGTTTCTTCTGAAAAATCCTTTTCTTTTTGGCTTCTCTTCTTCTGGCTGTTGTGACTCAGTATTTTGAGGGGATTCTTTTACCTCCCTATCTTCCTTTTTTGTAGCTCCAGTAGCTTGGGTTGTAGCGGCTTTAAGTTTTTCTTCAAGATTCTTAGCCTTAAATTCTAAATCTCTAACTTTATTTTCGTACTCTTTTGCCTTTGCTTCTTGAGTGCCTTTCATCGAGCTTTTCTCTTGCTCCAATGTCTTAATAATATTATCTCTTTCCTTTATCTCCCTTCTGTACCTGGCAGTGCTTCCTATGTAGAGCATCAGTGAAATAAGCCACATTGAAACGACCCCGGCAAGAAAGACTAAAATTGCAGAAAGTCCTACAGAGACATTGGGAATTACCCACCAGAGAAACCTTAATTCTACTGTTGTTGAGCCATTTTGCACCACAAACAACAGGCTTGCAATCAGGACAACCAGTAAAATAACAAGAAAAGTACTAAACTTTCTCATCTTAATTTCCTTTTTGGTTTCTCTTTTTCTTCTTCAGGCTGTTTTACTTCAGCTTTCCTTACTTCAAGGGCCTCTTCTTTGGCCGTTTCAGCAGGAGCTTCTTCTACTTTTTCAGCAGCAGTTTCCTTTGCTTGAGGGGTTTCTTCCTTAACTTCTTTTTTTGTCTCGCCTGTCTGTTTCTTTATCGTAGCAATTTCTTTTTCCTTCTCTTCGACTTTCTTTTCTGCTTCTTCAATTGGAGACAGTAAATCTTGCAGTAATCCTTTAACTTCATCTGATAGTTTACCTTCTTTGTAAAGAGAATATACCTTTCTGCCAAGGTCAGCTAACTTTCCGCCCTTTGATGTATTGATTCCTGCAACTTCTGCCTGGAGTTTTGCAATCTTGCCAAGCTGTGCCGCCTTTTCTCCTACATCCTGAGCACCTTTTTTAAACTTGTCCCAAAATCCTTCCATATTTCACCTCCTTTAATCCTTTGGAATCGCTGGAAAGAATGCGATTAGAAAAGAGTAAATCTGCACGCTTCGTGAGCAGATTATTTTTTATTTAATGACTTCTTAAAACCGTCGAAATCTGAGAGAATTGCTGCTACAATAATAATTAATGAAAGAATAATCGTTATTGCAATGTAAGAAGCACCTACAGTAAGTTTTGGTATAAATGCAAATATCACAAACAGAGTACCAGCACCTGCAATAAGCATTGCTTTCCATCCTTTTACATGCACCTCAGATATTCCTAATAACAAAAATAGAATGCCCGCAATAACGTTAACAATAATGTTTGAAGGTCTTGAAAGAGGAAGAAGCCTCACAATAAGAATCACTCCAATAAACAAACTCAATAACATACTATTCATTTCTCACCTCCTATTTTTTTTATTATACAGGCTTTTAATTGTTTTTGCAAGTTTTGCATTTTTCATTTACTCTAAATACTGTATAATAAAATTATGATTGAGGTTATAACGGCAAGCAAGTTGAAAGAAGACCTGTTAAAGGTTCTTAAAAAGGTTGAAAAAGGGGACTCCTTCCTTATCATCAGAAAAAGCTCTCCTTCGGCAGTGCTTATAAGCTATGAACTGTTCGAGGGCTTAAAGGAATCTGTAGAAATCCTTAAGAATAAAGAGTTACTGAAGAAGATACTCGATGAAGAAAAAGGTTAAACTTCCTGCAGGATTTCTGTATTTAGAAAAGGAAGGGGTTAAAAATTCTTATTATTTAAATGGGAAAAAGATTTTTGAAACTTTTCCTCTTGAATTAAAAGATAAAATTTCTGTCATAATCTGTACTGCAAAGAAGCTTAAGATCGAAAAGATTGAGCAGAACATTATAAATATCAAGAAGCTCAACATACTTCTTGATATTGTTGTCATTGTAGGAAACGAAAAAGACAGGCAATCTTTAAAGAGATTATTCAAAGACGAATTCATTAAGGTAATACTAAACAAGGATTTCCAGGACACGGTTTATACCTCTCTTAAAATGGGGCTCAGAGCAATTAATCCCAGGAATTCTTTTATAGTTCTGTTATTTGGTAATCAGGAGCCTTTAGAAGCATCTACTTATAATGAGATTGTCAAGAGAGTTTTGCCTTCAAACAGGAAAATTTTTATACCAACATATGAAGGCGAGAGAGGTCATCCATTAGTTTTCTCAAGTTCTCTGCTCAGGGATCTTTTGAGTTTGAGGAAAGAGAAAGGTATTCCCTATCTTTTGAGAAAGTTTAAATCAGCAACAGAAGAGATAGCATTAACCGACAAAAAGGTGCTTTTGACAGTAAATTAGATAATTTTCTTAACGAGCTGGTATGACAATTTATAAAAATTCTCCCAAAATCCAAAAACAAAATTAATTGATAGCAAAGTATGGGTTGCAGTAAATACATTTAAAGATGCACCAGATTCTTATTCACCTGTTGGAGTTAAAATATTTAGTGACAGAATTGAATTTTACAAGCTCTGCAAAATGGTGCCGTAAATAATCAAAAGTTGTTGGGTTCACACCTGGCACCATTAGTTTATGATCCCATTAGCACTATTTGGCTCTTTTATGAAAAAGCTTAGGTTTATGTGTTATCTGAGCAGATTCTATTAATTTCCCAGTTTTTAATATTCCTGATGTCAATGCCTTCAATAAGCCAGTCTTCTTCTTTGTATATCTTTTTTACTGGCCGTACAAATACAGGAAGTACAGGAAACTCGCTCGGGAATTTTTTTTCTATTTTTCCAAGTAAATTTGTTGTACTAAACTCTAAACTTTCAAGTGTTTGAGAAAAGCCCTCTCTTAAATTAAAATTCCAGGTTGACAGTATATCAAAATGCCTTTTTCTTATAATGTAATGCAAAAGTTCACGAAGGACCCCATTTTCTGCCTCTGCATAGTCTAAAATATGTCCGCTTGTGCTGTTATCTATCGTTTCTATTACTACGTACCCATTAATGGATTCATTTTTCCAATGGTAGTAAAAAAAGTATTTCCGTCTGATATTATGAAATCTCCACTTAAAAAAATCTGCATCTTTAAACAATGTGATTTTATTATCTAAGGCCTTTTGCTTCATTATAACTGAGTGCATCTTATATGGCTTTGGCTTATCGGAGACTTCGATATTTCCGAATCTACCGTAGTTTATTTGGTGTTTATACGGACTTCTTCCTGTTTTGTTTGCAAAGGCCCAATTTATTAATCCTACTAAAGTGTATTGTCTCGTGCTGGTTCTGTCTGCAATTTTTGGCCATCCCATTTTTTGGTAGCCACTTCCCGAAGATGTGTTTATGCTTAATCCAATAAATGCTTTATATTGGGCATTTTCGTATTCTTCTATTGCAAAATTTGTCATTGCTGAAAACAGTCCCTTTTTTCGATGATCTGGATGTACACATATATCTGCAGGAGATAGCATTAATATATCGTCTCTTTTATTTCCAATTCTCCAGCGTGTGACAAAAAAACCTTTAAATCCTACAACTTTTCCTCTGTAGAGTGCAACAGCACCTAGGAATTTTTTGTTAATGGGGTTCTCTTCGAATTTCCATTTTAAGTAAGTTGCGGTAGTCCCTGCATAAGTTGGCCATAGATATTTCTGTAAACCAACAATCTCAGTGAAAAATTCAGGACTGTAATTTACTATTTCGTAATCTTTATAATTCATAGTGTCCAACAAAACCTCCCGAGCGAATTATTAGTAGTTCTCGATGAAGTTTAATAGATTTCTTAAATTTTACAAAATTATCAAAATGGTGTCTAATGTAGAGGAGATAAAAGGCTCCCTTCGAAACACCCCCAATAAATTGAATCCTCACTTAAAATAAGATTTGCAAATAAGATTTGCACCAAATGATAGTTTAAGGGAAAATCATAATGATCCAGAGTCTCCTTTGAAGTAGTTTGTATTTGAGTTTTTCCCTCTCTTGACTTAATTGGCAAAATTGTGTACAATTCTATTGTTATAAAATTGCCAATATGAAAAAGATATTTTTGACAGGGAAAATTGGAGTAGGAAAAAGCACTCTCCTTGATAGATTAGTCGGGACTCTAAGTTTGAGTTTCGGCGGATTTAGGGTTCTCCCTATTATAGATGAAAGGCAGCTTAAAGGCTTTAAGATAAGGGACATTGAGACAGGCGAAGAAGAGTCTATTGCTTATTTTGATGAGGATTTTTTAATTCATCCTGTTGTTGAAGGTTTTGAAAACCTTGGAGTGAAATCCTTGAAAAATGCGCTTGAAAGCAAAGATTTGGTTGTAATGGATGAGCTCGGTTTTCTTGAGTCCGAGGCAGAATCCTTTAAAAGGACTGTTTTTGAAGTTTTAAAAAGTGATAGATTTGTACTTGGAATTATAAAAGCTGAAAGAAATCCATTTTTAGATGAAGTTGCAAAATGTGTGGAGATCGTTGAAGTGACAGAGAAAAATAGAGACAATCTTTCACAGGAATTAAGGAGGATTTTTAATGGGACTTTATGAAGATCTGGTTGATTCAGTAAAACATAAAAGTAAAGAAGTTGTAAAAGATGTACGTGTTGGTGTTACCTGGACTTTAGTTACAACCTCAAAATCGGGATTGTCTCTTACCTACTCTTCTTTCTTTGATGACGTTGAAGAAGCGGGTAGTTTGATAAGGAAAAGTGCAGGCGAGCTTCTTAAGAATCTCAAAACATTTAACCTTTTAAAGTTAAGCATTGGGCTTGCAACACTTAATTCGCTTTTAGACACTCCAAAAGATTTTGAAACATTTAATGTTCTTGATTATCTTGAAGAGATTGGAAAAGGCAAAAAGATTGTTTTTGTGGGGCATTTCTGTGGTCTCGATAAAATTAGAAATGTTGCAAAAGAACTTGTAATTCTTGAGCGAAATCCTCAGCAGGGAGATGTAATAGATACGGCAAGCGAATATGTTGTGCCTGAAGCAGACATCCTTGCAATTACTGGATCTACGTTTGCGAACAAAAGCATTGAGAGGCTTCTCCAACTTTCTCGAGGTTATACAGTGGTATTTGGCCCCTCGGCTCCTTTATCGCCTGTTCTGTTTGATTATAAGGTGGACCTTATCGGGGGTTCATTAATCCTTGACAAGGAAAAGGCAATACAAGCAGTTTCCCAGGGAGGGAAATTGAGCAACTTTAAAAAATATCTCAAATACATTACCATAAGGAGAAAGTAAATATGAAAAGATTAATTACAATATTATTAGTTTTAGTGTTGGTATCTGCCTTTGTTGTTCCTTTTAGTGTTAAGGCGCAGAATTATAAACCCGTAGCTCTTATGCAATTAAAGATAAATTCAGAAAATTTCAACGTTGATGGCTTAGATATGAAGTTTTTGCCCAGAGGTTCTGCACCATTACTTATTAAAGAAATTACATACATACCTGTAAGAGGCGTTGTGGAAGCAGCTGGAGGTACTGTTGGCTGGGTTTCAAAAGAAAGGAAAGTCACTATTTCCCTTAACGATAAATCCTTAAATCTTTATATCGATGTTCCTGTTGCAGAAGTTAACGGAAGTAAAGTTAAAATTAGCGACAATAGTGATGTTGAACCAATCATAGTAAATTCGAGAACACTTATTCCTGCCGAGTTTCTTATTAAGAGCCTTGGTGGAACATTCGACCTGAATAAGGCAACAAATAATATCGACATTACTCTTAATAAACATCTCATTCAGGTAATTGATGCAACAGGAAGAAAGGTAATGGTCCCAAAGAAAATTTATAAAATTGTTTCTCTTTACCCTATGTCATCGCAATTACTTTTTCCTTTAAAGAGTGAGGATAAACTTATAGCAACACCTAGAGGAAAAGTTGTAAACCTTAATAACTTTGTTAAAGTTTTTCCTAATGCAAAAAATCTACCCGATGCAAGTCATTTTAGAGACCCAAATGTTGAAACAATCCTTTCGTATAAGCCAGATTTGGTAATTACTACTTACCAGACTCCAATCAAGAAACTTGAAGAAGCAGGTATTCCTGTCGTTCTTTTAAACCTCGAAAGCCCCCAGCTTATGCTTAAATCCATCCAATTCCTTGGAAATATTCTGGGAAAGTATGAACAGGCACGGCAGGCACTAATATACTTTAATGAAAAACTTAATTACATAAAGGATAAAACTATCAGTGTAAACAAAAAAGCAACTGTTTATATAGCAGGAGCTAATATTTTAACAACCTTTGGAGGAGATTTTTACCAGACTTATTTAGCAGATCTTGCAGGAGCGTTGAGTATTTCAAAAGATTTGAAAGGTGGCAAGGTAAACGTATCAGTAGAGCAGATACTCCTGTGGAACCCTGATTATATTGTTCTTGCATCTTACTGTGCAGATTCAGTAGACGATGTCCTGAACAATCCAAAATTGAAAGATTTAAAAGCAGTCAAGAATAAAAATGTTTTCAGGATGCCGTCTTATATACTTTCTTATGACCTACCAACTCCTGAATCAATTCTTGGTATTATGTGGCTTTCAGATAAACTCTATCCTCAGATTGTAAACTTCGATATCGAAAAAGAGGCAAGAGATTTCTATAAGAACGTATATAATTTCAACATCCCTCCCGAGGATTTGAAAGCAGTAATAGGAGGATAAATGATAAAGATTGATAATTTAACATTTGGTTATTTTGATTCGGAGATTTTTAGAAACCTCAGTTTTGAGATAAATGAAGGGGAAATTTTTACTATCCTTGGGCCTAATGGCAGTGGCAAGACAACTCTATTAAAGTGTGTTGAAAGGCTTTTAAGTCCAAAGGGAGGAAATATTGTCGTTTCAGGTAAAGATTTAAGAGATTATTCTTTGAAGGAACTGGGGAGAACTATTTCCTCGGTCCCTCAGATACACAAAATTTCTTTTCCTTATACAGTGTTTGATATGGTTCTTATGGGAAGGAATCCATATCTTGATTTCTTCTCTCTCCCTTCCGAAAAAGATGTAAAAATTGCCGTGAAAGCACTCGAAGAAGTTGGTATTCTTCACCTTAAGGATATGCCATATACAGATATAAGCGGAGGCGAGCTACGTTTAACTCTCATTGCAAGAGTATTAGCCCAGAATACTGGCATAGTGGTTCTTGATGAACCAACTGCATTCCTTGATTTTAAAAATGAATTCCTCGTATTGAACAAAGTAAGGGAGTTGAGGGACAAGAAAAATCTCACCGTGCTTATGACAATGCACGACCCTAACCAGGCACTTAGATTTTCAAACAGGGTGCTTTTAATCAAAAAACGGGAGGTTGTAGCTCTTGGCAAGCCCGGGGAAGTATTAACCCCTGATAATTTAAGAAAACTTTATGATATAGAAGCGGAGCTTTTACAAATTGCAGGAAACACCTTTATATACCCAAAGGGAAACTAAGAGCCTATTAACCCTGGGGCAGGCTGTTTTAATATTAACTGTTTTGAATGTTATTCTTTTTATTATTTCTCTATCTCTGGGAAGGTATAAGATCGATCCTATTATTGTTTCAAAAGCTATTTTAGGCAAAGTTTTTCCTTTAAAGCAAACTATCGATGACACAGTAAAAACGGTTATTTTTGATATAAGGCTTCCCCGTGTTCTTGCAGCGCTTCTCATAGGAGCATCTCTCTCTCAGAGTGGAGCGGCTTATCAGGGTATATTTGATAACCCTCTTGTTTCTCCATTTATTCTCGGTCTCTCGTCTGGAGCTGGTTTTGGTGCTGCACTTGCGATTCTTATAGGAGGAAATTATCTTGTTGTTGAGCTTTTTGCTTTTATATTTTCAATCATCGCTGTCCTTTTGAGCATCTTTATATCAAGATCACAGAAAAGTCCTAATACTGTAACCCTTGTTCTTTCAGGCTTTATTGTGAGTAGTTTGTTCACCTCTTTAATTTCTTTCTTCAAATACTATGCTGACCCATACACTAAACTTCCCTCAATCGTTTTCTGGCTTATGGGTTCTCTGAGCCAAATTTCTATGAAAGATGTGATTTTTATAGCCCCAATCATTATTGTATCTCTTATCCTTCTGTATCTTTTAAGATGGAAATTAAATATACTCTCCCTTGGAAACGAGGAAGCAACGCTTCTTGGAGAGAACCCTGCGAGGCTCAGATCAATTATAATTTTTCTTTCGACACTTCTAACCTCATTAAGCGTATCGATAAGTGGGGTAATAGGGTGGGTGGGGCTTGTGATTCCACATATTGGAAGAATGCTTGTAGGCCCTGACTTCAGGAAGCTTCTTCCCGTTTCAACTCTTCTGGGTGCTTTTTACCTTCTTCTGATAGACGATCTTGCGCGTTCTATATCAGCATCGGAGATTCCTATAGGAATCCTGACGGCACTAATTGGAACTCCATTCTTCATTTATTTGATAAGACGTGGCAAATACAGATGGTCATGATTTAAGGCTTTCCTCAACAATTTTCTTTATCAAAGCTCCATTTGCCTTACCTTTTATCTCTATCATTGCTTCTTTCATTACTTTTCCGAAATCCTTTGAGCCTGTTGCACCAAGTTTTTCTATAATTTGCACCACAGTTTTCCTTATTTCTTCCTCTGGCATCTGTGCAGGCAGATATTCTTTGAGGACTTTTAACTCCTCTTCCTCTTTATGGGCAAGGTCCTCTCTTCCGCCCTGTCTGTACATCTCTATTGCTTCTTCTCTTTTCTTGACCTCTTTACTTATAACATCTATAACATCGTTGTCAGTTAATTCTTTTTCCTTTTCTCTGTTCTCAATTTCTCTATATTTGATTACAGACTTGATATAACTTAATACTCCTATGCGCAAACTATCCCTGGCCTTCATTGCCTGAATATAATCTTTTGAAATTTTTTCAAAAATCATCCCCGCCTCCTTACAAATTCATTTATTTCCAAAAGGTTCTACATGAATTGTTATATCCTGAACCTCTGGTATTTTGCTTTTTACTTCTCTTTCTATCATACTTACAATTCTGTGGGACTCTTCAATGCTCATACTCCCTGGAAATTCGAGGTGCATATCAACAATATAATAAGAACCAAGTTTGCTCATTCTTATGAGATGCGGATTGATTGCTTTTGGAAACTCATTGACAATTTGCTCTATTTTTTCTACGATTTTTGGATTATCCTGTTCTTCCATGATTTCCTGAAGGCCTGGCTGAAGAACCTTGTATCCCATATACATTATAATTAGGGCAACCACAATAGATGCAATTCCGTCAAAGAACGTTTTACCTGTAAATATGATAAGGAGAGCCCCAACAACAACAGCGGATGAAGCAAACACGTCTCCGAGGTAATCTTTAGCATCGGCTAAAAGTGCCTGATTAGAAAACTTTTTACCCACTCGTGACATGTATGTCGAAAGAATAATTTTTCCTATAATACTCGTTCCTGCACCAATCAGCATGAGTGTTTCAAGCGCATTCGTTTTTCCAAATGTTGCGATAGATTGAATAATTATTAAAATTCCTGCAAAAATTACTGATATGCCGATAATGTTTGAAGCAATAGTTTCAGCCCTGCCATGTCCATAAGGATGAGAACTATCTGGGGGCTCTCCTGCAATCTTTATGCCTCTATAAACAATAAATGACTTCACTACATCAATAGCTGTATCCACACCATCGCTTATAAGTGCAATAGAATGCGCTAAAATGCCAAGGACAACTTTAAAGATAGCAAGCATTATATTGCCTGCAATGCCTACTTTTACAGCTTTTAAACTCTTTATTGTCCTTTCTTTCACTTCAAACCCGTGCTTTATTATATCAATAGAGCTGTGAACTACCTACCACTTGTAGAAGTGGTGGCTTCCTGCTTCAACGAAGGTTCACTTTTTAGGTATGTTGCCATACGGTCATCCATGTTGTCCCTCTCCACAGGCGTAGGTTCGGGCAGTTCCTGCCCTACTAATTGTTTTAGACGAATAAGCGCTACCTCATACCCATTATCGCTTGAGTTTTCATCCCTATCGTGGTGAGTACCGCACACAGGACAAATCCACTCTCTTATTGATAAATCTTTTAAGAGAGGATTCTTGTATCCACATTTACTACACTTTTGGGTAGAAGCAAAGAACCTGTCTTCTTTAATAAACTCTCTGTCGTACCAGTCTGCTTTGTATTGAAGCATGTTAATGAATGTACTCCACGATACAGATGAAATTGTCTTTGCAAGATGGCGATTCTTGAGCATTCCTTCTACATTAAGGTCCTCTACCACTATCACTTGGTTTTCATGAATAACAGTAGAAGATAACTTATGCAAGAAGTCTAACCGTTGGTTAGATACATGTTCATGTAACTTAGCTACTCTTTTTGCATATTTGATATAATTCTTAGATTTCTTTGTTTTGTCTCCTTTGCGTCGTGGATGTACTTTTTTGTCTAACTGTCTCTGCAGCTTTGTTAACATCATCTTTGATTTCTCTAAGTACTCAGGATTAGGTTTGTGTATTCTTTTTTTAGTTACACCATTACCTTGTGTAATTGTTGCAAAGTCTTTTATTCCCACATCTATGCCGCAGGCACTGTACACTGGCTTAAGCGGTTCAATTTTCTCTTCAACAAGGATAGAAACATAGTATCTTCCTGAAGGTTTCTTTCTTATTGTGACTGATTTGACCGTTCCTTCAAATTTTCTGTGAAACTTAACTTTGATTGGTATATTCAATTTCGGTATTTTTACAGTACTGTTATCGAAGTCTATCTTAATGTTTCCGTTTACATGGTTAGTAGTAAAACTCTGTTCATTTCTTTTCTTCTTGAAAGAAGGCTTCTTAAATCTTTTTGGATCTCTAAAGTGATTTCTGAATGCTTTCTCTAAATGCAGTTGAGTATTAGCAAGAGCAAGGGAATCAACTTCATACAGCCATGGATACTCTTCTTTGTATTGAGCAGGAGTTACTTGAGGAATATGTCCTGTTGCATTCATTTTCTCATCGAGCATCCTATTCCAGATAAACCTAACACAACCAAATACCTTAGAGAGGTATTCTTCTTGCTGTTTGTTAGGATAAAGGCGGTATTTGTAGGCTTTAAGATGCATTGGATGATCTTCTTTCATATTCATATTATATATGAGAACTGCCAGCTGTCAAGCATTCATCTCCTACTTTTAGAAGTGGGAGAATTCTGCTTAGTGGAGGTTAAATTTTTTATGGCGTCATATTATTTTTTCAAAAATTTTTTTAAATTTGAATTATGTTTTATAATTAATTTGGCAGGCTACGAAAAGGTGATAAATTTCTAATGGAAGACTACATATTTAACGGGGGGTTTACGGTTCGTATTTTGCAGGTCTTCTATTCTCTATTTTTTGCATATTTTCAATTCAAGGAGGAACGATGAAAACTCTTGTTATTAATCCTGGCTCTACTTCAACAAAAATTGCTGTTTTTGATGGAGAAAACTCAATTTACGAGAAAACAATAAGACATAATGCAGAAGAAATTAAAAATTACCCTAAAATCGTGGATCAATTTGAGTTCAGAGTAAACCTCATATTGAAAGAACTCGAAAGCAACAACTTTAAGATGAGTGATTTCTCGGCGATTTCTGCAAGAGGTGGCCTTTTGCATCCCATTAAATCGGGCACTTACAGGGTAAATGATGATATGGTTAAAGACCTTATGGAGAGCCGCTACGGAGAGCATGCTTCAAACCTCGGTGCCATTATTGCTAAAACCCTCTCTGATAAGTACGGGGTACCTGCATTTATTGTTGATCCAGTTGTAGTTGACGAAATGAAGCCGATTGCGAAATACTCGGGCCTTAAGGACGTAGAAAGAAAATCTATATGGCATGCATTGAACCAGAAGGCAATTGCAAGACTTGTAGCTCGTGACCTTGGTAAAAAGTATGAAGATGTGAATCTCATAGTTGCTCACCTTGGCGGCGGCATCTCTTTGGCAGCTCATGAAAAAGGAAAAGTCATAGATGTGAACAATGCTCTGAATGGAGATGGGCCTTTTGCACCAGAAAGAGCCGGAGGACTTCCCATAGTCAGCCTTCTTGATCTCTGTTTTTCTCACAAATATACATATGAGGAAATGTTGAAAAATCTTGCCGGTTATGGTGGCCTTGTTTCACATCTTGGTACAAACTCTGCAATGGAAGTCGAGGAAAGGATAAACAAGGGAGATGCTTACGCAAAGCTTGTTTACGAAGCAATGGCATATCAAATTGCAAAATCTATTGGCGAATTGGCTACTGTGTTTTCAGGAAACGTCAATGCCATTGTGTTAACCGGAGGAGTTGCAAACTCCAAGTTACTCGTTGACTGGGTTAAGGAAAGAGTTTCATTTATAGCAAAAGTGCTTGTTTATCCTGGTGAAGACGAGATACGACCGCTTGCGCTTGGGGCCTTAAGAGTTCTTAAGGGAGTTGAGGAAGCAAAATCATATGATAGAATTTGAGCCAAAAAGTTTGCTTGATAAAGAATTTCAGATTTTTATAGGAAGGATTGGCTCTGGTAAAACCGAAATTTCGATAAACCTTGCAATGAAATTGAAAGAAGAAGGTTACAAAGTGGTCCTTTTTGATATGGATATCGTTAAACCTTACATAAGGATTAGAGATGTAATGGAGGAACTGACGAAGTATAATTTAGAGATCGTGTCACCACCAGAGGCCACAAGAGCAATAGATCTTCCAATATTTCCTAAATTTATTATAGGTCGGCTTATGAATAAAGATGGTTATAAAATCCTTGATGTAGGAGGAGATCCGTATGGTGCAGGTTCTATTGCTCAATTCAGAGATGTGATAAAGGAAGGTCTTTACAATCTTTTCTTTATTGTTAATACTAGAAGGCCTGAAACTTCAAATCTGAGAGAGATTATAAAAGCGATTTCAATGATTCAGGATGCATCAAGGATGAAAGTTACTCATCTTGTTTTTAACACAAACCTTCGTTGGGAAACAACAAAGGATATAATAATGGAAGGGCTGAATGTTGTTAAAGAAGTTTCATTAGAAACCCACATACCTGTTGCCTTTGGTTGCGTAGATGAAAGTGGAATGGGCATCCTTGATTCGATTGATATTCCTATTTTGCCCTTAAAGCTTTTTATTAACCCGCTTCCTTTAACGGGGATTAAAAATATCTAAGGAGGTATTATGGATTTAAAGGTAATTGTGAATGAGGAAAGGTGCAAAAGTTGTGGCCTTTGCGTGAACATCTGTCCAAAACATGTGTTAAGGATATCAGACAAAATTAATTCCAAAGGTTATTATCCTGTTGAGCTTTTTGACAATGAAAACTGCATTTCCTGCGGTTTCTGCTATCTTGTCTGCCCTGATATGGCAATAGCAGAAGTTAAAAAACCAGAGTTTGTTAAATAGGAGGTTTTAATGGGAGAAAAATTACTGATGAAGGGTTCCGAAGCAATTGCTGAGGCAGCAATTAGAGCAGGTGCAATGGCGTTCTTTGGTTACCCTATAACCCCTCAGAATGAGACGCCAGAGTATTTTAGTAGGAGAATGCCAGAGTTAGGTAGGGTATTTTTGCAGGCTGAAAGCGAAGTTGCAGCAATTAATATGGTTTACGGCGCTGCCTGCACGGGAACAAGAGCTATTACAACTTCGTCAAGCCCTGGCATAAGCCTTATGCAGGAAGGTTTTAGTTACATTGCAAATACGAATGTTCCGTGTGTTGTGGTAAATGCAATGAGAGGAGGTCCAGGCCTTGGAGATATTGCGCCAGCCCAGGCAGATTATTTCCAGGCAACAAAAGGTGGAGGCCACGGAGACTATCATTCAATTGTCATTGCGCCTCATACAGTTCAGGAAGAGGCAGACCTTATGTTCGATGCTTTTGAACTCGCCGATAAATATAGAATCATGGTGGTTGTGCTTGTTGACGGTTTATTAGGTCAGATGATGGAGCCAGTTGAGTTTAAAGATTGGGTTGATGTAAAGAAATTTAAAACTCCAGAATGGGCAACAGTTGGTCAAGGAGACAGAGCTCAAAGAAATATTCTCATATCTTTTGACATTCTTGCAGAAGGACTTGAAAAGATGAACCTTGTTCTTCAAAACAAATATGCAAAAATTAGAGAAAATGAAGTAAGATTTGAAGAGTACAAAATGGATGATGCTGATTATGCGATTACCGCATTTGGCACGGTTGCTCGTATTGCTAAAACAACCATAGAACTTGCAAGGAACGAGGGCATAAAAGTTGGTTTAATAAGACCCATTACTCTTTATCCCTTCCCTGAAAAGGTAATAGAGAATAGAGCTTCCAATGTTAAATTTTTCTTTGATACCGAAATGAATGAAGGCCAGATGCTTGAAGACGTGAAGCTTGCCGTGAACGGAAAGAAGCCTGTTTATTTTCATGGTAGACTTGGTGGAATTGTACCTACTGCTGAAGAAATCCTTGATGAATTTAAGAAGCATTTAGGAGGTTAGAATGAAAACTATATATAAAGTTCCTTCTGCAATCACAAGTAGAGATACCACATACTGTCCTGGCTGCACCCATGGTGTAGCTCATAGGATTGTAGCCGAGCTACTTGATGAGATGGGTCTAACTAAAAAAACTGTGATTGTTTGGCCTGTTGGCTGTTCTGTTTTTGGCTATTACTTTATATGGACAGATGCACTTATAGCAGCTCATGGTAGAGCCTGTGCAATGGCTACAGGAATAAAAAGAGTGCACCCTGAAAGCTTCGTAATGACTTATCAGGGGGACGGGGATCTTGCCTCGATTGGCATTGCAGAAACAGTTCATGCAGCAGCAAGAGGAGAAAATATAACAACCGTATTCATAAATAATGGAAATTATGGAATGACAGGCGGGCAGATGTCACCTACAACCCTTATAGGACAAGTGACTACCACATCGCCATATGGCAGGAAACCAGAATTAAACGGATTTCCTTTGCATGTTCCTGAGATGCTCGCCACAATGGACGGCCCTGCTTATATTGCAAGAGGTGCTCTTGATAATCCACAGCATATAAATCAGGCAAAGAAATTTATTCAAAAAGCTTTTACAGCACAGCAAAAGAGGTTAGGGTATTCTCTTGTTGAACTTGTTTCAACTTGCCCTACAAACTGGAAGATGACACCTGTTGAATCAATTGAAAGAGTAAAAAGAGAAGTATTACCCATTTTCCCGCTTGGGGAATTCAGGGCCGTAAAGGGGGTGGAGTAATATGGAAAAAGGAGTTGTTATATCAGGTTTTGGTGGTCAAGGAGTAATGCTTGCAGGAGAACTCCTCGCAGAAGCTGGAAAGGAAGAGGGAAAGTATGTTACATTCCTACCTTCTTACGGACCTGAGATGAGAGGTGGTACTGCAAACTGCCATGTTATAGTGTCTGATACAACTATTGCATCCCCAATCATTGGCTATCCTAAAGCTGCAATTGTCCTGAATCTACCTTCTCTTGACAAATATGAACCATTAATGAAAAAAGATGGGATTATCATAATAAATAAAACTCTTGTTCCAAGGGAAGTTAAGAGAGACGATGTACGAGTTCTTCAGATTGATGCTCAGCATGTTGCAGAGGACCTTGGAAACAAAAAGGTAGTTAATATGATTCTTCTTGGTGCATATGTAGAAATTGAAAAACCAGTTAAAATCGAAACCCTGAAAAATGCTTTGAAGAGCTATCTTACCGGAAGAAAAGCAGAGCTTATTGAGGTAAACGAGAGAGCGCTTGAAAAAGGCGCAGAGATTGCCAGGGATTTTATGGGGGTAAAATGATGAAAACTATAAAACCAGAAGAAATTAATGCTGAACAAGTTGAGTTTAATGGTAGTGTTATTCCTGGTGTAACGATTCGCTGGCTTATCAAGGAAAGCGATGGCGCAAAAAGGTTTGCTATGAGGTATTTTGAGCTCGAAAGAGGAGCAGTAATTCCAGAACACCATCACCTATGGGAGCATGAGATATTTGTCCTTAAGGGGAAAGGTGAAATTACAGTTGACAATGTAAAGAAAGAGGTTAGCGAAGGAACAGCAATTTTTATTGAACCTGATGCCCTGCATGCTTACAAAAATATTGGACCGGGCAAACTTGTTTTTCTCTGTCTTATTCCGTATTTAAAAAGTGAATAACGATTTTAAAGGGAAAGTAATTCTTATCACAGGGGGCTCTTCTGGTATCGGAAGGGCCTCTGCTCTACTATTGTCTAAATTAGGCGCAAAAGTTATCGCACTTGGAAGGGACGAGAAGCATATTGAAGAGGTAAAAGCAGTCGACTCCCATATTGTTTTTATAAAAGAAGACCTTGAAAAAGATGATTCGTTTGACAAAGTTGTAAAAAGGGTTTTTAATTATACGGATATACTTCATGGTTTTGTACATTCTGCGGGGGTTATTTACACTGAGCCCTTTGAAACATTCAGGTACAATGAACTTACGGCAATGCAAAGAGTAAATGTGAATGCAGGTTTTGAAATACTTAGAGGTGTATTGCCTCTTTTCAAAAGTGTTGGGAGCGCTGTTTTTGTTTCTTCTATTGATGCATTCTTTGGTGCGCAGGCTCCTTCAAGCGGTTATACACTTACAAAAGGGAGTCTTATAAGCCTTACTAATGCACTTGCGTACGAGTTTGGAGCGCGTAACATAAGGGTGAATGCAGTTGTTCCTGGCCTTATAAGGACGAGAATGACCGAGGATTTTTTTAGTAGCGATTTTAAAAACCAGAGAAAGGAATTTTTAAAAAGAGTACCTCTTGCAAGAGTTGGGAACCCGGAGGAAGTGGCAAATCTCATTGCATTTTTGCTTTCGGATGGCGCTTCCTATATCACGGGTGATACGATTTTCTGCGATGGTGGTTATCATATAGGATGAAATTATTACATACAGGAGATTTGCATCTTGGTTTTGAAGTATACAGGGAAGAGAACCATGATTATTTTAAGCCTCTTCGTTATTCTGTTGATTATACAATAGAGAAAAATTTTGATTTATTTATAATCGCAGGAGATCTTTTTGACAGGCGTGACCCGTCTGCATTCATCCAGATGGGCTTTGCAAAAGAAATAAAAAGATTAATTGATAAAGGCATCGAAGTCCTTGTAATTACAGGGAATCACGATGGCTCCCCAAATCCAGAAAGAAATATACACCTTGATATTTATAAAGAGCTCGAATTGAGTGGAGTAAAAGTTTCAAAAAGGATGGAACTTTTAAATATCAAGGGTTTGAACATAATTACCGTGCCATACCCTTTTAAGAGAAACTTGTTTGCAAAAGATGAGTATAAGGAAAAAACTGAAGGCGAAATTGCTATAATTATGAATGATAAGATCATTCAGGGTATAGATTTACTTCTCGAAAAAGCCGACAAAAGTCTTCCAACTATCCTTGTTGCACACCTCCCTTTACTTGAAGGGACTGTTGGAGAAGAAGTTTACAGCAGCTTCACGGTCGATGCACCCGTTTCGATTGAGGCGCTTGATAGAGATGAATTTTGCTATATTGCAATGGGACATTTTCACAAAAGACAAATTTTAACTTCAAGACGGTTTGACCACCCTTTTGTCTATTCAGGCTCAGTTGACAGGATTAATTTCGGAGAGGAAATAGAGGAAAAAGGTTTCTTTGAGGTAGAAATTGATAAAAATTCAAAAGCATCATCTTTTGCATTTGTAAAGAACCCTTATGCAAGAAGTTACTATTCAATTCACTTAAAAACAGACGCGGATCTTGAAGATATTAACTGGGAAAAGGTTAAATCGAGCATCACAAGGGTAATTGTTTATAATGACATGGCGGACGAAAACCTTTTTAAAAAGATGATTGATCAGGCAAAAAGTGATGCTCTTGTTTTTGCTGGAGTAGAGGATAAAAGAGCTATAAACGATTCAATTACAAGAGCTGCCTTTAAAATTTCTATATCTCCTAAAGAAGCAATCGAGAAATATCTCAACTTGAATAATGACCAATTTATTAAAGAGAACAAGGATAAAATTCTTGGTAAAGCCCTTGAAATATTGTCAGATGTGGAGCATGAGAGCGAAAAGTGAGGTGAGTACCTTCAAATTCAAGAGAGTAGTTTTAGTTATACTTTCCATCATCCTTGTCTCGGTTTTTGTCGTAGAAAGTGAAGCAGTTTTTAATGCTGTTCTCCAAAATCCAAACTCTTCAGATACCGTTATAAGAGCCAAACTTAGAGAGATGGCATTGAAATATAATATTCCCTCTGTTATTCTAATGGGCATTGCTTATACAGAGTCGGGCTGGAAACAATTTGATGCAAATGGTAATCCCGTTATTCATTATAATTTGAGCGGCTCTTTTGATATTGGCATCATGCAGATAAATAGCGTTGGAAGGAGTGATATCGATAAGCTCAAGTCTGACATCTTTTATAACATAGAAATAGGCGCAAAGATTCTTGATAATAAATGGAAGATCACCCCGGGCATAGGTGACAGGGATAGAAATGTTCTTGAAAATTGGTATTATGCAATCTGGGCATACAACGGATTTTCCTATATTAACCACCCATTGAACCCTCAGGGGAAGCATTATCAGGACCGTGTGCTTGATAACATTTCAAAATTAATCTTCGGGGGAGATACCCAACCTCTCTGGACCCCTGTCCAAATTTCAAGACCTGATCCAAACAGTATTTTAAACCCACCCGATTGGATTCCAACACCTACTCCTTACCACTATGGCGACCTTTATACAGGGATATACGAAGGAGACAATGCAAGGCTTCTTGCAGGACCTGAGAGTTCAATAGTTTTGGTGAACTCCGACTTTTCAATTTCTTTTGAAATTCAAAATGTGGGAACTACAATATGGAAAAATTCTGTTTTTTCAAAAGATGGCGGGCATCATGCAGTCTTAAAAATCTCAAAAGGATCGAATTTAAAATTGGTTAATGCGTTGCTTTACTCACCCGTTCAACCAGGAGGAAACAATGTTTTCACATTTAAAATATCGGTTGCTACGGAAGGACAATATTTGCTGAACTTGCAGATGTATAACGGAGATAACCCTTTTGGTCCATCAATACAGACGAACTTGTTTGCTTATAATTTAAACATTGAGGATTTATCCGGGGCTTTCGATAACCAGTTTAAAATAGGCGATATTGTTCCTATAAAGTTCAAGTTAAATTCGATCGGAGGAATTAGTTTCTCCTCACTTGTTCAGATTACCCTGAAAGATGCGGCAGGCAATCCTCTTTATTCAACGTTTGTAGATCCTGATTTGACTTTGAATGGCGCTACAGAAGAAATAACGGCTCAATCTATAGCAGGAATTGGTATTGCAAGTAATGGACAGTATAAATTGAACTTAAAGTTATTCCTGCAAAATGGGCCTATGCAGGCATTTCCTTCGGAGGACACAACATGTTTAAGCCCTGTTTTCAAAGAATTTGAGAAAGATTTTGTGATTGACGACCAGAGGAGCGGATTATTTGTTGATTCAAATCCACAGGGGGCGAACATTTTCATAAATGGAGTCGATACAAAATTAATTACTCCGTCTTTTGTTGCCCTTGATGGTGGAAATTATACAGTGACTCTATCTAAAGCAGGCTTTACAAATAATAACTTTCAATGTACAGTTCAAAGTGGCATACAGACTATATCAAAGGACTTGATTGCAATCCCAGACCAGGTTAACCTGAATCTATCGTCGCAAAGTCTTGATTTTGGGGAGATTTACACTGGTATCTCTCCGTTTAAAAACATAAGTTTGCAGTTTGATGGCTCATTAGATGAAGTCGGCGTGGTAGGAACATCTTCAAAATGGATAAGCGTTTATCCATTAAGTTTTACTGGCTCAACAACTTTTACTGTTTCGATTGATTCACGATGGCTCGACGAAGGAAAAACTTTGACAGGCACGATTACTTTTGATACTGGCACTGTCAAGAAGACCGTATCTACCAATGTCACAACTTTGCTTTCCTCGGTCGTCTTTTCGCTTGTGCCGAATAAGGCAACTGTGCGGGAAGGCGAAAATATCTTTATTGATGCCCTTGTAAAAAGCTCGATTAATCCAATTAATAGACTGGATTTAGTGCTTTCATATGATCCTGCATTTTTTGATGTTAATTCGATAGCACCTGATAATTTGAATTTTACCATGAATAATATTTCACAGGATAGGGGTTTTATATATTTTGACGGTATGAGTATTTCAAGTAATAGTGGTGAGTTTAGAATTTTTACAGTTAAATTCAATGCCTTTAAAAACACTTCTGGAATTAAAACTCTTATTAATTTCAACGATGCAAAAGCATTTTCAAATGGGGAGGAACAGAAGAACCTGAAATTTGGTTCTGAGATTCAAATATTAGAGAAGTTAAAATTGCCAGGCAAAGTAACAAACTTTAGTACAGAGGACTTAATTGGGAAAATTAAACTTACCTGGGCTATGGCAGAAACTGGCAGCTATGAAGTTTTGGAGTACGATATATTTAGAGGTAAGATAGATGCACTTTCAGATGCCATTTATATTGGAAGCACAGTTAATAATGTCTTTTCTTTCACAGATACGGGGCCTTTTGAAAGGATTCCTTATTACTATTGGGTGATCGCAACGGATAGCATGGGCAACTCCTCTGAGCCTTCAGAACCTGTAAAAATACAGCCGATAGTTTTTTCAAATACATTTCTCAAAACTGTTAAGCTTGAATTTTATATAGGAAAGTCATATGTTTATATAAACGGAATCATAATGAAGATGGAAGTAGCCCCATTTATTAAAGATGGAAGAACTTTTGTACCTGTGCGTTACGTTGCTGAGCCTTTTGGGGCACAGGTCATCTGGAACGGAACTGAAAGAAAAGTTACATTGATACACAAAAAGCTTATTGAACTATGGATTGGTAATTCCCAGGCGATTGTTGATAGTATCCCGGTTTATATAGACCCGCAAAATCTCGATGTTGTGCCATTTATTATGGAAGGACGCACATTTTTACCTTTAAGGTTTGTTTCAGAGGCATTCGGGGCAGCAGTCAACTGGGATTCCATAACAAAAAAAGTAACAATAGAATATAAAAATTAGCCCCCATAGTTATAGCGGCCTTAATTTGTATTTTACATATTATAAAACTTTTCAAAAAACTATGTCAATATTTTAGAAAATTAGCTCTGATTTTGAATTGGCATTTTCTCTGGTAAAATACTAACATGGAAAGAATAAAAAGAATTGCTCTTGTGGCACACGACAGCAGGAAAAAAGATTTAATTGAATGGGTTGATTTTAACTGGGGCACGCTCTCTGATTGTGAATTTGTGTGCACAGGTACTACCGGTAGGCTTGTGGAAGAGGCACTCAAAAAGAAAGGCATAACCGCAAAAATCGTCAAACTCAAATCTGGTCCGCTTGGCGGCGATGTTGAGCTCTCGGCTCTCATTGCTGAGGGTAAGATTGATTATCTTATATTTTTCTGGGACCCTATGGAGCCTCAGCCTCACGATGTTGATGTAAAAGCACTACTTCGTATAGCAACTTTGTATAATGTTCCCACTGCTACCAACAGGTCTACTGCTGATTTCATAATATCTTCACCGTTATTCAAAAGTGAATATAAACCAACTGTTAAAGATTATCTTGAATACATAAATAGAAAACTTGAACAGGAAAAGTAATTTAAATATTCAGAAATTTAGCTACTTTTGATATTTAAGGAGGTCTCTCACGAACCCTATTTTGTCACCCTGCCCTGAATCAAGTAATGTCACCCTGCCCTGAATCAAGTAATGTCACCCTGCCCTTGTCTCTCTTCTCTGTCACCCTGAGCTTGTCTCAGGGTCTAATTCTTTAAAATATTAGATTCTGAAACGAGTTCAGAATGACAAAGAGTGGGGATCCCGAAACAAGTAATGTCACCCTGAATTTATTTCAGGGTCAGGACTAAAGGTTCACAGAGACTAAAGGTTTCAAGCATGACATTTTTTTTCTTTGTAACCTGTACTACTCTTCAGCAGGTTATTCTTACTCTTTGTATGAATCCGCTGAGAAAACTTGTCCTGCACTCTTCTTCTTGCGAAAGCAAGCATTTATTTCAGGAGAGTGCGGATTGCAGAAGATTACGTTCTCTTTTCTCCTACGAATATTTCCATACTTTCGTGAGAGGTCTCTATACAATTTTTCGAATTTTCATAATTCGTTTAAAATGAATTTGTGAACATATTTGATGTTATAGTAATAGGTGGAGGTCCAATTGGATCTGTGGTTGCGAAATTTCTTGCAGAAAACGGTGTAAACGTTGCAGTGCTTGAAAGAAAGGAAGACGTAGGACTTCCCAGTCACTGCTCCGGTCTTGTTTCGGAAGGATTTGTAGATCTTGTAAATATGCCTGAAAATCTTATCCTTAACAGGATTAAAGGCGGTGCTATTTATTCTTTTAAAGATAATGTTTTTAAGTTTAAAAGATCAAACGAATATGCAATAGTGATAGATAGGGCTGGTTTTGATAAATATATTGCAGACCTCGCTGCAGATAAAGGTGCAAAATATATATTCAATGCAAACGTGAAAGGTTATGAGAAGGTTAATGATTCTGTAAGGATTTACTTCAATGGTTCCACTGATAACTATCTTGACGCTCATATAGTCGTTATTGCAACAGGTGGTTCATTAGCGGTGAAGAAAATGTTTGGATTTACTGGTACTCCAAAGGAAGACATAAAAACTGTTCAAGTTGAAACAGAATTTGAAGTGGAAGACCCTGAAATTGTTTATGTATATATGAATAATAGTGTTTCGCATAACTGGTTTTCATGGGTGATCCCGGTGAATAAAAATAGGGCCAGGATCGGTTTGGGTACAGATAGAAACGAAAATTTATATCAGGCACTTGATAGACTTATAAATAGCTGGCTCTTGCTTAAAGGAAAGAACATTGACCTATCCAATAAAGTAGTATGGCACATTCCAACAGGCCTTACTAAAGAAACGGTTAAGGATAATGTCCTTGTTGTTGGAGATTCTGCATTTCAGGTAAAGCCTTTTTCGGGGGGAGGACTTTACACAGGGACTTTGTCAGCTTTCTTTGCAGCTGAAGCGATAAGAAATGCTCTGAATAAGGGAGATTTTACAAAAGGGAGTCTTGGTGCATACGATTCAATGTGGAGAAAAGTTGTAGGTAAAGAAATTAAGAAAGAGAGAATTATAAGAGAAATTTATAAAACGCTTCAGGATGTCGATAAGAATGAAGTATTAAAAAATCTTAATAGGAAGGAAGTTGTAGAAATACTTGAAAATTCAGGTAAGATAGACGAACCTTGGAAAGCCGGTTTTCAACTTATAATTCAAATAAGAGCAATACTTTGCAAATATATCAGAAGGAAGTTAGGCTTTTAAATAAGTTATTTTTTAATCACCTTGTTCAGATTTTTGTCCTTTTTCGCGGGATTTTTATTCCCTACTAATATCAACTTGGATCTTGCCCTTGTGAGTACCATTTTCAGGTTATCAGCTTTTTTAAATGGAGACTTAATTTCGTTATTTTCTACAAGGTTGACTATTATGACATCTTTCTCTTCTGCCTCGTTTGGTTCAAAAACGTCTACATCCGTAATTTTCTTTTCTTCGAGCAGTTTCTCGAGTAAGGCTTTCTGTCTTTCAAAGGGCACGATGATACCTATTGCACTCCGCTCAACCCCGCTCTTTATAAATTCAGTAACGATGTTTACTGTAAGGTCTCCCTCCCCCTTGTTCCATTTATTTTTCTTCCCCATTACTTTACCTGAAATACTTATAAACTGCACGTATTTTTCAGGGTTAATTATAGGTAAAAATGCAGGCGAGGCATTATCTTTATTTATGATTTTTACTTCAGAGTCTTCCTTTTCTTTCATTACATCCGAGAGAAGTGTGGCGACAAAGTGGAGGATATGTTTGCCGAACCTATGCTGTGAATGAAGCATTGCCTTTAAGGATTCAGGGATTTTTTCCTCGTTATAGAATTTTTCTTTAAGGTTGTTTGTAAAAACTACTATTTTTTTGCAGTTTCCAGCCAGGGAAATTATATTATCGGACTCAAGAGCACCTGAAAGGATTAGAAACAGGTTATCATATTTCTCTTTGTTTCTATAGGCATCTTTTAAATCCATTACTTTTATGAGGTTCTCTGCACCGCTAAAATATTTTTCAAATTCTTTTTTGCGCGAATCTGTTACAATTAGTGTATTCCTTCCCTTTTGTATAAACTTGTCAACTGCTTTCTTTGCAATAAATTTCTTTCCACTTCCCGCCTCTCCTTTGACAAGGACAAACGGGCTTTCCGACATTATTAGATTTACAGCCCTATTTTGATCTTCATCATTTTCAATATACTTCTCCTGAGGAATCACGGATTCTTGTATTGCGCCGTTTTTAATGAATAACTCTTTAAGCGGAGATTGTGAAAATATAAGCTCGACTATACCGTTATAGTTAAACTCGTAGCTTTCAAGAGGAGTTACAAGTTCAGGGTTTGCAGCGGGAACATTTGATTCGCATGAAATTTCTTCAAAAGAGATATTTTGCACTTTTCCAAAGATTTTTCTGTCAAGTGGCGGTTTTTCGATTATTAAAATATCTTCACCCTTTCTTATTGAAGGCTCATTACTCGATATTTTTGCGAGAATCGAATAAGGATGAATTTCAGCTGCATATATTTCAAGACTCTTTCTTTCAGGATTTTCACCGTCTCTCATTATCTTTATATATTTTTTTCTAAAATAGTGATCTTTTTTTAGAAAAGATGAAAAATAAGTACTGAAGATGTCGAAATCGCGAGGATATTTTCTAATTCTTTTGCAGGTATCGAATAATGGGCATGTTTCAGTACATTCTTTGTCGAGCATCTCATCACTCATTTTTTCATAATAAAGTTGAACCATTTCATTTCTCAGGTTCAAAAGGCTTTTCTTTTCTTCGAAGGTCATATTAAACTCATCAAGTTTTCCGGAGTCTTTGTTAATAACAAGGTATTTATCAAGTTTATTTTCTATTGCCTGGAATTTTGCCCTTATCTCGTTGCCACTGAAAACAGCAGGGAATCTGCTAAAATAAAGAGTGTTCTTCATAAAAATGCCAAACTTTTTTGAG
>Ga0210016_1000403_pt1 | contig 38082 bp, 29 predicted proteins | sample CryGeyCG2014_300_FD_185454 | JGI IMG/M metagenome (GOLD analysis project Ga0210016, IMG submission 185454) | Groundwater microbial communities from aquifer - Crystal Geyser CG02_land_8/20/14_3.00 (SPAdes) (version 2) | ecosystem: Environmental > Aquatic > Deep subsurface > Groundwater | place...
CGCGGGTTGTTTAGCTTCAGGCGCGGGCGCGGGTTGTTCAGGCGCAGGCGCGGGCGCGGGTTGTTCAGGAGCAGGCGCGGGTTGTTCAGGAGCAGGCGCGGGTTGTTCAGGAGCAGGCGCGGGTTGTTCGGCTAATAGGTCGGCCAGTGCCTGCTCTTTTCTCTTCAGTCTCTTCCGTAATGCGTTGATCTGGTCCTCGACAAGCGGAGACGAATGACCAGAAATCCAGGAATAGAGGTCATCTCCGGTCATTGTCCTGGTACCCTCATGTGGAAGGTTGACCGTAATGATCTTTTCGCTTACCTTAAGCGCCTGTGGATCAGCGATGCTGCCGTACTTGTTTGCAAATTCACAGTATTCTTCAATCGCCCACTCACGCTGGTCAATCAGAATCCGTATCTCGTCCTGAATGGTGGAAATCGAGTTCTTCAACCTACTTTGGTCTGATATTGTCGCCATAACTCATCACCCGAACAGGGCATCTTTTCTACTGATCCAAATTGCTTTTACCTGCCCACGCACACTTACCGGATTGTAGCTTTGTCAGTTCCCACGTCATTGACAGTGTTCGCATGGCTCGCCTCCACCGAGGGGGCTGTATCGCAAAGTCAATCGCCATTGGTATGCTTTGCAGCAAGAAGAAGTCGGAAAGATACATCATCAATTCCGGTTTCTCCTGTAACTCGAAAAACGGATCATCGCCGTTCGCTATCCTGCCGACGGCGCGGATAAAAAATCGTCATCACTCATTCCAAACGAGGACGCTCCTGTAATCCGTTCCGTCAGTTTTCGCATAACGCACCATGAGAGTTGCAGCTTGTTTTCCACGGTGCATTCACGATCCAAGCTCCAGTCTACAATGCTTTCCGAGACTACACGAGTCCATACCTGACGCATGAGTTCTCGAAGTTTCTGTATGATCTCAGGGTCTTCACTGACCCGACCTGCCATTACGTCATCCCGGCTAATTCCGCATTGAGTCGCAATGTGATCTGGCATCCCGTCCAACCATTGTTGCGTTTCGTCAGAAATCTCGCGGAAGTAAAATACTGCATCGTTGATCGTCATCGATCCAGCGATATGATTCGGATCATCCCTGAACATGGAGTACGTTGTTTCACTCAATTGAATGTCCTTTCTATGTTCGTTTAGTGTTGGCAATCTCGACTTCCAAGCGGCGTTTCATCAGCCGGACTTGTTGCCAAAAAGCCTGGGCGCTCGGGATAGGGTCTTGACCGGAATACCAACCCTTCACCAATTCCTCGCGCCCAGGCTCATCAACAAACTCGAAAACACCATGCCCGTTGCCCTCATGGACGACCTGGTACAGTGGTACTCCCGCAATATCCAGATACGCCGCTAACGGTAAATCGGACGTGCGAAAGATGTCATGATTACCATTGGTTTTATCAGTCATGTCTGTGTCTTTGTCCCTTCTCCCCATCCTACGAAATAATCAGCCCGTAGGACGCCATGTCTGCGGTGTATGTCAATACGGCGTTTGCCCCTGCCTGCTGCCCTCCTCGTCGAGACAGATGATTGTTTGCAATCGTCAAGGTCAACAACGCCGTCGGGTTCATGGCTGTCAACACCGACTGCCCTTTGGAAAGGTTGAGGGTCGCCGCCGCGCCCATAGGGGTCCGAAACTGATAGCTCACTTGCAGCTTTTCCATTCCGGGGATCAGTATCCATGCAGCACGGGGATAAGAGGCATCGCTATCTGGACGAAATCCATCACGCAGTATGTTGTTGGTAATCCCAATGTTCACACTGCGGAGATACTGCAACAGATTCCCGCCTTCATCAAACGAGAGGAAGTCCAGATGTTGCCATCGCAACACAGCACTTGTTTGCGCTACAGGAGTGGCATTACCGGCGCTCGGTGCAGATGCGTAGAGCGCTTGTATCTGGAAGTTCGCTGTCACATCCCCATTCTCCTGATATTGCAGCCGGAACTCCTGAAAGTAGCATTCGTGGAACACTTGAGTGTGTTGAGGTGTCACAATGCTGCATGTGAACGACTGCAATACTCCAGTTATGGAGTTGCGCACAAGGAGATTGGTTTTCAGGGGAGCAGGATCGGAGATACGCACTACTCCAGATAGGGATGGCTCATGACGACCGGGAGTCTCTTCAATATCCCGATATGAACCGATACCCTCCACTGCCTGTGCATTTTCATTGATTTCATACCCGGGCAATTCGGCTGGACCAATGTAATTTCCCATCATTGTGCCCCCAATGTAGAATTTTGCTTGATGCCCAGCACCATACCATTGAGGATTTGCGATAAGGCTCATTTTATTCCACGCTCCTTTTCAGGGTTATTACGAAAGAGCAACAGTGCGATCCGGCGCGACGCCGAACGTCACATCGTCTCCAGCGTTGCCGGTGGACGCCGTGCAAGCCGTCACGTCCTTAAACAGCGGCGTCACTTTTGCGCTGGCCGCTGTGGTGTATGTGTTCCGCAGATTTTCAGTGAGAGTGATACTGGTGTTTGAGATGATGGTATCCACCGTGCCCCACTCCGCCGCGTTATCATCTTCGATCAACACTTTTTCAGCCGCCTTGAACTGCGCCGTTGCTGCTACAAGGATTACCTTCTGACCGGAAGCAGCATTTCCACTCAATCCTTGCTCGCCCAGGATCGCCGCTGTGCCGACAATGGCATTGGAGAGCAATGTCGCGGCAATAGCAACGGTCGTGTCATCCTCCCGCTTGCAGGTGATCGACATAACGAGATTCGTACCTGCACCGATCGCTTGATTCGCAACGACGACTCGCAGCTTACCCATCCCGGCTACCGCGGTATCCACCGCCGATCCGGCAGCAAACACGGGACCCGTGTAAGCAAATGTCCCCATTGCGAGGTCGGCTGCCGGAAACACGTTGGACAGCGTCAGATACCGATTGAAGTGCGTGTAGAACATCTCGTTGAACCGCTGGCTCACGCGCCAAAGGTAACTCGACAACGCGCCGTCCACAGTCGACAAGGCGGTTCCGGAAAAGTAGGTATCGTGCAACTGGAACCAGTCTCCGATGCGCCCACTTATCACCCCGTTGTCAAGGTCTGTATCTACGTTGGTAATCGTCAACCCCTTGACGATGTTCTCATACGTCTCATCTCCGGATGCATCCACCATACTCCATAGATGCGACCGACCGGTTATCCCGGTCACGGTTGCTTGCCGATAGGCGGCCAGATGATCGCATTGGGCTTGAAAGGCTGTTTCAACACTCATTCGAACTCACTCCTTTTCATCTTCTTCGGTTTCTTCGTTGCCTTATTGAGTACTGCTTCTTCTTCCGGCAGTTCCTTTGTGGCAAGGTTCAATTCCTTGTCGGTTATCACTGAACTCCCGGGGTAGGGTACTGCTTCTTCTTCCGGCAGTTCCTTCGTGGCAAGGTTCGATTCCTTGTCGGTTATCACTGAACTCCCAGGGTAGGGAGGCAATGGTATTCTCATGGTCTCATCACTCCGTCCACCATAGCCCGCATCCGGGCGTTTGTCTCATCTGAAAGTGCGCGGCATAGCCGCTGTAATTCGAAAAGTCCGGCGGGATGGGACTTAACCCGGTTGGTAGAAAGTCGTTCCAGACTACCCTGCCGTCCGGGTCGGTCTGTGCGTCTTTGTAGTAATGCAACACCGCCGTCGCCAATTCTGCTATGTCCACCGACTCCCGTATCTGCTTCCTCGATTCAGTTCTCTCGTAGACCACCCATACAACCACGTTGTGGGTGTCCATGTGCCCGGCCCCAAACTCCACAGTTTGCTTTGCCGTCGAAACCATAATCGCTGGGAATGCGTCGTCTTCCATTCGCGCCTTCGCATAGTCCCACTGCTTGACGGCAGGTAAGCCCCGGTCGAAATTCGTGTTTACATAGGTGATCGTCCCCGGTAGGTCCTGCTTCAGCAGCCGCAACACATGGTCAAGCGCCGGGGCGGTTCTGCCCAGGTACAGGTTTGCGCGAGCGATGATGTCAGCAGGATTAGCCGCCATTCGGTATCCCTGCCATTCTCATTGCGCGTTCCTGCCCCATGACACCCGCCATTGCAGATGACTTCCGCCACGCGACATTGGTCACAGCCAGCCAGGCCATGTTCAACTCCTGCTCAAACTGCTTCGCCACATGTGCCCACGGCCCGTGAGGCTGCATCTTCGTCGTTCCATGTACGAGGAACCACGGGTACGGCGCGCCGCGCTCTGACTTCGCCGTGTTCCAGAAGTTCACGGACAATCCCGTTGCGTCCAACGTCACAGAAAACCTCCAACTGCGTAACAATTTCCCGGATTGAACGTTGATAACGGTCATATCAGGAACCTTTGATTGTGTTGGCAAGTTGGGTTGTGGCTTCCCTGTCAGTCGTGCTGTACGATATCGGGATACGTTGCCGAGCGTTTTCCCCTTGTACCGGCTTGGAACGACCTTCCCCAGCCCGTAGGGATGTCCCATCTTGCGAAGTAACTTCATCGTATACGGCCCAACGGACATCCCCTGAAGCCAATCAAACATCTTCTGCGCGGTCTGCCGGATACCGTCGAGGTTGGCATACTCGACCATCTTCATGAACCGGCTCCGGCGACGAATGCTCATCACGGTGTTTCCCGAGGAGTCCTTCTGCCAGATACCGGCGGAGGGCATGGTCTCAATCGCAAGCTGCAACGGTTCGCGAAACTTTGTCTGCGATGGCGTCGATATGGGCGACGCCTGCATGTCCGGTTTCCGTGTCCCTGCCAGCGAATCAGGATACGTGTCACGCAATGGTTCACCGACGACAGCCGCCCCCTCCATCGTTGTGTAGAACGGGTGCGTCATGTCGGCATAGTCCCAAAGTGTAAGGTTGCGTGGCATCTATTCCTCTCCCCCCGGTCGTTTCCAACTCAACATCCCTCGTTGCGGTAAAGCCTCACCGAACCCCGGTGCAGGACGGTTCCCACTTTGCGCTGCACCGATGTACCAGAACGTCGGGCGGTACAGGTACGTCACGGTGTACGTCGCCTCCATTGCCGGTATCGGCGTGCCATTGAAGGTAATCGCGCCGGTTAAGAGATTAACTGCATACCTTGCTGTTTCAATGACTCCATGACTTTCATCCCTGATTTCGGTGACACTCACAACCGGCGTAAACTGTAACGTGTCGCTGGTTCCCTTGACGTGCCGCTCCTTTGTCTCCCATGTGCGGTTCGAGAGCACAACCTTGTCCATAGCTCCGATCCGCACCTCGTCGGGCATGGTGGTCAGAAACAGATCGCCTTTCTGCACCGCCCCAAAGTCTCGGTCGATATACTCTCGCTGTGCCTGTGTAATCAGCACCTTGACCGAGCTTGACAGACTGACGGTAGTGTAAAGCGTGTCATCCGCCGCTTCATCAAAATCATTCGTCCCCGGATTGTTTGCCGGATTCGGCGTAGCGCGATACCAAAGGACCGTCTCGCCATGCCTGTGAATGACTCTCCGAAAGTGTTCCGGCTGCAATCTCATCGTTCATCACAATACCTTCATCCGAGGCGCACGCATGGTTTGGTTGTACGACCGGACGAACTTCTCCACGGACTCCCGCATGACTCGCTGTTGTTCCGCCAGCCCGGACACGTCGGCTGACTCTGAAAGCCCGTCCAGACTGATACTGGTAGCCCCCCGAGAGATCGCGTCAATGATCGCTTCAATGACTCGCTGAGCGGCTTCCTTGACAATGCACTCCCGAAGATCAGCATAGTCCGGGTTACTCAGAATGTCTGTTACGCCCGCGGTGTAGTCAATGGCCACCATTTGGGGGACAATCCCCATGCGCTGGGTCCCGCCCAGCCACGAGAGCAGGTGATACCCGCTTCCCACTGTTACCGCAGCAGCAGAACCGGACGGCACAAGGGAAATCACTCCTAACTTCTTCCGCAAGCGGACAAAATCAAGTGGGATGGACAACAGCCCTGAACCTTCGCCCCACTCGACAGCCACACGCTCAACGGAAATGATCGGACGCCATCGGGTCTTGAACCGCGGCCATCCCTTCCAGTGCCGTTCCTGATAGTCAAACGGGTCTTCTTCGAGGTCGTATTCATCGCCTTCAGCCGGGTTCATCTTGATAATGGTAGGTTCGAGTCGGGTCCCGGTCAGTCGTTGAATCTCGGTTTCCGCGGCTTCCATGCGGGAGAACATCGCCGCGTCATTCCGGGCGTAAGTAGTCCAAGTAATTGTGCCATCGGTCACGGTATGCCCATTTGAGGTAGGCCAGGTGGGCGCAGCAATGCCAGAGGTTCCGGCCACAGTACAGCGGTACACGTATCCGTTGCTCGTGGTCGGAATAACCATCTGACCTACCACGTAGGTAGTGGAATTCTGCCGGACACTCTGAGAAGCCTCAAAGTCTTCACCGAGTACGTCGAGGCTTTCAGAGAGTCCGGCCAGCAATCCCTTCACATTTCCGGGAGTAATGACCACGGAGACACCTCTTTAAGCGGCAAACGTGATCGCACCCGATGAGTAGGTCTTGTTGCCCTTGACCAGGTTCAGATAGAACGTATCCGTGCCGGTTTCCGTGAACCGAATCACGGCTTTTCCGGTGGAGTCCGTCTGAATCCAACCCACGGTGTCCGGGGTCACTTCGAGGTAACTTACACCAGAAGCAAACCCAAACAGGATTCCGGTTGTCGCGGTGACGCCGCCGGAGGGCGGGTCAGTGGTAGGAGCACCTGCCGCGGCATCGGATACGGTGAAGTCCATCCTGAAGACTCCAGCGAGGTTGTCTGCCTTGGCATCCTTCATCTGGATCGTCACGTCAATGGTGTCGGTGCCTTCAGTCTCGATAGAAATGGACGGGTAGCCCAACTGGTCGGCCAGCAGGTCAATGATGGTTCCCAGCTGGACTTTCCATGCCGCCGGGGCCATCCGATTGAGGTCATTCCGCTTCTTGTCTGTGATCGCTGCCATTAGTTACCGTCTCCTTTGGAGTAGATTTGGCGGCTCTTTTCCGGCCGCCGGTAGCTTTTCCCCCCGTGCGGGGAATGGCTTTGTGAATCTCTGCGTTGTCAGATGCAGGCTCTTCGGTAGTCTCCGGTTCAACAACCGAAAACTGTCCTGAAAGACTGATCGCGCGGTTGAAATCCTGATCGCGCAACGGCTGAAGATCATCATCGGAAACGGGAGTCATATCAACATCGGGGCCTGCTACCCGAACAATGCCAGTAGCCTCGCCGTTATCCCATCGAATCAGGGCGTCGCCAAACCATGCTTCTCCCTGTAGACCCTCACTAATGATTCTGCGCATGATGCCGCGTCCTTTGTAATGTCATGGAGGGGAGACGGTACAAGCCCGTCTCTCCTCATCGCGCGGGAGGTTAGACCGGAGCGAAATCATGTCCGGTCGGGACGATGTTCTTGAACAGAACATGCTGCTTCGGCTTCGTGACTCGCATATACCCGTAGAGCATGAGCAAGAACGGATAGGCGGGAGCCGTGATCGCAAGCGGGAACTTGATGAGCGGCAACAGTTGCCGCCAGTCAATCGCCCGGTACTGTGGAAGCGTGTTCAGCATGTACGCGCGGGTTGTGCCCGGCAGATCGGCGTTGGTGTCAACCAGGTTGTCGTCACCATCACCATACGCGTAGGACTTCATGAACCGGCAGTCCGCTCCTGAAGCCGCGCCACCCTTTGAGCGGTACACGTTGAATCCGGTTGTCGTTGCGTCCGCCGTGGTCACTCGTACAGTTACCTGCTCGCCCGATGCAACAGTTGCCACGTTGGTTGCCGACGTTGCAGCCGACTCACCATAGGCATTGACCGCGGTCACCTTGTAGTAGTAGTTCTTCGCGGCAAAGGCGCCGGTGAACTGCGAACCAGTACTGTCAGCAACAGCCGACACGAGTGTTGGAGTGATTGGAACGCCACTTCCCGGTGTCGCTGCCGCAGGCGCCGCGGCCCCTGGTTCAATGAACACGTTGCTGTGGAACTTCACAACACCGGAGATCAGGTTGATTCCCGCAGCAGGAGCTCCAATGATGACCCCTTCCCCTTCTTTCGAGATGGGAACAATGGTCCGTTCCTTGGTGTCCTGAAGCATGTCCAGGTCAATCTGGTCAAGCGTGGAGTGAAGCAACGCGGAAGCCCGACCGTAACCGACCTGACGGATAATCTGACCGGCATTGGCCAACAGCTTCTTCGTCAGCGGTCCGCCGTCTCCGTCAGTGTCGCGGTACACGTCAATGACGTTGCTTGAGTTCGCTCCAACGAGGGTGTCCAGGCCGTCATACTCTTGCGGGATGATGGTAGAGTTGCCAACGTAGAACAGCTTCTCAGCAGTCCGCAACAGAGACAGAGTGCCAGACTCTTCCTCTTCTGCTATCGCGTCTGGGATGGAGTCCACCACGGTCATCACATGGGAGATTTCCCGGTGAACGCGCAGGTATTTCACATTGGCCGTTTTGCGAGCGAGAGTGGACACTGAGTTGTTCGGGTTTGATGTCTCCCCAACAGCCGCACCGTAACGCGATCCACCATGATCGCTTCGCTCGTTCCACATGTCCACGACGCTGGGAGTGCGGGATTTCTTGAGCATCCCCCACAGGATGAACTCGTTCTTGAACTCGAATGTCGTGGTTATCAGGTAGTTTTCGAGACTTTCCGGTTGCAGGGCACGACCACCAGTAAACGAGGCGGCGTCTGTACCGTAACCGGATGTCAGAGCCTTATTCAGTTCTTCGACGAGGGCCAAATCAGCCATCCCGGCCACTCCAGGACCGCCCGGTGAACCCCCCCCGATAAGTGCTTGTGTGTTAATCATTCAGATCATTCCTCCTTAGCTTTCGCTTTGTTATGGTGCTTACGCGGTTCCCGCTTCGACCTGAGCGTAGAGAGACTGCATTTCAGCGTTCCAGAGATTGCTGGTGGCAGCAATCTCCAGCCGTCGCGCGTCTCTGGCGCTCAACTGGCCCTTTTGCACTGCCGCTATGCTCTTGTTGATGATGGTGTTCACGTCAGGAGCGCCGTTGCCGTTGGCCCCGCTCTTTTGCAGCAGGGTGTAGGGAGCGACCCGCTGAGACTGATGCTGCCCGATGTTCTCGAAGAACCCGGAGACGGACTTGTTGAGTTCTTCCTGCTTCTGAAAGGACTTGCAGAGAACAGCGTTCGACTTGCGGAGCGCCTTGACCTCCTGCACGAGTGGCTTGACCGTATCATAGATATGGTCGCTGAACGACTTCAGCAATTCTCGGACAATCGCCACGCCGTCCACGACTCCAGACAGCGGTTCGGATTGAAGAGCCCGGTCGTAGAACGAGCGGGCGAGCGTTTCGTCGTCTTCCTCGTTCTCGTCACCTTCCTTTTTCTTGTCCTTGTCTTCCTCGTCGCCTGCTTCCGCGGCCAGGGCAGCCAGCTCTTCCTCGCTGAGTTCCTCGTCGTCATCCATTTTATTTTTGCCTTTCATGGACTTGACAAGATCCCCCAACGCGGAAAATGCCTTTGCCACCAGTCCGCCCGACGGTGTTTCCTGATCCTCCAATTCGGTCAAGATTTCTTCCAACTGTTCGCTCATGTTTAATTACCTCCTTGAGCTTTCTATTATTTCGGCCAGATTGATTACTGGACCGTTGAACCCATCTACATGCGCAATACCATTTTGGAAAACTCGCGCAGCCCGTCAGCCAGTGACTTCCCAAGATGCAACACGCCCCCACACGAGGGGCAGTGCCGCATCCCCTTCTGCACCTTCGCGGCACATTTGGGACAGTCAAATGTAGTCGTCTCCATCCCGTGCAGGGATTCCGGTTGCAGAGCACGACCGCCGATGAAACCCGCGGCATCGGTTCCGCTACCAGCCTCCATCCCCTTGGCAAGTTCCACCGACGGAACCAACAGTTTGATAGGAGTATCATCGTTTTCCCAATCAGTCTGAAGCATGGCAGAGAGAGACTTAGCCATGCGACAAATAGCATTGGGATTGATTGGCTGGGTGGTGATAGCGACCTGATTCACAAACTCAGGATGAATCAGAGTTACTTGTCGCCCGCTTTTAGTTGTGACGGACTGATTCTTCGACTTGTTGACTCCGCCCTGAATGGAGAAGAACAGGTCCGCACCCACTTCTGCGAGGTGATGCACCATGCGAAGGTCTTCGGGAGCGTATTCCGTAACGGGATGCACCCACCCCTTTACCCACGTTCCGGTTCCGTTGAATGCTTTACCTGGGAACATGGACTTGAGAGTTATAGCCGGAAGCTGCTCGGCGTCCTTCACGTTACCAATCGGATACTTCCCGTGATCGTAGTTCAGAAGCCCGTGCTTCTGGAGTAATGGGAGAGACTTCTGCACATCCGACGCGGCAGTGATTTCGTTGGTCCAGTCAATGGACTCATCCGTTGCCACGCCCTCTACCCAAAAGCCCCCCGTCTTAGGGTCTTTGGTCGCTTTGCTGATCGGAACAAGAATTTCGATGTCTGCCATGCTTGTTGTCCCCGAATGCAAAAAAACCGTCCTTGCGTTCTCCGCGACGCGACCTTGCGTCATGGAAAATACAGGGACGGTTCTGCCGTCGTTCTGTAACTCGTTCCCCGAATGCCGGGGCATCTATTCAGTTGTCATTACTGTGAGTCTAACAAATTGCTGCCACCTGTGGTAGTGAAGACATGTCTACACTTTCAGGTAGTATCTCTGCGTTTCAATTCATCCAATGCCGCCCGGCTGACACCGACAATTTCGCGAACCACTTTCTTCCGGTAGACGATACCATCCTTCAATGACCCGGACTTGTGCAGACGAGACAACCGCTGGTGAAGACTCTTGCGTTCGATACAGAGCGCATCTGCCGCATCCCCAAAAGGAATCACATCGTCACGGGGAAACGATATTAGCAATTCCGGTTTGTCGGTTCTAACAGACATGACTACATCGCCTCCGCAATCGCCTCCTGTCGCCGTGCGCGCTGGTAGGCTTGTTCACATCGGTGCAGGTTCTGCCGCGCCCCAAAGTACTCGGAGTAAGCGCGCTGTCGATCTTCTTCTTCTGCCGACTCGGCAACGCGCGCCAAGTCGGGAAGCGCGGCATTGAGTTTGTCCTGCATGGACAACGCGGATTGCTGTAACCCGCGCGCCGTCGCAATGATAGACGCGCGGTGAGTTTCACTGTCGCGGAGAGTGTCAAGAAGTCGTTGCTTGCCTGCCGTCATACTTCCCATCCCAATTCCCGTGCCTTTTTATGGCCGTACTGACGCACAGATGATTCCGCATCTGCTTCATAATCTCGCGCCATCTCCGCAAACTTCGCGGATGCTCCCATCTGTCCGTGCAGCCTTCGGGCCGATTCATGTTCTTCGATGCGCTTGCTTATGCCGTGCAAAGAATCAAACAGAGCAGAATTTTTCTCTTTGAGGGACGCGTTTGGCGTTGCGTCAGTGCGCCGCATGTTATCCCAATCGTCCATTAGCTTCTTGCGATGCTCGCCATGGAGCGACTCAGCCTCATCGTGGTCTCGGCTTGTCCATCCCGGAAAGTACTTCTGTGCATGTTCGGTGGCAGGCTTGGTTGTTCCATTGTCAGGAAGCTGAACTCTGTAATGTGCCTCAGAAGGATGTGGTATTAGCTTTCCCGATGACGTTACCCCGATTATTCTTTTCGCCCCCTTGTGGCTGCTCCCTCTCCCTCCTTCGAGATGGTACTGCCCGGCGGCTTTCGCAAGCTCCCGAATCCCGTCCACAATCTGCTTCCCTACATGTTCTGACATAATTACCCTCTTATGCTGCTTTCCTCAGTGCATCTACCGACCGTTGTACCAAATCTTCCCGTTCTTTGTCAACGTGCCTTGCCAGTGTTTCTGCCAACCCTGAATCGTCTACTTCCGCCGTTGGTCGAGTCAATGCTTCTCGCAAGTCAGCTTTGCGCGCAAGCCGTTCCTGCCGACGCTTCTCATACGGGCTATCAGTGACTACGGTATCAACCACCACGTCATTACGCTGGCCTATGCGATGCGCCCTCGCTGCCCGCTGCTCGTGGGTCATTGACGTGTGCGGCGTGTCCCAATTTATCACATGCGTTGCTCGTTGTGCGTTGATCCCCACTGACCCCGCGTCACTGGACACCAGCACATCGGCTTTCGGTGGCGTCACATATTTCCCGATGTTCGAGTCGAAGGCAGGGGAAAAGTCCAACTTGGCCGCTTCTTTCGCGTCCCCGCGCATACTTCCCTGCAACACCGCTACACGCACCCCTTGCTTCTTCAGGTGGTCGGCAATGGCAGACACGGCAGACAGACTGTGCGAGAAGATGATTGTGGGCTGCTTGTCTGCTGGCATGTCCTTGAGTCGGCTGTCAAGCCAGTCCATCTTTGCCGACGATGGGTGAGAATTGACCACCCGGTCCAGTGCGGAATCCCGCAGTATCCCGACACTCTTCTGAAGGCGTTTGGCGATTGCCTCATGCTCTGCCTCGGGAATGTTCTCAAAAGACCCCGGAGAGAGTGTCTTCACTGCCTCCACATCGACTTCGCCCTTCTTGCGTGCCCCGCGTGCCCGCTGGTACATCTTCAACATGCGGTTGTATTCTGTCTGCTGGTCGGGCGTCATCGAGACGGTGTGTGTCTTGTCTTGCCGTTCCACTGGTGGCTTGATATGTCCGGTCAGATGATACGGTTCCATTTCACGAGACAGCGCCTCCCGCACGGCAGGGGTGTTGACGGCGTACTTCCGCATGAATTCACCGCGAGTGACAACCCCGCGCTGCCCAGCGCCTGGATAATCTTCAGCCATATACCGTTGGGGGGCCACCTTGTGGAGAAAGTCAAAAACCTCGCTCGCGTCGTTTTTGACCGGATCGGCACTCATAGAGACGTGATACTTCTTGTCATGGGTGAAGGAGTCAATGGCGTTCGCCATCATCGAGTTCTCTTTCCCCTTGCGGTTCAGGAGGTTGTGCCCTTCGTCCACAACGCTCATATCGAAGTTCCAACCTTGCGCGCTGACAGCATCCTTCATCGTTTCATTGCGCTCGTGTTCCGGCGCCGTCCGCAGGAACTCCTGTGCCTGTGCCGTATCCCCACCAAACTGGTGTTGCGACAACGCCCAAGTCAGGTCATCCCGTAACGCCTGGTGAGTGACCACAACCACATCGTGCCCCGACTGGTCACTGTAGGCCGCTCGCCTGTCCGCCGCACTCCCCTTCGAGTCGGCATACACACTTGGCATGTTGGGATCGGTGGGGTCGTAAAATCTCGCGCCTTCGCTCCCGAATTGCTCCTGCACCACGGACGGGACCGCCATGATAGATCGCTTCACCGCGCCCGTAGACTTCAGGTACGAATGCGCCCCCAGCGCGATCGTAGTTTTGCCGCTCCCTGTCCCGTACGTCAATCCCGACCGTCCCATCGCGGCAATGCCCTTGATTGCGCGTTGGCGCAAAATGTTGTCACCAGTGCTCATGTCAATGTCACCCGCGGCCACCGTCCCCTTCTTGAGGTTGATCTTCGGCATCATCCCGGCGATCATTCCTTCAGCTTGACTTCCCAAACTCAAGCGGTGCGCCTCCTTCACCGGCTCCTCCTGCATTCCCTCCATTTCTCCAAAGGCACTTAGTTGATCCTGACCCGCAATGTCCATCTTCAGGGCAAGCGCGCCCTCTTGTTCCTTCACAAACTTGCTTCCGCGTCGTGCTTGCACCTTTGCCTTTTTACTCTGCGCTTCAGCAAGTAGCTTCTTTGCCTTTTCGTAATCTTGGGCAGACATGGTTGCCTTCATGTGCGCGTCAAAATATTTCAACGGCACTGCTACCGTTTGGAAGTCATGCCCCGTCCATTGCTTGAATCCCTTCGCAAAGCGTTCAGCAAGTTCTCCCTGCATCTTCTCCTGAATTGTTTGGTAAGCACGCTCTTCGGCTTTGCCGGTCCCACCACCCATTGCAGACATATACCGCGCCCAACGTTCACTCGCCGGTGGGGTCTTGTCGGGGTCATACCCTGTCAGCTTTTCCATGCCTTCGGGGCGCACGTGCATCATATTTCGATAGGCGTAATCTCGCAGGCGTTCCTTGATACGCCCCCGCACTTCATCTGCAATGGTTTTCTCCGACCGGGTATCGCTTACCTCCAGTTTAGGAACAATCTCGCGGTAAGTTCCAGATGCTATATCTGTGTCCACGCGCTTCTTCTCGGTATAGTTCAGTTCTTCGGGACGTTTCTTGGCTGCCGCAATAAGAGCAACGTCATCGTTAAGGTCTACCGTCGCAAAGTCATGTGGCTCAGGTGTTTCACCAAACATGCCGATAGGCGTGACAGATGACTCCCGCCAATGTTTCTGGATTTCGGTATATGGGTCCAGACCCTGCGCGAGTAATTTGCTCCACTCGTGTTGAACATACGCCGGATATGAACCAAGTTTATTCGCTCGGTCCGTTGCCGTGGAAAGACCCGTCAGTTGTTCTTCTTGCCATACGGGATCGGCTTGGCTGCGCTCTTCATTCGGGAAATAATGCTCAAATGCATACTCACGCACAGCCCGTCTTCCACGATCCCCAAGGTTCCCAAGCGGTATATAAGCGTACTGCAACCGGGGGTCTTGTAAAACGGACTGGTAAAGCAGGTCGCGCATCTGCCAGTTCTGCGGTACTGACTGTTTATGGACACTCGCCTCGTCAGCCGTCATTTCACCCGAAGACACCTTGTTGTCAATCCACTTCTCAGCTAAAGAGTTAAGTGTCGCGTCGCGTTGTTTGTTCCACTCCACCTGTTCCATCGCGCGCAACGAGCGATCCGTTTTAGCGGCCTTGCTTGGCTTGAACGGCGGCACGATCATATCCAGGGCATCGTCATACGCTTGGTGCATTCCTTTAGGCGTGCCATTTCTCATTTCGGCAGACAACAATTCCTTCCAGATCATGCCGGGTTCATGCCCCGTGCCAGCCTTGCGCGCTGCGATGTATTCCCGCAAGGATTCTGCGATGTCATCGGCGCCCTTCGCCTCGGATAGGTCAACGTCCAACGGAGAATGCGGGACGTTCCAGCTCCCCCCCGCAGACACGTTAATCTCCGGTCTTGGAGAAAACCCCTTGGGCAACCAACCTTGTTCGTCGTGTTGGCCGGTACGAATGGCGTTCGATAGCTTCACCCGTTGCGCGTGTTCCGGCGATTCCATGACACTATTGGCAAGGCGATCCAGCCCGGCTTGATGCAGGATCAACACTTTGTTCTTCCCGTCATTGTAGACCTGAAAATCACCTTGCTTGACGAGGTTCCCATTAGCGTCAAACGTGTCTGCCTCACCCAGTCCGAGGGCATGAGCTTTGACAACGGCATCCTTCATGCTGACAGCACCAAGAGACACCTGTCGTTCCTTCCCGTCACTCTTGCCCATCAACGCCTCGTTAAGCGCCCCTGCCGCTTCGAGCCGCCCAAGAGCCAGCCCTAATTTCTTCCGGCCTTGCCGTACCAGTTCCAATTTTTGCTCATTCTTCGTCAGCCCGGCCAGCATCTCGTCAACCGACTCAATCGGCATGATCTCCACGTTGTCTGCCGCGTTGAACAACTCGGTTGCTTCGAGCGTTGCAGCGTCGGCGATGGCAACCTGTGTCGCCACGTGATGCTCTGCCAGCGCACCACGAATTCCCTGCATATCCGCCCCGGACAACTCCAGTGCGCGCCGCATCACGTGAGCCGTGCCGCTTTCACCAAGCGTGTCTATCATCACGGGGTCAGGTGCATGGACTCCCGTCAGGTGGGAGACGTTGGACAAGTACGCTACGTGTCCGGTCAAACGATGCTCTCGAATCGGTGTTGCTGCGTCCTGTGCGTTGTATGCTTCCAGGAGTGCCGACATGGAACGCTGCCGCCGCGACTCCCCAAGGTCATTCGCGACTAACTTGCGCGCCTTCTCAGGATCGAAGTCCACCGCCTCGACTACCGCCGCCTTCGGAAGGGTATCAATCGTCGAGGCTTCTACTTCAGATAGCGCATTGCGAATCGCTTTCAACTCTGCATCATGCGCCTTCAGGGAACTGAGTACCTTGACCGCGTCTTCGACGGACGCCGCTTTGGGCATTGTGTCCAGTCCCTTGATCTTCTCCAGAGATTCGCCCATCTCCCCAAGTTGCGCCTGAATCTCCGCTACGGCCTGCCGTGACTGCTGCGCCCCGCGCTGGAATCGGTCAATCATCTGGACTGACTGTGCGACCTTTTCCATGTCGCCATCATGACGCTCGATCAGGCTTTGGTGCCCTTGCGCCGCTGCCTCAACATGCGCCGCGGGAATGTCCATCCCTCGACGTTCTGCCTCATCCTGAAGGTTGGCGATAAACCCCTTGCCGGTATCCCCCATCGTGCTTTGCACGAGGTCGCCAACAGCCAGGTCGCCGAGCGTGTCCGCTTGAATGTCTTCATGTGCAGTGACAATAGTATCCCGCAGATTGCGCTCAACCTCCTTTGCCCGACGGTACAGTTGGGCATGGTGAATCTTCTTCACGCGCTCAACGGCCTTGCCGATCTTCGCGGATAGCTTTGCTTTTGCCTGCTTCTGATCCTTGTCATCGCCATGTTGCAGGTCAAACGCCAGTTCCGGGTTGTCACTGAGAATCTTCTTGGACGCAGCCTCGCGCGCCTTCCCAATGGCTTCATCGGACAATTCGTACCCTTCCCAGCCTTGCGCCTTGGCAATCTCCGCAATCTTGTCCTGCTGCTTCTCTACTTGGCGAACGACCAACTTCTCTTGCTCCTCTGTCTTCGCCTTTCGCTCTTCCTTCAACTCCTCGTGGGCGCGCTTGGCAGCGATCTTCGCTATCTGCTCCTTGTCGAGTTGGGTTCCGCTTTCCATTGCCTCCGCGGATACCTTCTTGGCGTGTTCCAATGACAACTTGGAGAATCGCGCTTCCTTTTCAACTTCCGCCTTCTCGCGCTTCTCAACCGCTCGTTGCCGGGCAACATTCTTGTATTCATCGTGCGTCTTCACATCGGTCATGCGAAGGCCGTTCAGCGTGCCGCCTGCCCCGCCTTTGACCGTGTACGTGCCGTCCGGGTTCTGCTGGAGAAGGACCGGCATTCCCTTCTCGTCGTCACCGTGGGGGTGAACCGTTACCCACCGCTCGCCGGAGGCGGACGTTTCACCAAAGTCGAGCTTCTTCGCTTTCTTGGCAGCCTTGCGCAATTCCGCCATCTCCGCCGACCACGCCTGACCGTCAAGGGGAGATGACTGCGGGAAGACGAAGCGGAAGGACTTGCGTATGTCCGCGTCGTCCGGGCTGAAGGTTCCCGCGTTGTCCGCGGACTTTATCTGCGTCGGGGAGAAGGCGATCCATGTATCATAGGCGTATTCTCCTCTTCCCCTTTTCCCTGGCTTGCCCTGAGGAAGAAAATGAATGCCATCATAACCGCGATGTTTCAGCCATTGACGAAGGCGCATAGCCTTGCTCTTCACTCTTTCATCCGACTCCTCGGTTTCATCAATAAGAGGATCAGTGAAATGCCTGCACCATTGCTTAAACGTCAGAGTAAATGGTTTCCTAATTCTGAGATACACAGAGAGGGTGTGAGACGATTTAGGTGTCTCGATCCTGACTTTTTGCCTTTTCGCATATTCATCCCGGAACGCTGTTCTTTGCTCATCTGAAGGGCCATCCATTGAAAACCAAATATCATATAGGCCCATATCCTGTAGTAGCGCATTCTCATCAACAAGCACCGGTATAAATTTCTCCCCTGAAAACTTTCTCGCCTGAATCCTGTCTTCCGTGAAGAAAAACCCTAAATAAGTCGTCGGATGGTTCGTTGCGGATCGTAGGGCTCCAAACGAAAACTCCGTGAAATCTGCTTGTGTCCCATGATAAACGACCTTCGGGCTTCCGTCTTCATTGACGACTTTTGACGCTTTCTCCGGATCAGTTTCCCACGGCCCAAACCACGCCTTGAACGCCTTCGACCGCGTGCCGTTCTGCGCGTAGTCTTCGCCGGGGGTCAGCGTCGGACGTGCTAAATGATGCGGCTGCGTATGCTTCCCCCTCTTGTCTTCATGTTCCCGCACCCAGACCCGCTTCCCGCCGACCGTCCGGTAGTGGCCCTTGACGTGCGCTTTTTCCAGCCTCCCATCCAACGGACTCTCGCCAAACGACTTCGCCAAGTACCCGGAGAATCCCCACTTCTTCCAACAATGCGGGCAGATACCGTACTTGTCACCGTTCTGCGACAACCAGACGGCGTGGTGATGCCCCGCGGCGCAACGGTGAGCATCCTCGGGGGGAGCAGCGGTTGACTTGAAGAAGGGGAATGCAAGTTTCAGCATGGATCAGTCCAGTGAGATTTCCTTATCGTTCGATTCCGGTTCCCGATACGCTTCATCGGGAGCTTCCTTCGATTCAGGTGACACCTTGACTGCCACACCACAGAATCGGGGGTGTCCCTTCAAAAACTTCCCGCGGGATTCAGCCGCGCCGACTTGCACGTCATACCGAGCGCCCTGATACTGCTTGAGATACCCCCCGTAGGCTTCCATTGCCTTCGCATCTTCGCTGTCGGGGAACTCGTCAAACGCAATCGCCTTGCGCGTCTCTCTGTCGTAGACTACGACGAACCATTGCATGATGCTTTTCCTTTCACAAACACAACTGCGCCTGCTGCACCGCCGGTGGGCAATCAGGTTTCGGAATGTGATACTTGCCGGAATCTTTCGCGTGGAAATGGTCGCCCAGCCTCCGGGCATAGTTCAAGACCGCCGGATCGTTTCGTAGAGATGGATTCTGAATCACATCATGTGCCCAATCCGCCCACCGCGTTTGATTCTGTGTGCGAATCAGCAATTCTACCGACTGCCCATCCACGTCTATCGTGTAATGAACTGCCCGGTATCCGGACCCCGATGGATGCCCGTCACTGTAGTCGTCTTCATCTACAATGCGAAGGTTCCGCCTGACAAGCTGCGTTGCAGTCTTGAGCGCGTCCATGTCGTCAACCGTGATGCGAACGGCAACGTCACTGTCGCCGGTCTTGTGCGTTCTCTGGCTTTTGTTCATCGGTACGCCCTTGATACGCACCGTCACTGTGCCTGCCCCGCCAAGCGCACCGCTCACTTGCTCATAGGCAGCACGTGCAATAGATGTTTGCGTCCCGGTCGTAGCAGGAGCGACCTTGCTGGACGTTTGAGAATCCGACACGGGAGCAGGTGGCTTATCGCCAACGGAACCCGCGGCAGGTTTATCATCCGGCATGTCCGGCCACTCTTTTGGAACGTCCAGTGACCAGCCTTCCTTCTTCGCCTTGGCGATGTCGCCTTCCAGTGACTGGCGATAGGCGTCTGCATCGGGACCCGTTACGCGTGGCGTCTTGTCATTCATCAAGTCCACCTGAATCTGGATCATCTCATCCGTTGTGAGAGACACTACGCCTCACTCCCCTTCGCGATAAACTCATCCCACAATCCGTGATCGTGGACAGTTACTTTCTTTCCTTGTGAACTGATAACCTTCACGGGCTTGTCGTGCCTCGTATCCCACAACGTCAATTCATCAAAGAGTCCTTCGCTAACGGCTTCCTGCATGACGCGGCTAACGCTTGCATGGGTAGCACGGATGAAACTCTCCGGGACAACGCGCCCTGTCTGTTTAGCTCGTGCGCCCGCTCTCTCCACGGCCATATCGGTAGGGACTGTTACGTAGTGCGCAACGACCTTTTGCCCCTTGGCGCGCAACGCATTGACCTTCTTTCGCACGTTTTCAATGCTGTTGTCCCCCGTACCGTCCACCAAGGTATGGAATCCTTCTTCCGCGGAACGGGCCATGATGCGCTTGGAAAGATAGGATGATTCTTCATGCACGTACACGGCTGCCCTGGTGTCTTTTTGCGACACCATCGCGTTGTATTCCGGCAAGTGCGCTTTGATTTCGTCACTGTCAACCATCACAACATCGTCGGGGATCGTAATCTCACCAGACTTCAGGATCGTTGATTTACCAGAAGCCGGGCCGCCACCCATGAGAAAACTCACCGGAGATTCGGATGGTTTCTTCCCATCAAAAAACGCCGCTTCGATCTTGTCATGCAACGCCAATCTCTCAGGCGTCCATTCTCCCTCCGCGGTTCTGTATTGCTCGTATGTGTCAGCGCCATCAGGATTGGCAGGTTGCCCATTGAAATCAGTAGACGCCCCGGACAACTTTCGGTAGTAGTCCACAAACTTGCGGTAGGACTGCTCGGTGTCGCCCGCTTCCTTTGGAGCGTATGCAAAGTGTTCCATCCGGCTACCGGCTGGACGCGGCAACGGTTTCCCCGCACGCATAAAGGGCAACGCTGCCAGAATCTCTGTTGAACGACCTACGCCATCCTGATAGAAATGGTCAAGAAAGTTCATGCGCCAGTGAATGAAAGCGCCGGTCTCTACCGGGTCTTCATTGGCATTGAGCCGTTTGGCCAACTCGGTTACAAAGGCTTGCTTGGCGGCAGGGAGCTTTGCAACTTTCGTGTATGGAAACTTGTCGGAATCGCCGGTCCGCATGAGCGTCCCTTCAGGTACAAGTCCCTTATTGATCGCAACGTTCACTGAGTCCATCAATCGCATAACGCCTTCGGGCGTGAACAGCGTTCCCTTGCGCCCGGCAACATGGGCGACCATGTTCAACGCGTTATGCGTGTTCCGCTTTGTCAACGCCAGCTTTTGTTCCGCGGTGGTATCTTGTCCAAGTCCGGCTTTCCCGGACGAGCCGGATGTGTCGATCTTCCCCGAAGACGCCGTGCGGCTGAGAGAATTTATGCGGGCAACAACGCCCTCGTGGTATTTTGATGTCAATGGGTGCGGTTGCCGCCTGGAACCACTCGCAGGCTTTTGAGACGAAGGACGAGACACGGCAACTGGCGCCGCCCGTGGAGCCTTGGTTCTGCCAGTCGGAGCTGCCATCTGTCTTTTGACGCGCTTGTCCGTATGTTCCTTGACGGTGATCATTTTCCCCGTATTGGGGTCCTTCCGCTGGTACTGCTTGACGAGGGACTTCCCCATGCTTGCAGCAGCGCGGTATGGCCGCAGCAATTCATCGCGCTCTTGTCTCAGCGCCAGCAGTTCTGCTTCCTTCTCTCGGATGGCGCGACCACCATCGTTAATAGCACGATCGTATGCAGCATCCATGCCGTACCTTCGACCATGCCAAATCTTCTTGTTGAGTTCCTTCACTTTTCGGGCAACGTGTCGCGGTGGTTCTTTGCTCGCCAAATCCGGGTAGTCTACCAACGGCTCTTTCACGGAGACGGGAGCATTCTGCTTCTTGACAGTCTTCTTCCCCGGTCGCCGGTGACTTCCCTTGTGGCTCGATCCGGTTCCACCTTCGAGATGCACCGGCGGAGACATACTACCCCCGAAGTCAAACCCCAATTGCGACTTGTGAAACGGAAACCACAGCCAGAATGGCTGGTGAACGGTGAGGCTCTTGAAATAGAGGTTGAAGGATTTCTCGACCGTATCTTCAATGTCTTCGGCGTCGGAGTCCATCTTGCCCAGCGCCTCGTCAATTTCGCGCTTACGCGCTTCCATCGCCCTCAACTTCTCTTCTCGGTCAAACGGCTTACCGATGTCTGACTGAAACCGTTCCATGTCTGCCTTGTTTGCTTGAATGTCCTTCTGGATTCTCTCCAGACTTTCAGGGGTTACGCGGAGTACGCCGCGAATGCTGCCCATGATACTATCAGCACTGCCAGACAGCTTGTCAGCATCAAGCACCCCTACTTGTCTTCCATCGGGGAGCTTCACGGCCAGCCCAGCTTGTAACTTGTGATCTACTACGAATAAAGGAAAGCCGGCATACTCTCCAACCTGCACGCCTCGCCCAGCCTTCACCGCATCGGGCCACCCCGTGTGAATGGATTGCACGAGAACGGGAACGGCCTTCTCCTGGCTGTCGAGAGTCTGTCCACCAATGCGAATGGCGAACTTCTCTGGCTTGTGGCTTTCGTAGTGCTTCTGCACGTCTCCCTCAAGCCGATGTCGTTCTGCCAGTTCCAAATTCTTCTGAGTCATCTTGATGATACGATCCTGAGCGAGGTACTGACTCCTTTGATGTGCCAGCTTCAGGTTGCCCAAATGGTTCAGGTCCGCCTCAATCTCCATCTTTTCCTTGATAAGCGGGTTCCCGGAAGCTACGGCCAGCATTTCGTTCGCAGTCATCACCATATCGCCAGCGTCTTCCATCTCCCGGACCGACGCGTCGCCTCGACGAGCCTGTGCAATGAACTTCGCCTTTTCAGTGATCGTCTGCCACATGTATTCATCGAAGGAGTCCACGGTCGCATAACGATGCACCTGCACGGGGACACCCTTCTCTTTATACATGTTCCCCTGTCGGATGATGCGTCCTTCTCGTTGCTCAATGTCAGCAGGGCGCCACGGGCAATCAATGTGATGGAGAGCAAAGAGTCGTTCCTGTACGTTCAGCCCGGACCCCATCTTCTCAGTAGACCCAATTAGCACCCGGATCTTGCCGGAGTTCATCATGTCGGAGAGTTGCTTCTTCTTCTCATCGGTCTTGAAGTCGTGAACAAAGGCGACCTCGCTTTCAGGAATCCCACGGGCAAGGAGTTTGCGTTTGATGTCTTGATAGATGCTGTCTGTAAGAGTCTCCTCCGCATCGCCCTGCGCTTCCGCCTCTTCTGCGGTCATTCCCTTCTTTCGTTTTGGGACACCCATGTCAATGAACACCAACTGCGTCGCTTTGTCATCGGCTTTGTCCTGCCAGATACCATGAATGCGGCGAACGCACTCGTTGACTTTGCTGTTAGGATCGTCAGGAGCGCCCGGACGTACCAACCGGATGTCGAGAGACGCTTTCCGAGCATCGGTGCAGATTGCCAGCATGTTGTCTTCATCTCGTTGCACTTGGCCAGACCGGATAGCCTTTGCCCTGTCAATGATCGTCTCCATGTACGCCTTTGTCGCGTCAGACGAGGGGACCGCATGGTTGATGTTCTCATGTTCAGGGATGGGCAGATAGGGAAGGTCTTCTCTCGTCTTCACGTCAGCGATCTTCCGGTACATCTTCACCATTTCGGGGACATTCTCAAACCGGCTAAACCTTGTCCGTGGACGATACCCGCCTTCAGGGGCCTTTTCCAGCTTCGTCACTGTGCGGCCAAACGTGGCAGCCCATGAGTCAAAGAGATTCATTCCCTTTCGCTTGAGCATGGGGGCTGCGAGGTAACGCATCATGGTCCACATCTCAGCCACGGAGTTCGCAATCGGCGTACCTGTAGCAAAAATCAGACCTCGCCCGCCATTCTTCTTTTGCATCCACTGCGACTTGACGAACATGTCCATCGCTTTGGCAGACGCGGAACCAGACAAACCCGACACGCCTTTCAGTTTGGAAGCGAAGAACAGGTTCTTGTAATTGTGGGCCTCATCAACCAATAGAGCATCCACCCCGAGTTTATCAAAGTTCAGCGCGGTATCCTGCTTTTCCTTTACCTTGTCGAGAGCGTTCTTCAGATTGACCTCAAGGGTTTCCAACTGCTTCTTCAGTTCTTTGGCAGTCTTATCCTTCTTCAGGCCTTGGTCATCCCCACTCATTGCCTTCAGTGCTTCAGGAGAGTAACCAGCATCGCGAATCGTTGCCTCAATGTCAGCAATCTGCTCCTTGAAGCTCGCCCTCAGGATGTCTTTTCCAATGGGGATTCTCTCGAAGGAAGAATGCGTCATAATGACAGCATCCCAATCACCAGTAGCGATCTGTGCGGTCAATTCTTTGCGTTTCTTCGGGGACCACGACTTCTGCCAGACAGTGAGAATCTTCGCGCCGGGATAGAACTCCCTGAACTCACGATCCCATTGAGCGATCATGTGATTCGGAACAACGACCATCGGCTTCTTGGCCAGACCAAGTCGCCGCAATTCCATTGCCGTCGCGGCAATAGCCCTTGTCTTACCGGCTCCTACAGTGTGGTCAAATAGGCAGTTCCCCTCCGATATTGCCCGCCATACTACGTCATAGATGTGCTTGCGAAGGTTTGTCCCGCCAATGTGCGCAGCCATTCCAGGCAGCGTCAGGTGAGACCCATCGTACTCACGAATGCGGTAGTCGTTGAATGTGTCGTTGTAGATTCTCACGCAGGCGTGCGCCCGGTCAAAATCCTGCCACAGCCATTGCTTGAACACTTCCTGCATCTGTTGTTGCTTGTCACGGGCCGCCGCCGTTTCCTTCTGGTTGACGACCTTCTTGTTTTTGCCCTCGTCGTCCATTATTGAGTCGTAGACCGTGATGTCTCTGATATTCAGGCAGCCTAACAACACGTCCCGACCAGACAGGCGGTAGGTTCCCCAAAGGGTGTTGTTCTCGTATCTGTCTTTGAAATACGAGGGGAACGCCTGAACTTTCCATGTGCCGGTTGTACGGTCATACGTGACCATATCTTTCGCATTGTACCCACGGTTCTTGAACGTCTCGTTCACAAATGCGTTGATGTACTCCAGCGGTATCCAGTTGGCTCCAAGCCTAACGGAAATCTGGTCAGGAGTCAGGTCTTTCGGTTGCACCAGTTGGAGGGATTCGACGTTGCGCTGGTAGTCCTTGTCGGTTGCGGCTACTGATTCAGCCTGTCGTAGTTTCTCTCGGACTTCCCCGGACAGGTATTCTTCAGCCATCACCCATCCGGCAGTTACCGGATCACTTGCCCTGCTGGGGTCCCGATAGATATGTCCGGCTGCTGCCAGTTCATCACGAATATCGTTCGCCGGACGACGGAGGAGTTCGCTCATGCGCTGCCAGTCAATCTCACCCTTCTCGTTGCGAACGACACCGAGAGCATCAAGTGGAGTATCCGCCGATTCTATCCGCATTGCGGGGAGAATGGTTCGCTTGTCGAAGATGTCAGCTTTGGTTACTTCGCCAGTGTCTGCATTGATCCGTTCCAGACTCAGTACCAGACCACAGTCCGGGTCATCTTGAAACGCGCGAACGTTTGCTTTGTCGTGAAGGTTGCCAAACTTCTTAACGAAGGCATCGTACTCACGATTAAGCTGTTCTTGCAACCTCGGCAACTGTTCATCGGAACCCGTTCGGTATTGCTCGGCAATCAGGTTGAGCGCACTCTGTCGCAGCGACACCATGTCGATCATGCACTCCCGTTTCTTACCCGCCGCCTTTACTTCCACAAGTGTCTTGGGGGAATCGAGAGACCCCTGCTTTGCACGGTACAGCTTCCCATCTTCAACGACAAAGGCGCCAACCTTTGTACCGTCAGTAGCCAATATGGCCTCTTCTGCTGCTTTCTGGAATTGCTCAGTCTCGGCAGAAGCCTGGGTCATAATGCCTTCAGGGAGCGAGGCTGTAAGTTCCTCCATCGCTTTCGCCAAGTCTCTTCCATCGCTTTTCATGCCGGATTCCTTTTCCGACATCTGCCCAAAGCCACTACCTGCCCCCATGACCCCCAGCATCATCTCCGGGTGAACAGCGAAATACTGGTTCAGGTCAATCTCCTGTTCCCCACCGTCGCCATGTGGAACATTGATCTTAACCGTATCAGACCACTTGCGAATGAACCGCCCTTCTGCGTCTCGTGGGTGAAGGGACTCAAACGCCGGATCGGATGGATCGTGCTTCTGAAGAATGAGAATGTCCGTGGTCACGCGAGTTCCGGCGTTACCGGCAAAGGCATCGTTCGGCAGTCGAATTGCCGCCACAAGGTCAGACTGATCTTCCAAGTACTCCCGGAATGCCTTGTGAGAGGGGGCGTCCATCGTGTGATGCGAGGTGATGAATGCCACCAGACCCCCAGGACGAACCTTGTCGATGGACTTGGCAAAGAAGTAGTTATGAATCTGTTTTGTCAGCCACCCGCGGTTGGTCCGATTGAATTCAGCATCGTGAACGGGGAAGTTCCCAAAAGGCACATTGGAAATGGCGAGGTCGAAGTAGTCGTTGGGGAGTGTTGTTTCCTCAAACCCTTGAATCTTCACGTCCGCTGCCGGGTACAGCCATTTAGCAATCTTCCCGGTGAATGGCTCCAGTTCTACCCCGGTCCTGCGGGATCTGTTGCTCGATGCGGGAGGCTGAAAACCGAAGAAGCTCCCATGCCCCATTGCAGGCTCAAGGACACGCCCGCCGGTGAACCCAAGTCTATGAACCATGTCCCACATCGCTCTGACAACGGGAGGGGAGGTAAAGTGTGCGTTGAGCGAGGATTTATAGGCAGCCTCGAAGTCATCTTCTGACAGGCGCGACTTGATCTCCTGGCGGAGTTGAAAGTGCTTCTCATCCGCACCTGACCATTTCGCCCGAACGTAGTCTGGAATGTCCTTGTAGTCATCGTACCAGTCATAATTCTCAAACTTCGGGTGAAACACCTGCCCGAATGCACCCCAACCCACCCATCGGGACAATACCCGACGTTCTTGTTCAGTGGGGTCCCGTTGTTCCGCTTCCAGCGTTGCGACAAGGTCAAGCGCAGCAAGGTTATCACGCGCTTTGTCCTTTACGCTACCTTCGCCAATACGGTCAGACAGCTTGAGAACAACATCCTGGTCGTTGTTAATGTCATTCAGGCGTTCGGTCAGGCTCGTTGCTTGGAATGCTGGAACAGGTGTCAGTTGCTCTGCGGGGGGTACAGGTACATCGGGTAGGCGATCTCCCTCGCTTCGCACAGGTCCAGCCCCTGTGATACCAGTGTTGCCACCTTGTCCTTGATCTTCTCGCTTGCTTCGCTCGCCTTCTGGTCGAGTACGCCCTCGCGCTTCCACTGGCGGTACGTCTTGGGCTGTGCTTCCCGCCACGTCTCCATGAAGAGGGTCGAATAGTAATCGTTGGTCATTGGGTGTTTCCTCCTTGGTCGGTTCATCGAAGTTGAACAGCAACGACAGTTGTGTCTTCTCGTTTTTGGCCCCTGCAAACTGCGGGAGCGTCGCTGTGGTCTTGGTCTTCGGTGCTGCTGGCTTGCGCGTCCGTACCCGCTTGATGGACTCTTCAGGTTTCTCCGCGCCGAACAACGAAATCTGATCCTTACGCGGGTCAATCCATCGAGTCTCGTAGGTGATGCCCGTATCCCGATGAACAGGCACTTTCTGTTGTACCAGTCCCATGCGTGCCTTCGCGAAGTCTGGGATGAATGATAGCAGGAGTCTATTCATAGTGCGTTACCATTGGTTTAGCGTCAGTCAATAACGAATGTCTGGGTATACCTTCATTAACCAACGCTGCGCTTCCTCAATGTCTTTGTTGTCGGGGTCTTCCTTACTGTAATCGTGCAAATCCTTCAGCATGTCCTTTGCCCATGCCTTGTCTGTCAGCTTTTCCTCATCGTACGATTTCAGCGAATCGGGAATCGGAGGCAGAAGGTCGGCATTCACGTCCACTGAGGTTAGCTCGTAGGAATCCTTTTCGTGTTGAGTCAATGGGACGGAATAGTCAATCGTTCCATAAGTGAATTTGTGGTGTGGTTTATCAGACCCGATGATGAATCCCTTAGGTATGTTTCCGTACCCCGGCGGTCGATGTTTCATCCCGTAGGTATGCCGTGGCCCATCGTATTCTTCATTGAAAATCAGTTTGTCCGGCTGCCTACTGAAGGCCGCCTCCTTCGCTGCGAGTTCCGGGTAGTCTGCCAGCACTTCAGGTGGGACCTGCTTTCCTTCCGCGAGGGCCCGCTTGACCTCGCGGCCATGCGCAGGGGTAATGCCGCGGGTCTTTTCTGCCGCCTTCCCCGGCGCGTGTTTCGCCCCGCGGTGAGAAGACCCGTACCCGCCAACAAGATGGTGTGGCTGCTGCGCGCTTGGCGCGTTGTCGAAGAGAGACAGTTGTGACCTGCACCAGACAAACGGGAACCACAGGCGAAACGACTTGCCGGATTTAACGAGGAGTGAAGAGCCACACGCGGCCGCTTGCGCTCGCCACATGGCTGCAACCTCTTCATTGGAAGTCGGGGTAAACAATGCCTTCAACATACCTTTGTATGCTTCCGCGATATCGGGATACTCAGCAAGGACCTCGGGTGAGACATATCTATGTTGTTCGACCGCTTGCATTACATAAAACCTATGTGATGGCGCATCGGGTAGGTTCCCAGTCATTTGCCTCCCCTTTGGGAATGACTTTATTTCGCGTTTTCCTACGTTGCCCTTCAATCTTGGACAGGATAAACCAACATGGGGCATAACCGCCTTCCCCTCATATCCTTCGGCGTAATACCGATTGATGTTATTCAGATTGCGGTAAACGGCCCATCCTGCATCCTGCAATGCTTTTATGTTGTCACGAAAGTCACTGCTGTAATCCACGATAGACAACCTCACTTTGTCATGAGCGTCTTTGAACTCCTTATGCGTCATTTCATGGGGACGTATATTGTCAGGGTCTTCTGGCTTACGTTCAGCGGTAGGAGCTTGCTTCGACGTTTTCTGTCGCGGCACCGCCACTGGCGCACCGGCCTTCCCTGCCCGTTTATGCGCGCCCTTATGCGCTGATCCCTGTCCACCTTCCAAGTGAAAATCACGCTGTAACGACTTCTCTATCCGCGTCAGCTTGGTATAGTACTGCGGGTCTTCCTTCAGGTGCGCGAGAACTATCCGGGCGATAGACTTCATTGCCCCGTCGGGGTCGTTCGCCACAACGTCAGTGTGTTCGCGCTCAACCTTCATGCCCATGCGGAATTGACACATATCAACGCTCATTTTACCCTTCCAGCCCACTTGTGCTTGTATCTCGGCTTCTGACGTTCCAAGTGGGGGCGAATCGACGGCTTTCGTTCCGCTGTCTCAAAAGGTTTGATTGGTCCCGACTCCTTGAACTTGCGTCGGAGCTTCGTCTCTTCCAAGCGACAGTTGCAGCGCGTGGTGCAGGTCAGCTTCCCGGAACCCGGAAACACGCCCATCCGCATCAGTTCATTGGCGGAGTAGATACCGTCCTTCCATCGACCGGCCTTTGACAACTTCTCGCAATCAACGCAATGCTCGGACTCTGGCGACCAGACCCACTTTAGCCAACGATCATGAGATAGGTCCCCTGCCACAAATCCCGCCCATGCTGCCTCGCCCGCTGCGTTTCCATACAGGTTTGCTCTCTCGCCATAGTCCATCTTCCCGGACCCATGCCGGATGTCAGCCATGAAGTTCCTCAGGTAGAGAAACTCATCCCGACGCAATCTCTCAAGTAACTTCCCCTCGGACGTGTCCATCGACAGGAGATTTCCGGCGCTTCGTTTGCCTTGCTCGAACATGTCACGGTACGCAATGCGGATGTCTCGCCGCGCACGGTAAAGCAGCTTCTTTTCTTGTTGCGCCAGGTACTCCTTCGCTGCGTCTGGACTCTTCGCGTAGATGGAATGATACCGATCCACGGAGTCCCGCCAGTTCTGCACGTGGTCGTTGAACCGCTCCCGGAAGTCACCCTGCAATTCAACGATCCGTGTCTTCGCCGCGTCCTTCTCCCGCTGGAGTGCTTTTCCGGCGAGGCCGCCGGTTGACACGCTGCCCGGCTTCATGGCCTTGGCAAGCTGCCCATTCAGCCCGGCCACCACGTCAGGCATGGTCAATAACGCCTTGGTGATGTCCACCAAGTCTTCCACGTCTCGATACTCGCCAAGTTGGAAGCGGACGGTGGTCATAGACGAATTCATCGAACGACGACCTCGATCACACGATTGAACGACTTGCCCATTGGCTGCCCGTATTGCGGCGGTTGCGGCGGCGCCTGTCCCGGTGGAAGTTGCCCTTGTGGTGGTGGTCCCTGGTCTTTTTCAGGAGACTGCGCGCCTCCCGGTGGTTCCATCCCCCACCGGTCATATCCGGCATTTGGGTCTTGCTCCTGCCCGTCGGGTCCCATCATACCCATGTCCGGTTGTGCTGGTTGCAGGTCTTCAGAGTGTTCCCGCATCCACACTTGCAGTTGCGACATATTGGTCGGCGCTTGCGGCCACAATGCCAACTTGCCCCCCATGTGCTTGTAGAGCTTCACGCACCACTCGCGGAACTGGTCGGGGTCTTCTTCTTCCAAGTCAGGGAACTTCTTGGCCATCGCCTTCTGGCAGGCTTCCCATTGTTCACCGTCCTTCGGGTCGATGATCTCCGGTCGGTCTTGTTCAGCGCGTTCCTCGGAAGGGATCGTCAAACCGACTTGTAGCCGTTCTGACGCGGCCTTCTGTGCTTGTTCCTCGTTGATTGGGTCCAAGCCACGATAGACAAAACAAAAGTCGGAGTCGATGCGTGCGACAGCTTTCTCTGTCCAGAACTCTTCATTCTGCCGCATTACCGGACGGAAAAACCTATCCTGCGACGATTCGATCTTCGTTTGCGGGTCCGCCTCCTGCAACGAATTCGTTTTCGTGGAGTAGCTTGTCCACCCGGTCAGCTCGGGGGAGATGCCGTACACGGAATGCGTGAGGTTTATCAGAAATGTGATCCATTCCTTCCAGTGCATGTCGAGGCGTCCTTGCTCTCGCACGGAAACATAGTTGGCCTTTGCATCGGAATCATCGCTGACCAACACGGGCAATCGCCAGTATTGAGAGGCCCCCCCGACGTTCGCCTCAATGTCCATCTCGAAATCTTCCAACCACTCCTCGTTGTACTGCCCCATGAGAAACAGGAAACCCGGCGGAACGTGGTTCTTGGTGAAAAATTCCGTGTTGAACTTCATCCCGCTGGACAGGCCGATAACGACCTCGATTAGAAACTCCAACTCGGAGTGACCGTACCCGTTGGTCATGATGTCAGTGCGCGGGTTGCGAATCCACTCGGCAAACTCATTCCAGGCATACTCCCTGACAACCGATAGCCCATCCTGCCCCATCTCGACGTACTTGATGTGCTTGGTCGGTTCGCGTATCTCAGGGACGTACTGGTCACTGATTCCTGCCGTAAAGGAAGACGCAGCCTGAGCCATGCTGAACCGATTGATTGCATCCGCTGGAGGCGTTGTCGCTTTGGGAACCGTCTTTCGTATCTGCGCGGCGTCCACCGGCCGCATGAACACAATGGGAAACCGTTTCGGGTTGCTGCCAGCCTCAATCCGCACACCGGCATAATCCAGAACCATCGAATCGGTGAACAGCATTTGATTCGCACGGCAGAAGTCCAGTGCGACGTCTTCCTCGTTGCCGTCCCACACAGCGATCTCACCAGTCAGGGAGTGCGCGGTCTTCATCCCACCCGCCATCAAAATATCTTCGATCTGCTGTGCTTTCTTCTTGGCCGAACGGGTCATCGTCTTCGACGACTTTTTTAGCATGATACTAAACCCCGCCTTGCGCTCTTCACGAAACGGGATGCTGTAGGCGGCAACCATGTTGCGAATGGTGTTGATGATGGAGGCGAGGATGGGTGTCTGAGCCATCTGTCGAAGCGTCTGATTGGTCAGCCCTTGCGCGCGGTTGATGCTGGTGATACCGCGATAGGCGCCCATCTGATATAGCATGGGATTGATCCGGCGAGGGATACCGGTAGCCTTCATCCCGTTAGGTGCGCGGGCAGACTTCTGCAATTCCTGCCAGAGAGGATCGCGAGTATCAAGGACAGCGTATTCGTGACCATCGCCCCCGTGAAATGTGGCACGATGCGAGGCAGATTTAGCGAGGAGGTCGGACTTGACAGATTCAGGTATCCAGACGGACGGAGAATGACGATCGGGAATGACAGCAGTTTGCATCCATGCACCCCACGTGAATAAAACGCCCCAATGCTCAATGCAAGCACAAACTCACATTGACAACAGAGACGGTTCTACCGTCGTTCTGTCATTGGTTCCCCAAAAAACGCCGGGGCGAGTTTATTCAGTTTTCTTCAGACTTAAAGTGGATTGTAACAAACGGATTCAGCAATGTCAACGTCAATGCCTCCTTCAATCCTATCACGCAAACGATATACCCCCATCATTTCGCTCGCCTCCGTCTTCTCGCGCTCATTCTCTGCCCCGGTACAATCTGCCCCAAGTGTTGCTGTATTTGTTGCGCGTGAAGTCTGTCCCCCCACGCGTCAAGCGTCTCAGAATCCGTCCGGGATTGCTCTCCTGTAGACTGTGCGGGACCGAGAGATACGCTGTGATAGCTGCCGCGGATTCCTGAGTCCATGTGGTGCGCCATGACTACCGCGTCCGCGCGGTCGGGTGAGCGCCCCAAGCGTTCCTTGATGTCGTCCTTCGCCTCAATGAGAATGCCACCCGTAGTCAACCCCCATCGGTGCGCCACAAGCTCTTGCAGAAGCATCCTGTCAGGCGGCAGGCAAATGGTCGATCCCGTATCAGGGTCAAGTGCTTCTCGAAACTTCCAGTAGACTTCAGACCGCAAGTTGCGTAGCTTGTACTTCCCCGACTTGTCCTTGACATGGGACGCCTTGGCGAAATTCACGGGGACCACGTTCAGCCCGTTAGCCTTCAGGATGTCCAACGGGGAGGTCCCAACGCCTATCGGGTCAATGTTGACTCGTACCTTCTTGCGTAGCGCCTCAACGACTTCCCGATACGTTGACTCATCCAATTCAATCCCGTCAGACTCCCGCAGATCGTCAATGCAACCCTCAAGGTATGATTCAACGAAAGACTGCACCAACGCCGCAACCTTCGGTCCATCATCGGTCTCGACTCCGGGAACGACTCGCAAATGATCAAACCACGGGCCGTACTTGGGGGCGAGAATGGTGTTATCAATTCCCCCTCGCGCAACGTCCACGCCCAGCGCCGTCAGTTCGGTCGGGTGTATGTCTCCGGCTTCTTCCCACCGCCGCTGTGCCGCTCGAATCCATTCTGACGGTATCACCTGCCACGGATTGTCACCGGCGCTTACCGAGAAATCACCATACAGCAACTTGGAGCGCAACGGTTCGGGGAGTGCTTGCAGCGTGGACACGTAACCTGTCCTGACGAGATACGGATTGTCGAATACGCTTCCCGGTATAAATGTCCTTGACTTGGGATAATGTGTCTCCCCGTCCATTCCCACGGGGTCTCCCGACTCCACTGGAATACTCTGGCCCTGGCTCGTCACGTACCAACGCAATTCCCCTGGCTCAGCCGGGTTCGGATGATTCTTGTCTAACCACGGCCCCCAATAGTCAATCACCCAGATGCCAGTATCATCAGTGGGTGGATTCCCGGTGCAAACGATACGACATCGCTGTCCGGGTATGACCGTCCGCAACCAACCCGACAGAAACTGGTATTGGTACTGTGAGTTTCCAGTCCACATCAATCTCCCTTGCACCCTAACTAAAAATGTGTGGCTGGGCTCCACCGTAAGGCAATATACCTTCCCGGAATACTGTTCTACATGCCGATTGCTTGGCCTATCCTCAACTGGGCTTGACTTCCTGCCGTGAACGCTTAGCCGATATACTTTATGCCCACTCTTAGTAACGCATTCTCCTGCTGTGCTTCGGTATCCAAGTTTAGCCGCAATCTCTTGACAATCATCTCGAAGTCCCTTGTTGCAGAGTTCAATAGAAATGCCACCGCCTTTTCTTATTGATCCACCACCAGCAACAAACGCTTCCCAAAACCGAAGCACCACGTCGGACGTTGCGTCTAAAATCCATCTCGGAACGCGTTTCTCATATCGGTTCCCCATTGGCTTCAGAAGCGCGAACAACTGACGCGATGTTATCAGATAGCCTCCGCGATTATACCATTTAGACCTCCACGGAAGACGCTCCATAAGACGATCCAATGACTCGTTGCGGACCGTCTGGCGAATAGATACCTTTGGACCTGATCGTGCTCCCGTCTCAAAACAAGAGCCTTCCGATACATACCAACCCATAAACTCAGCCCAATCATGCACATCAACATCAATGGCTGTATTCGCATTGCGGCCCAGCCCTCTCCCCGTGGCCTCGGGAAGCCGCACTCGCGCATCTACGGGCTCTCCTTCCCACGGCTTTGAGAACGGGTGCCGCGGGTAGACTGGCATGTCCTTTGCCATAACGAACCGCCATCGTTCTGAACGCAGCGGTACAACAACCATATTATGATTGGGAGTGACCCTGTAACGGATACTACCATTTTTAGTGCTTATTAGAGGGCCATCGTAGTCAAACTCATGCGTCGCGGATATTCTCTCATATCTCGCCATTCCATCTTTATCCATAGCGAGGGCACGATCAGAGGTAGTAACTTCCTGTATTCTAACCCAACCCCTATTCGTCAGAACGTCCGTGTCAGGATGAATGCAAAAGTGAGTCAGCTCGTCAAAACAGATACAATCATGCGGGCGCCCTTGATACTTCTGCACGTCTGTTTCGTACTGCACGGCTCCGAACTCTATCCGTTTCCGCCCAATCTTCCAGAGATTCTCCTGTGAGTTAAATGTGCCAACGGAATCGAATAGTTCGTGTGATCGTTGGATCAAACCTCGCAACTGCGGATACTCTCGGCGATAGATAATGCTGGACGTGTGTTGCGTCGCTACCAGCCCCAGTGTCAACTCACTTTTTCCGGAACCGGCTGCCCCGCCATAAAACAGCTCATCGGCCTGGCATTCAAACGCCGCCGTCTGCGGGCCGGGCCACGGATTCCACAATGCTTCCGGCTGCGCCGCTTCCTCCCCGATGATGGACTGGAAGAAGGTCGTCACCAGCAAACTTCGAGAATGCCGTTGCTGTGTGAGCAAGGATGTCTCGCTTTTCTTTTTCATCGATCGACGCCCTTTCCACGGCCTGACGAATCGAGTTGGCAATGGCGATCAGAATGACCATGCCTTGCTCGACGGTAATGACATGATGCGCTGCGGATAGACGCTTGTTCTCCCGGTCAGCGATCCGGCTGCGTTGCTCCAGCATGTTGGCAAGTTCCTCTCGCGCCGCGACGGCAGCCTCGCCCTTGACGATGATGTCTTCCATCGCTGAGAGAGTTACCATCATCCCGTCAACGTCACGCTTCGCCTCCTGTGCCCGCAGTTGGGGAAACAACTTCTGCAACATCTTCCATCCCGCTACCGTCTCCCCCGCTTGCATCCCGTCCAGACGTTCTCGCACCAGCGCCACGTACAACTCCAGGTCGTCCCGAAGTGCTGAGAGTTCCGCGTCGTCCTGAATGTCCTGCATGAGTGGGCCAAAGGCAGCGGTGGCGTGCTTCGAGTAGAGACCGTGTTTGAACGAACCCGCCGCGGGGCCGCTGGGAGTTAATCCGCCGTGAACTCGACAAACACGTTTACCAGTGACAGCCATTTGCCGGCACTGCTTTCCCCCCGTACGCTTAGCTTTCGCCTGACATTGTGGCATTATGATGAGGTATCCGGTTGTTATGAGGTATCAGCGTTGTCCGGAGCGAATGACTCCATCACTCCACCTTCCTGATTTCCAGCGACATATCTGCAAGCCTCTGGAGTGAAACTGCCGTGTAGGCCGGGCTGATTTCGCATCCCCTGCCGAGTCTGCCCAGGTTCTCGGCTGCGACCGCCGTTGTGCCACTGCCGAGGAAGGGGTCAAAGCACAGACTCCCCTCTTTGCTTGAGAAGTTCATCGCCCGCATGGGAAGGCCTGCTGGCATCTGGCATGAATGCAACTTCTCCCCTCCGTCGCTCAAAGACTCCTTGCTCTTCATGCACCCACCGTGAAGAGGCGGAATGTCATCCCAGATGTTCCACATTTTCCCGCGGCGGATAGCCTGTGGCATCCTATGGTGTCCATCCCATACCACCATTCTCTTCTCCGCCTTCGCATCAAAGTAAGGCTTCCCTTTCTGCCAGAAAGTCATCGCAGGCAAGTCATCATCTTGTCCACAATCAAACTCATAAATTACCTCGAAAGCGTTGTCGAAGTTACCTTCCGGGTGCGCTTGGCTGTTATTCTTCCAGACGATGAGATTCTTGAAGTTCCAGTTCTTCGGGATCACTTGGTAGAAGTCAAATAGGTTGTGCGTGTACTGCTTCACGTACATGGCAGAGTCATCATCCAGGATACCGTTTAGAGTCCAAAAGACCTGTTTCATAAAGTCATAATACCCTTCCCGCTTGTCTTCATATCCAGAGTATTGGTAGCCTATTCCATACGGCGGATCGGTGAACACGAAGTTTGCCTTCTCTCCTCCCATCACCCTCTCCACGACCGCCTTGTCCGTGCAGTCACCGCAAATAATCCGATGACTTTTTCCAGGAACCGACTTCGACTCAATCTCCCACAGGTCTCCCAACTGGGTTCCCCATTTCTCCTGTAGCTCAGCCGCTTTGTTAATCTGCGGCTCAGGGTCTTGGTTCCCGTTCTCACTCCCGACAAGTTCCTGCAAGGCTTCCTTGCTCCAGAACTTCTCAAGGCATACACCGCTCTCGGCAAGCTGCTTCAAAGCATCGGGGTTCCAGGCAAGATTCGTTTCGCCTGTCCTATTGTCCGCGATCCCAAGCGCGCGCGCCCGGACATCTATGTCCATATCCAGGTCGGTCCGCTGCACCACGATCAACTTGTTGCCGTCAGTTTGCACGACCTCCACGTCTTCAATGCCAATCTGTCCGGCCATCTCCGCCGTTTTGTTGCCAGCGATGATCTTCCCGTTCTTGTCCACAAGGATGGATCGACCAGCGCCATAGAAACGGAGGGAGTCTTCCAACATCCCCGTACCGTATTCAGTGCCTTCGTTGGCATTCATACTGTCAGGCGTAAGATCAGCAATGGTTTTAATCTTCTTCACTCGTTCACCTTCAGGAACCTGACTTGCATTCGGCCACCGTCGAAGAGCTTGACGACCTCCCACTCCATCCCGTAGGCAATGAAGATGCTTCCCTTCCGCGGCATAGGCAAGCCGTTCTTTGTGCGTTTTGCCGTGGTCAGATCGTTCCGTTCCTTCTCCCGCTGGAGATATGCTGCTGGGAGAATCACAGCGCTGGTATTCACTGGCGCAGACATTCCGGGCGCCTTCCCTCCCCGACATTTTTGGCTTGTATGGTTTGCTCCCGTCCGAGCACGATCTTCTCCATTGTACCGTTGTGGAACTTGCACGTCAAGGTGATGATGCCGCTGGTAATGCCTTCTCGTTCGCGTAGGTACATCGCGCACAAGGCTCGTTGTTCCTGGAGCAGTTGGTCATCCGTTACAGCCAAGTCACTTCACCGTACCAATTCTGCTTTGGTTTTCTCATATCTGCTTTACCGTTCTCCGCTCAGCCAACATGCTTCACCTGCATCCTACCGCTTGGCGCTTCCCCTTCTGGCCGCGTTCCTCTGTGCGTGATCCGTGGCCGGTCACAGATACCGAACGTGAGTAACAACACGATCGCTATTACTGCCATGCAGAACGCGTCAGTCATTTCCCCACTACCCGATATCTCACCCGTGCAACGCCACGAGATGGGAGTTCAATGGCCCGGAACGAGTGCCTGCTGAGGGGGTTTGGAGCGTAGAAGCTGGCTCGTTGCTCGCGCCAGCCGAACACTGCTACGGTGAGTAAATATCTCATGGCGATAGCCTACCAAATAGATGGGCGTTTGTCAAGCTGCCTTCCGCCCTGCCTTCCGCCCTGCCTTCCGCCCTGCCTTCCGACCTGCCGCCTCCAATGCCGCTATCCAGGCCTCCTCCTCTGCATCTTTCTCTGTTTCACTCTCCCTAACTACCATATCAATCATGGCAGCAAGATCGACTACAGAATTTGATGTTACCATCCACGTGGCTTTCGCTGCTGCCGTCCACACCGCCTTTGATGCCGCCTCACAGGCCGTTAACGCCGAATCACAGGCCGCCGAATGCCAACTTGTCGTCCTACATACATGCCCCGCCGCTGACCAGGCCGCAGTCGCTTCCGACTCCAATGCCGCCGCCTTCGATATCGCCCCCCAAGTTGCCTCCCAGGTTACCTCCCAACCCGTCTCCCTCGCCGCTGCCCAGGCCGCATCCCAACTTGCCTCCCAACTTGCCTCTCTCGCCGCTCCCCATGCCGCCGCTGCCGATCGGTCGGTCCCATCCAACCACCGTTCTGCCCACCGTGTGAAATTATCAGATGTAAAATATCGTTTCTTACAATTATACAGCGCGCATTGAATAGCAATCTCTACCCGTTGCTCCGTCGTGAGCACTGGCACCGGTATCTCTCGAACCGTCATGCACTTTTGCACTCCGCGCTTGAGCCCGTGATCGTTCAGTTCGTTTCCGCTCACTTCACACTCCCACAAGCGCGGGTTTTCAAAATCCGCGTTACAGGAATTCATCATCACGGCGACCCAAGGCGAGTCATATACATGTATCCATCCATC
>Ga0210016_1000407_pt1 | contig 37908 bp, 73 predicted proteins | sample CryGeyCG2014_300_FD_185454 | JGI IMG/M metagenome (GOLD analysis project Ga0210016, IMG submission 185454) | Groundwater microbial communities from aquifer - Crystal Geyser CG02_land_8/20/14_3.00 (SPAdes) (version 2) | ecosystem: Environmental > Aquatic > Deep subsurface > Groundwater | place...
GATTCCACTGATCGGGATTTCTTTGGCAAGCTCTACGCGATAATCACTCTTCTCGACAATCAGAAACACTTGCTTGAACTCGTTATAATGCGCATCCGAGAATCTAATTCCTCCTAGTAGGTCATCTCGACCGCCATAAGAATATGAGTTTTGATATTTCCTAACCAATTGTAGCCCAGAACGATATAGACACATTCGAAGATCGTTATGGCTAGGCCCACCCTTGAAGAAACGATCGGGGAGTACCAGGATCATCATAGTGCCACCATTCATAATAGCGGCCATCCGATTGATCCAGTCAAGTTCTACTCGTTTTCCGTTCGCTTCGTCATAGGGCGGATTCATCCAGATCAGATTTGGGTAGTTGTGAAACTGTACTTCTTCAATAGGAGCATGGATAGTATTGATTGAAACTAACCGTGCGGCAGAAGCACGCTCTTGGGCAATTTCTACACCGATAATCTCGCCACGACCAGTCCCAAGGGCGCGTACAAAAGCGTTGACGGCAGCTCCTTCACCAATACACGGATCAAAACAGCGGTACCTCTCCCTATTTAGAGAGAGGTTCTTTGCAAATTTTTCGATTTCATCTACCGGAGTTGGGTAAAACAGAATGTTACTGATTGCCTCAAGACGAGCCATCTATTCTCCTTTTATAGAGGTAGTAGTAACTACCTCCTTCACGATTTCTTTCCAGGTGTCATTTCGATTACCTGGAACAATATACCAAAAATTGTAACTGCCAAAAGAGATCAACGGTTTGATTGCTTTTCTCTCTAAACCTAATTTCCAAAGTTTCGCATTCCACTCTGAAAGTACTGGAATAGTTGTGCAAACATGCCTAAAACTATCCAGAAAGTATGGACTTGGCGTCTCCAAGTCGCCACCCATCATATGGGTTCGCTTTGTCACGTCAAACCCAGGGTGCATTACGATGATATTCCCGCCCAGGTTCCTTGTCAAGTAACGAGTTTTAGCGGCAAGTTTTAGTACAGTATCGTGTCCTTTATAGGTGAATTTAATCTTGGTATGATCTGGTACATCCGAAGCAGTCCGAGAACGACCGCGCATCAATTCAGCCCAAATAGCACGAATAGCGCTTGTGGGACCCGACAATTCCACAAAAGCCAGCACATCCTGGGCATCAAAAGCCAGTGTGACCGCTTCCGCGGTCACTGTCTGTGGTTTCTCTGAACGCTTTCGTTTCAAAGTATAGGTTAGTTGCATTTATTCTCCTTAATCTATTTTTGACACCATTGCCAAACAATGTATCCGTTAGTAGGAGGAATTGCCAATTCTTCCTTGAATTCTTGAAAACGTTCACCATATGCAGACGGATAGCTCTTTACGAAGAACACATTAACTTCTCCGTAGTAGACACCGTTGTAATACACGCAATCTCCAACATAAAGAAGTCGTTTCTCGTCCATATCATCAAACCCAAGTTTAATGTCGGTAGCATATGTACTATGGGCAAAACACAACGGCCCAAAGATGGGGCCCACTTTTCCCCAATCGTCCAAGATTTTATCCGGGTCTTTTCGTCCGTTAAACAACTCTATATACATCCCAGGATTAGAAGAAGCGGGTACGACCATATAAGGATCAGCCACAAATATGGGATTATTAAATTGATAATCTTGATCGAAAATACTTGAAGTATTCATTTTTTATCTCCTTAGAATGAACATTCGTTTTCAATATGCGCTTGTTTCATAATCTCAAAACATTCTGGGCACTCAATAGTATATCGTTTGTGGGCGCAGATAGGGCCAAGAGTAATCCTTACCACTTCTTCAAACGACTTTCTGCTTATCATCATATACATTCCAGAATGTTCGATAATCCTGGCGTGTATTGGAAATAGACGGCATACTAATCCTTTCCGTAGCGCTTGTGAAGTAACTACATCGCCGCAGATTTCACACGGAGGATGTCTCGAAATAGACGAAATATATCTATCCCAGGCAGCCGGATCAAACGGGACCGGCAACTTCTTGGCCTGAAAGAACTTTGCCAAATCGCCGTTCTCGATTGCGGCGAATTCGTCCGCGATCCGGTAAAGTCTCTCTTTGGTTCGTGGATATAGTTCAAGATTCATTCTTCTCCTTAGTAATAACCATTTTCTTTTCTCTGGTTATAGTCACGCCAAAGTTTTGCCATTTCTTCTTTGTAGTTAAACTCGCTCCAGAACACTTGGTCAATCCCAGACTGCCTTAGCGCAGAAAGGATACAGACTGGACAAGTCGTTGCCTTTCTTATCTCCAAAACCGCTTCTTTAACAAGCTTGTCGAAAGCTTCCGATTCTGCACTAAAAACACCATCTACGAAGATGGGTTGTTTCTGTGTACTAATCGGCAAAAGCGCTATCAATTCTTGAATACTAGCAATTGATCCACTTTCCAACTTAATACACATTCGGCATTCCCTGTTAGGGTTCATCGTACAATGTCGTTCATGGCTTGCCATTGACGATTTGGTCCCTTTACTCTTTTTGCAGAATTCGCAATAATATCTATTAACTTTCTTGACTATCATTTCTTCTCCTTTGCTCTCTTGAAAAACGGAACATCGATCTCGGGCTGTACTGCCAGGGGATGCTCGTTCCAAAAGTGCCATTCTCCTAATAGGGGCTTGAGGTAACAGAAATCAGATACTAAATGAACCAAATCCATATCCTCGGCTCGAACAGCATTCTGGTAATACTTGAAATCATAAGGAACACTTTTGCCTCCTGCGCGTTCTACGCCAAGCCATATATTCCAGGGGATTACCACAATCGAGTCGATCTTGGTTTGAGTGGCACCGCGAGCAACAATCTTCCCTAAGCAAAGATACGATTGCCCACCTTCGTTCGTCCAGGAAGTCAAATAGTGGCGTTGCTCGGGCGTGATCTCGTTGAAAGCAAAAGATAACCCAGGAACCATCTTCACTTCAATGAATGCTATTGGAAACTTGGGATGCCGTGCTTCGGTATCAGGACGTCCGCGCACATCTGGCGTGATCACGTTCCACTTTCCGCAATGAACGCATGGATATTTTCTTCCGTCTTGGTGATGTAGGGGCCACCATCCGCGCCACTGTAACGCGTGGTGCAAGTGTAATCGTATATCTGCTTCTTTCATTTGCGCTCCTTATTTTATGAATGATTTTTCTGATTTCCACTCGTTCTGGATAACAGAAAGCATGAAGCATATCTTCCAATCCAAAATATAACCCAGCAGAAATATATCTACTATGCAGATTTCTATAATGTCTCAACTGGCGATACAACTTTCTCTTCCTAAGCATGGTCACACTCCTCCTGGAACTGCCTTTCGCAAAAGTCTGGGGTTAATACTCGGTCAATATAGTCTAAGGCGCCCTGGACAAAATCCATTGCTGGAGCAGGAACAACGTATACATAGTTGTCTTTCATAACTCCTAATAGGCGAAGTAGCATTTCTTTGTGCTGATCGTCCATACCGTAAACGACAATCCTAATAACCTCATCTAAATCAACGCTCCTATAGAAACTACTCGTTGTCATCTCGCGTCTCCTTTTTAGCGTACTTTTTGAGTTTTTCTATTCTTTGCACTTGCAACGAATTTTCGTCTTTGTCTGTGTGTTCTTGCCGGAAGCAGTTCCACAATTGCACCGGCCCTAATAACATACTTTTGTAAAACGCCGTGAGACTTGCCCATTTGCACAAACGTAACATTTTTATTTATCCACGACGATTTATTTGTCCATCCACATTTACCACACATCTTAACATGGGGTTGCAAGAACTTGCCGCACCGCTTACATTTTACAATCCAATGGCTCATCTTCTCACTCCTCTTTTCGGCTTTTCTGTTGTTCTGGCAATCTTCCCAAAATACGCTTGGCATTACGAATTACCTCTTCTGCTTGAGCAGGCGTATATTTTAATATGGCAATCATAAAGTCTTTAACGGTCTCGTATTTTCCTTCTCGAAGTTGCTGAATTTGTTGTTCAAATGCTTGCATATTTTATCTCCTTTAGTCTCGGTCGCCCCAATTATCGAGCTCAAAAATATTATCAAGATAATCCTCAACTTCTCTTTCGCTTTCACTCAATAATTTCTTGAGTTTGAACTGCCATCCTTTAACTAGATATAAGCCCATTTGTTCTTTTGGAATACTAATCTGTGTCTGTTGTCTGGCAAAATAGATAGACGCGCCCTCTCGTCCCTTTTCACGATATTCATCTAGCGCCCACCAACCAACCGCCATAGCCACATTCTTCCAATTCGCTCTTTTCACAGTTCGAATTGTTGCAATAGTATTGTTTATGGCAATTGGATAATCTGCGCCAAACCCATCTCTTCCACAAACCGTATCATAATCAAAAGTTGGATGTTGATATCCACGAAAATACTTGAACGGAGATTCACTCGTAAACGCTCCCTGTCCATTTAGAGGAGCGCCACACTTAACACAAGTAGACGCTTTTTTGTGGAATATCTGCGAGTAAACTCCACAATATGAACATTTTTCATAATACAATTTTGGTGATTGGAAGTAATCCCACATTAACCGATAACACTTGACGAAATCTTGTCTAGTAGTCTTATCTGGAAGAGATCTTCTACTTCCGCCACGATGTTTCTTATCTTCCATTGCCATTTTGAAGAATGCCTTATGCTTCTCGCTCGGGTCAGAATATGCTGTGAAGATTGGCAAAGCATTATCAATTACGTTATTCCGCTTTAGTCCGTCTTCTCCACTTAGAACATAGATCATTGCATAGCGCATTGCCATCCCGAGAAGCATTGCATCTTCTACAAGACAAGTGCGTGGAACTACGATTGGCAATTTGTCGAAGTTGCTTACAAGTTTCTGGCATGCTGCAATATTGAAAATATTCTTTGCGTCTGAACTATCTAAAAACGAAGTTAAGCTACTATACATCTCATCTCCTTTGAATCGGCGTGGGGTTGTAAACTTTTCAATCAGTCCGCAATCTTTAGATACTTGATTACTCGTTCTTTGCTGTCTCGATAACCACCAGAACCACCAGGAATTACCACAGAAGCGTTTTTACACATCTTGTAGTACCTTTCGGTCCTACGATAAGCCTTCGTAGCCATTCCGCGTTTGAATACAATCTGATTATGATCTCCGTCAATATCTACAAGCAAAACATTATTGTTCATTGTTCCTCCTTTAACTGAAGCCTAGACCGCGTTCTTTAAGACTAGTCCACTTATTGTCACCAAAAATAAGATGATCCTGAACCTGTATCTCAAGTAATTTTCCGGCCTTAATAAGCGTACAGGTTGTTTCTATGTCATCTGGGCTGGGCGTCGCGTCACCGCTTGGATGATTGTGTCCAACCACAAAAGCGCTTGCAAGATTGCGGATTGCTGGCACAAATATTTCGTTTACTTTTATAGACGCCGAGCACACAGTACCTTGATAAATCATCTGAAATCCCATTACCCTAGAGCGTCTATCTAACATCAAAATACCAAGATACTCTTTTTCTTGTTTATCAAAGTATGGTTGCATTATTTCTGCTGCATCAAGAGGACAGGCGATGTTTGTGACCGGGGAAACAGACAGGGCACTTAGTTTTCGTATTGCATTAAATCTTTTTGTCTCAAGTTGCGTAAGTCCGATTCCGGTTAGGTCGTCCGTTGTCATTTGTAACAAAGTTAAAGGAGTATACATTTTCAAAAGAAGATCAACCTTTTTAATTGAAATTATGTCTTTTAGCATATCCGAAAACGCCATAAAAGCGCTTTGGTCTAACACAGGAACAGAAAAAGCCATGGAACACTCATGAATTTTCATCAATTTCTCCTATTTGGGAAAAAGCTCATTGATTTGATGTAAGATCACAGCAGGATCGGTATCTCTAACGTCTACTGCATCTCGCAAACACGAATTGATAATACCCTCATCTCCCTTGTCTACTACAATCAAGAAGACCGTCTTTGTAGTAGGAACATCGCCATCAATGATTGCAATTCCCTTGAACGCTTCGATCTTCCAGTCAATCTTTCCCTTTAGGGTATTGCGAACACCCTGTGGCCCATGCACAGACACGCCAGGGTCAATAATTACCTTGAGCGCCTTATCAATTTCCTTGGTGAGCTTCTTGTCCGCCTTCTCAAGGTCATCTGGCTGTTGTTCTCCAAGTAACTCAATTTTCAACTTATTTTTATTAATTTCGGCGGTCAATTCTTCGCGGACCTCTGAGTCTTTCTCTTTCTCAAGCTTCTTTTCTAGCCGTCCGATCTGCTTCTCGGCAGTTTTCATCTCTTCCTCGAAGTATTCATCAACCGCAACCCGCCGATCAACAGCATTACGCATGAACGGGATTGCTTCTCTGGTTCTAGACCAGTTTTCTTCGAGAGAAAGCAGCTTCTTTACGCTCCATCCATTGCCCAACTTTTGGATCATCGGAAAAAACTCTTGGAGAATAAATAAACTGTCATAATAAGCAGACGAGTTTTGCTCATAAGACGGCAATTGTTCAAACAACCACTGAGCAACTGTTTCAATCTCTCCATCGAAATGATAAAGTTGCTTGTTGACTACCTGCCACGCTAAGGCGAAAGCAGCGCGACCCATAGTCTTTTCCAGTTTACGAGCGTGTTTGGACGCGCTCAAGATAGCCTTGGTGTTCACCTGAGCCATTACATCCATATCGTTTTGTTGCTCTTCGGTCAGTCCTTCTGACAAAGACTGATAAAACGCTGCTTGAATATCTGCGGCCACATCCTGTTCGTTTTCAGGATAGTCCTCCGTAAGCCATTTGGGTCCTGTCATTAGCCTTCTCCTTTATCTTAATAGTTCTTTAAGTTCTTCGAGTGAGCGAATCTGCTCAAGTTCTGCCCGGGTAAACTCGTTGCGCTTCACATCCATGTTGTACATACTCTGTGGTATCAGTTCAGCGTAACTGGCTACTTGCATTGCCCTGCGACTATCGTGAACCTCGGCGCCAGTCAACTTACCATTTTTATTAAACTGTTTCTTGAGTTCTGCCTGGGTATCTTTTCCGAGTTTTCCCAGAGCAAATGCCGTAGAAATAGCCATCTTTCCATCAAGAATAGCGGTAAGTGTCCACTTAGGACATCCACCATACTTTTCATATATCTTCTTGACATAGGTTACTGACTTTCCAATACTTTCAGCAACCGTTTTATAAGTTGTGTTTGGATCTGACTTTAGGATATTGTCAATTACAATAGCATCAGAAATGGGATTATCAGAACGTTGCGCGTTTTCAATCAGCGTAAAGCGCGCCGCGTCTCCTTTAGTAATGTCCTGGAAAATACGAATATCGATCTCATTTTTGACCTCACCGCGTTCAAACAAATCCCGAAGCGCCAGCAAACGCCTGCGACCAAACATGAGAAAATACCCATCGGTTTTGTTATACCCAATACCAACAGGTTCCAATTGCGCCTCTTTGATACTCTCCATGAAAGCATCGTCAGGTGGCGTTCGTTTTACGTCTTTAGATTCGGGAAGTCGATCGTCGTCCAGCGCCCAAGTTTCATTCTGAATTTTCATCTCATCTCCTTATTTGATTGTATCACTATTCCCTAATAGGGAAATAGTGTCATTTGTCACCTTTTTCAATCGCATAGTAAAAGGTTTTATCGCCGCGTTCTCTAGTAACTACTAATCCACTTTCCACAAAATGTTGTAACGTGAGGTGTGCTATGCTAGTCGTATTCAAGCGCCATAAACCCATCAATTCTCGAACCGTGGGAACAAATGGCGCAATCTCTTTTTGATACGCCAGCATAGATTGATGGCGCTTTACTAACAATTCTTTATTAATAGCTCTACTCATTTTGTCTCCTCTATTGGATCACCAAGACTGACAATCTCAACACGTTGCATACTAGCATCAAGTTCTTCTAGCACCTTTAGTATATCTTCATGTTTGAGCGTCTCTTCATCTCGATATACCAGAATCTTTGCCATTTTACCGATTGGCATCCTGAAAAAGGCTGCTGGCACATGTTCCTGGGCAAAATCTACGGGTGAATATCCGGGATATGTGAACGCTGGCATGGTCACTGTAACCGGACTATCGATCATGTTGTTGGGATCACCAATAAGATCATCGAATAGCAATCCAAAACAAGTATCCATTCGAGAATACTCAGGCGGCAATTCAATGTGCGCCTTGTGTCCTGCTGGACACACTGGATACTGCGGATGTTCTTTCGGATGACGAGTATCATAGTTTGCGCTCGGGTCCACAAAACTAGCATCTGCATGAACTGCAAAATAGAATGACTCTTCTGTTAGTTTGAGTAAGTGGACCGGAGAAACGCATTGATGGAATCCTAATTCTTTTACTTCCATGAACCAATCCATGGGTTTATGGTAATTTCCAGATCCTATCCAATCCCAGAGATCATAAACGATACCGTTCTTTCCTTGTCGTTCCTTCAACACCATTGCGTTTTTTGCAAGCCCAAATCCAGCTAAGTCTTCAATTGGGATAGTCGGACAAAGCGCGAAATTCCATATCATATGTCCATTTAATCCCGTTGGCACGTTCAAGTAGACAGATCCTTTTTTCGGATAGCCACATCCCCTGGCTCTAATCTGTACCTGTTGTGCGTTCTGATTATTCATCTTCGGCCTCCCGCTGTAAGCCTCTAATTGCCTGAGCTATATCCAAAAGAGCATAGACAATAGCATATAAAGCATTAGACTTAAAAAAACTATCTATATATTTACTTGCTTCTTTACAGCGTTTTTGCGCCCTTTCTTCGTAAACTTTTGGTTTATGTTGAATATTCATGTCCTATTCTCCTATTGTGGGATGTGGTACTTTGTGAAATCGATGTTCGGGATCTTCTTCAAACTCTCCGCAAAACTCATCTTGTCTAACAATTGGAAATCGTTGTTCACAACAATCTGCTCCTACGCCAGATAATCGTTGTGGCGCATATCGTCTACAGACACCAGTTTCATATCCTTGAACAATATCTGTTCCGAAAAACTTGCAGTTTAAGCACTTATTCATCTTCGTCTCCTTCTTCAACATACTCAAATGCAATAACCCGGACCATATCAGGAATTCCCATAACATTGAGCTTGATTCCGGCAGGAAGCCCGCCAGTCGAGAAGTAGAGATCAATCAGTTCCATTTCTTTAAGTTTAGGATACATTGCGTACTTTTTGGAAATATGCTCAATTATTTCGTCACCAACAGTGAATTCTACTTGTTTGTATTGCCCATCGGTTATTAAAGACCGTGCTTCCGGGTCTTTTTTCCACATCAATAACGCAGTAATCTTTAGTTTCATTTTATCTCCTTTGCTTTTTGAACACATTGGACAAACAAAAGATGGTTCTCCAAAACGAAGTCTATAATACCCTTCGTTTTCATCAACCATTTCGGCGCCGCACTCAGGACAAATTGGATACACCATTTACACCTCCTGGGGTTGTGGTTGCCATTAATCGCTCCTCTTTTGTTTTGCTTCAAAAGTATGCCAAACATCGTCGTCGCGAACCATTACAATTTCCCAAGAATAGCATGATCCGTGAGTGTCTTGATAACCATATTCTTCTACGCAATTGACCAAATCGACAATACCATTCGACTCAAGCATGGAAATATCGCCAATTTCACCACGACGATATTTAGTGGAAATTTCTCGAAGTGGCTTCATCCATACTTTCTGACCAGGTTTCAGGTTGGTTTCATCCCAAGGATTACAAGACAACACTTTTTGCAATGGTTCAAAGTAACCCAGGGAACGCTTCTTAGTATAGAGTCCAGCAGAGTCCAGGTATTGTTTGATCCATTCATGGGCAATGTAATAATAGGCTTTTTCGAGTTCCACTCGTTCAAAAAGCGAAAATGAAGTTCCGTGATCGTGTTTCTCAAAATTCGCTTCTTTCCAAAAACCATTTAGCGCATGTTCTTCCCAACACTTCCTAACCAAATCTTTCGCGATTTTGTTATAGTTTGACATTTTATTTCTCCTATTTGGTGATTTTAGGTAATCTTGACTTGACTTTTCCGACAAATTCTCCATTTTCCACCCACAATTAACGAGTTCTTCGACGCGGGCAAGGGGGGCAGAGTTGCCCGCGTCGAAGGTCTGCAGCCTAGGGGCTAGATGGCCTTGCCGTTATAGTCGCAATCACAGATCAGAGTCAGCGTGCGTAACTCGGTCTCTTGGATGTGACCTGTGCGCGTGTCGTCGTACCACATGCCCTTGTACGCTTGGTTGTAACGATGCCAGGCTGTGGCCGTCATGATTATGGCGTTGGATGGCAGGGAGATATTATCCGGTGCGTGGATTGTCTCGGCCACGTCCACTGGATGGACGAATAGCACAGACGTACCCTGATAGGCTGCGTCCAGGGAGGCGATACCCTGGCGTCCCTGATCGTCTTGGACGAGGTAGTGATGGCAGATGGGCGCCAGGTTCAGGTCGCGGGCGGGTTGGACATTTTCGGGTGGGGTGAGTGTGGTCATGGTAGTGATCTCCTGTGATAATTATATAATTGATTGGATTGGATGTTGCAACATTCCCGCCGTCCCCCTGGACGGCGGGAGACTGCTGGCTAGGGGGGAGGAATATTATTGCTCTGCTTTGGCATTCTCCGATTCGTATTCATCTTTCAGTCATATCCATGATCGTAGTATATATTACACACATCACAGATGCGTGCCTCCTCACTCGACCAGCCCTCGCTGGAGAAACTTTCCAGCTCATCTATTGTTGCGTCGCGCAATAGATGTCCCCCTTCACAAAGCTCTCGCTTGATATATAGATGTTCACTATTATTGTATTTTGCATTGGAGTTTAATATGTATAGTTCTCCGGCTTCTTTCATTTCAATCTCCTTTAGTCTTTGTACTCGGATGGCGGTATGAGCGGAAAGGGGTGATTAAAATATGTCAACGTTGTGAACATCGCGCGCAAATTGTTTGTTAATCGCCTCCTGAACCTCCTGGCAAATTGACACGGGTATACCAAAATATCGCTGGGGGGGATAACACCAGACAGTCGTAGAGAGTACAAGGTCGCAAGGGAGATCATTGTTCTGGCAAAACGAACTTAGCCATTCCCTGGGAATGGCTGAGTCCCAAGCGATTACAAGCGATTTAAACGCTTCACGTTTTGAGATTGCGGGAAGGGATGTGGAATGGTAGCGGGTTAACATGATGTTTTCCTTTCGATGTTTGTCGCCCACCTTCGGTTGACGGGCGACATGAGTTCGGGCAGGGTTACGCCTTGTGGCGGGAAACGGCTAAATTAGGCCGATTCTGCTTCATATCCGATAGATTATCCGGCTAGTTTTAATCCACGTCGAAGTCAATTTTGTGCCATTCTACGCCGTTCGACAGCGCGTCATCCAGGCTAAAATAGCCATCTTTGCCAAGCAGAAACTTATCAGTTTCTGCAAGCAAAACATCGTCGAACGATGCTCTTGTTTCCTTTACGCCGTTTTGGTTCAAATTGCACACTCGGACATATTTTGTCCTGTGTGGTGTTTCAAACCTCATTCCTTGAGCAAGATATGTTTTCATTATTTTCTCCTTTGGTCTGGGGGATTATCCGCAGTCATAATCAATGCCGTGTTCCCACTCACGGATCTCTACGCCACACGTATCGCATTGATAATGGTACGGTCCGATGCTTTTTCTTGTTCCACCGCAAGAATGCGGTTCGTTGCAGTGGACATAGTATGCGGTCATCAAAGTCTTACCGCATACTTTAACTCGGTATCTCAATTTTGCCGGAATTTCATAACCTGTGGATGGATATTCCACCGGTATCCACCACTCGTTTTTTATCCATCCGGCGTAGGGCAAAGAGGTGGCGAGCGGTGTCTTATTTTTCTCGCGTTCTTCGTACTGCGCACAAAAGTCTTCATCGCTCCACTCTGTACCATCAGGCTTTTTTCTGAAAATCTGGCCAGGGAAGGTTTTAGACATGCGACTTTTCTCGAAAGCCGCGTGGTAGCGCACTTCTGCAAAATGCAAAGCACGCGCATTTTCGTCTATGTAGCACATTGCGCTACGCAGTCGAAATAAAGACACCTGCTCCGGTGTCATGCTTTTTTCCGCGCCCGCGTCGCTGTTTTGATGTGTTACAGCGCCAATCTCGCTTGAATAAAAGCATGTTTTTATGCCATCGCCGTCACCCCACCCGCAAATATTGCAATTCCCTGTTTTTTTTGCATTTTCAAATTCTTTGTACCAGTCAGACGCGCGTCCGACTGGACAAATTTGTTCTCGCGACATTTTTACAATTTTCTCTGATGAAAACGGTTGATCCATTTTAATCTCCTTTACTTTTCTGCAAGTCATTTGCTTACAGCATCCGCAACGGATCGAGGAGAGAATTCTTGCTGTTATCCACACTGGATCGTGATTTTATTGTAGCACGATCCAGTGTGGGATTCTGCAACATTCCCGCCGTCCTCCTGGATGGCGGGAGACTGCTGGCTAGACCAAGCCGATACGTGGCTCTTCTAGCCGGCTATATCCATCCCGCACAACTGATATTAGGACAGATCATCTTGTTCCTTTACCGTAAATTCATCGGCGGCTTCTTGTTTGCAAACGACTTCGTAGATTGGCACGATTTTTGCGGGAATTTCCTTCTCGCCAATCTTGTTCAATACACAGGTAGAACCAGGGTTATTAGAAAGAAAACATACCGTAATACACATTTTTTGATATGGAATTGGAAGATGATAATTCAAATCAAAGGCAGCGCCGCTTGCATCTACATTTTCCCAAATGCTAAATTTTTTCCATTCTGGAAATTCGGTTGCGACGAATAGTTCAAATTCATGAATGGTCTTATTCACATAGGGCATATTGTAGTGAAAACCATACCGACAATCTCCACGCCAACCTCTATGCCAACTTCCCTCTGGAAACACCTCGGCAAATCGCTCAAACGGAACATGCTCAAGTGTCTTAAGCGCTTCTTCTTGTTCTGCAATTTCTTCTTTTATGTTTTTGATAATTTCTTCTCTGTTCATGTCAAATCTCCTATTGGGAATAGATAGTATCTTTATGATCTTCCGCAAAATAACCTTGTGGCATTTGTGTATTGCGTATCGTCTTATTTCTCCTTGTTGAATTGTTTTATCCACTTGGCATCAAATGGGTCAACATTCGCCCATTCTATCCAGGTGGTTTGAATTAGTTGCTTTGTGATCTTCCAGGGATAAGCTTTTACATCAAAGAATTCACAAGCTTGAAGCGCCGCGGCCCATCGTTGTGCATCTTTGAAACCCAGGTTTTCTTCATTATTTGGATCAATCCAGGCTACTCCAGTTATCCTAGCGCCACCCGATCGACAAACTAACATTCCGTTTAGGTCCAATGGCGCTGTCCAAATATCAACCCATGAGTAATTATTCAACAGGACCGGAATGCTGTTTGAGTAAGACGCATACTCATCGAGCGTCTTGGGATTTGGCGAACTGTATATCCCACACCAACAATCTGTGGGAATTTCATTATGGACAACAGAACAAGCAGGAAGATTTATCCCAGGAGCCCAGTGATATTCTCTGTGACTTGGAGACACCCAGGCTTTTAAGTCTCTATCATAGGCAATTGTTTTTAGAGAGAGGATGTTGGTCATCATTTCTCCTAATATGAGTTTTGAGCAGTTTTATTCGTAGTCTTTGTTTCTTTTCCCACTTTGACCATTTCTCGAACGGGCATTTCTACAGGAATAGCCGTACCCGTCTTGACTTCATAAGTCTTAACAACGGGATCTTCCTTTGGAAGCGCAACAACCTTCACACGTTTTAACCGTCTCATCTTAGTTCTCCTTGTCTATCAATACAACTAAGCGTGTTCCCCAAATGACAATTACTACAGTATTTAAAACTATAAAGAAAACAGTAGTTTCTGTTGCGGTATTTTCCAGAAGACGATTAATTTGATACCACTGGAGAAACGAAAACACAAATACCCAAAAGGCCGAATACACTATTTTAGAGGCTTTATTCATCTTATCTCCTTTTCTGTTATAATCTCGAATATGGCCAACAAAGACATTATACTATCAACTAAGGAAGCCGTGATGGCGAATATTCTAGCTGCCATGATCGATGGTATGTCTCGTGAAGATGCTTGCAAGAAGTATGGTATCTCTACCAGGACATTCACCAGGCGCCTTCAAAAGAACGCTACTTTAGCCAAAGATGTAGTTCTCGAAGAACGATCTGCAATCCATGACAAATACTCTGCCATTATGAACGTCAGAGAGAAGTACATGCAGGCTATTCTTGACAAAGCCAAAGATATGCTCGAAGATCCTGATACTAAAATGGACGATCTCATGGTGATGGAAAAGCGACTGATCATGTATCAAAATTCCATTGAGACACAATTAGCAGGAAACATTCAAAATGTCCAGGAAGACACTCACCATACTCCTAATGGCGCAGAAGAGTTTTTGAAGCATCTTACTGGACCCAACTTGAAGTCTGCCAAATTTACCCTGGAAATCAATGAAGAAAAACAACCGCAAATTATAGAGGGAAGTGCGGTTGATTCCTCCTAGTAGGGGATTTCGACTGGTTGCGCTTCTCTTAGATCAACAATTCCGCCATTCAAGGTGGTTAAGTAAAGCTCTTGATTTACACATATTCGTAAGTTTTGATCCAAGGCGCCAGGGTCGGTATTCATAAAAGCCTGTTCTTTTTCATTCCACTTAAATCCATCTTCTCGCGCTCGTTTCTCTGCATATTTCTGGGCTTTAATCAAAGTTGTTTCCCAAATATAATATGCCACAGAGTATTCATATTCACTTCCGTGATTATATTCAAACGCTGCTCTAAACAAAATTGGTTTTTTAGACATTTCTATTTCTCCTTGTTTTCTGTGAATTTTTAGGAGAGTGTTTCACTCACTCTTCCAACGGCTTGCGTTGCTGGTTTGGCAGTTTTGGCAGAGCGCAGTATGGGCAAAAGTCATTACGTGGACAGAACGGCGAAGCCAAGTCCACGTGCGCATTTTGTTGGGCGGCTTGTAACTCTACAAAGCCATCACTATCACAATTCGGGCATAGCTTTTTTTCTTGAAAAATTGTGGGAGATTTGATAATCCACCCACAAGAGGGACATTTATATTTAAACATCTTTGCTCCTTAACTGTATTAAGCGGGTAGCTGTTTAACGGTTTGTGTTGGACGGCGGTTCCACAAATACTGGCTTTGAAGCCATCCACTGCAATAAAAACAATACGCGTGGTGTTGGGTGTTTTTCAACGATACTCCAAGCCATTTTCTTTACACGAGCAAGCCCGCTTTTGGATGGATAACGCGTTTTAATCGCGTTGTTTGCAATTTTGATTTTGTCATCCGAGATGCTGTCTAAACAGCACAACATATTAGCGTAACTAATCGCGATGCTGGATTGTGTTTCGAGCGGATTTTTGCAACGTGTTTCAATTTCGTTTATGATTTCATCAAACATGATTCTCCTTTTTGAAAGTGATGCACCGATGGTTTGTGTGAGCCGCAGAAACGGGGAACGCAAGACCACATTATTTTTCCCGACTGCTAGTTTCTGTCGGGTTCACACTCCTTGATGGGCGAACTCTATGCCGCGCAGACCAACTGTGACGGGTAGAAACTTTGCCACACGTAAGGCATTTCACAACTACCGAGCCGCCTTTCGTTAGACGGACAAATTCGAGATTGTGGTAGCTGCGCTTTGCCTTTTGGCAAACCCCACAACGGGGTTGAAAACGTTGAATACTTCTTGACATAGTGTTTCTCCTTTTCTCAACACCCGTGAACGCGGGCGATAGGGGTCTAACTATGCTTAAGCGGACAAATCCGTATATCAATTTGTTTTAGACAGATTGTTTGTCTAAAACAAATTGTTAAAATGATATATTGCATTCAGAAGGCATTTCCTGGGCTTGATCAGCGCCTTCAGGTTGCTGATCAACAGCAACTTCGCCCTTGCTGTCCAAAAATCGAACTTTTTCAGCAACAACAGATGAATAATATTTCTTTATGCCCTGATCATCCCAAGAGCGATTGTCAATGCGTCCTTCGATATAAACCTGCGATCCCTTGTGAAGATATTTATTGCAGATTTCCGCAAGACGACCCCATGTTTCAATGTTATGCCAAGTAACAGCTTCTTTCTTTTCACCATTGTCAGTCCACCTTGCATTAGTGGCAAGAGAAAACTTGCAGGTTATTTTTCCGGTCGACGTAAACTTCATTTCAGGATCTTTACCAAGATTGCCAATCAGGATAACTTTGTTGATACTAGTAGCCATTGTATTGCTCTCCTGTGCGTTTAGCACGAATATAGAATTTTATGGATACGATACAGCAAGACGTACTGCTTATTAGCCCAAGATTGTAGCAGATTTTATTTTACTTCATTGATCCTCCAGATCGTCTTCATCTTCGATATAATCGCTATCTTCATCTGGTTCATATACCCAAGTACTCTCTTCTTCGTCCCAGTCTTTGTGTTGATTTGGGTATCCTGTTTCATGACAAAATATTCCATTGATGTATACCCAAGTACACTGATCGCATTTTTTAGCCATGTTTTCTTCTATTATGAGTTTTGCTGAACATATTCTGCAAAGCTGGGTAGATTGCTATCTACCCGCCATGTCTGTGCCCAGTCCAATCCTTCGCCAATAAAAGCGCTGGACACAATCCAATCACCTGAACGCTTGTAAGGATCTTGAACCCAAATGTCTGGAGTATTCTGGAACACCCCAAAGGCATAAATTAGTCCAGCCAGAATTGCCGTAGCCTGTGGGCCCGGTACCATAGCAATATAGCATTTATTGGTTGGCGAAAACATTGGTTCATCTTTCAGCTTGGTCAGACGCATCCGCATATATTCGAGATTGTTAACCAATGGATAACGCTCTGGTTCAGCGCCCATATTCACAACCACTCGAAAATCTGCCATGGGAAATACATCGTTCTGAATTTCTCCAATTGTAATGCAGGTAATGGTCATTTGCTTTCCTCTACTTTAACAAAATATTTGGAAAACTCTTCTGAGCACCATCGCTCTCCGTTTTCAAAAACATAAACCACAATGGGATTGGGATTATTGGGAATGTTTTCAACATGATCAAGTTTCCAAATTTCGTCAGTATTCTTATTTTGGTACATTTTATTCTCCATTTCTCCTAATAAAGATTACGGGTTAGATAACATTGCTTTGGCGTGATCAACGGCCAAGCAAGCATATTTCGTAAACTCAAGAAGTCTGTCTTTTGGAAACTCTACCTGATATTGTCTTGAAATCTCGCTTAACTTGTAAACCTGTGTAGTATCAATGAGTTTATTGGCAGAAGTCGTCAAAAGAACAACGATTCGTTCTGGTTTCATTAGCCAGGCAATTCGTTTTGTATCATAATCAACTCGCTCTTGAAGTTCTTTGGATATTTCGAATGTCCAGGTATTCTTCTTGATCCGCTGTTTGTTTTCAAGCGCGTCCCATTCACCCCAAGGAATAGTCAACTCGTGCCCAGTGGGTTTCTCGTTTTCGTCCAAGTTCTTTACGTAAAGATTATCGTCATCTTCACGAAAAGTATATACAGTTAGAGTTGTCATCTGTTTTCTCCTTAGTGAACTAAATTATATCCAGCGTTAACCATATATCTTAGTACTTGATCCAGGTTCTTCATCTTATTCTTGACAAAAGAAGTGACTTCTTGTCCGTATTTGTCAAGAATAACCACAGCCCAACCACTATCCTCCAGTTGGCAAACTAAACCGGTCCGATTAGTAGATGGATTATAAAATCGTATAGCAGACGGATTGTTTTTGCAAGTCTGTGCCGCAAGAGCATCAGAACCATGTTTGGTAAAAGCATGAGCAGAAACTCCTGTATCTACCGCAACTTTCATTGCAAAAGGCGTAATGGCAAGTAACACCAAAAGCAAAAGTATGCCAAGAGAAATTGGGCGAAAGAAGGTGCGAGTCATACTGTTTTGTACCAAGCCCACGCTTCGGGAAGTGGAAGTTCATTCTTTAAATTTGCAATTCCCATAAGCCAAAAGGGCGCTTCATCATAAGTGGCCGCAAGTGCAATTGCCAAGAAAATGTCAAAGGTGACAAACGTTAACCCAAATCTGGCCTTAAACAACAAATACCACTTTATTAGATTTTTCATGCTGTTTCTCCTTTATATAGGTAGCGCTTGAGGTTATCAACCACATCTTGTGAAACAGACTTATATTCCACTAGATTATCGGTTGGTGTAAGTTCAGAATTGGCAACAGTTCTAAGTTCTCCTAGATGCCCCTTACGCCAATAGCGACAGAAATGAGCATCGCCGCGTTCAGAGACGACAAACCCAAATTCAACATCCGGGTGATTAATATCGTTCTCTGCGTGAAGAGGAATATAAGCAATCTGTGTACCAGGTTTCATGTCAAATCTCCTTTTAGGATTGCTTATTTAATTTACGACCTACCAAAAAGACGAAGATCGTAAACAAAACAAGCACTATCCAATATTGCCACGTGTACCAAAAGTATCCAAGAGAACTCATAAACATGCCTAAGAAAACACCTAGTACAGTAGCCCAAACAACATATAACTGCTTCATTTTATTCTCCTTTTAGTAAATATTACAAAATACGATAGGCAAGCCTGTATACATGACTATTATTCACCTCATTCATCACTCTTGCCGTTTTTTGCAAGATTTTGAAGTTTTTTGACGGAATTTGCAGGTTTGTACTTGAATTCATAGAGATTGCACTTCCTTACTGGCATTCCGTTTACCATAATCGGACTCTGAGGTCTTACAATTGCACCAAACCAGCCATTTTCCCAGTCTTTAATAGACCCTTCTACAGTTACTATTTGGCCGATCAGCTGCTTTCTTTTTTTGTAATATGCGTCTTGCTTGTTGAGCTTTGTGATAATGATCTTCTCGTTTTTCTCCTGTTTCTCAAGTTCGATGGCTAGCGCGGCATCAATTAGGTTGACCATTGGCTCTGGATCACCATGTTTTACCCAAATATGCCATGGAGAATCGAGTTCTCCTTGAGCTTGGCTGTCGCATGGTTGACCCTTACGTATTGTTCTAAGTGGGCAAAATCCCCCCATTTCTTCTTGGTCCGGGCAGTTCCCATATATCATGCACAGGGAACACGAAAGAGAACTTACAATAAACTTGTCGCCATTTTTATCTTTGAGACAGCTATTTAATACGGTTAAATCGTGCTTTTGCAGCATCTCTCGGGTAAGGCCATGCCATTTCCCTGAGGCATGTTGAAGCGCCACGAGAGCATTCGCTGTACACTCCTGGGCCCTTACGGGCATACATTCATCTAACCATGATTGAATAGTCATATTATTTCTCCTTTAGGGACTAAACGTAACCCAAATTACAATTCTGAACGTCCATGGCGCTTTCTCCTATTAGGGAGAAAATCGGGCTGGCAATCAGCGCCACAATGGTCGTTCCCGCCACACAGACGAGCGCTAAGGCGGTTAGCAGGACAACGCCATAGAGATTATCAGGGTAAACCAGTTTTTCGCCGAAATTCTCCTATGTTCCAGAATTTATTAACACGACATCAAAGCGACCAGAGTAAACGCAAGAGCCGCTTTCCTGATCAGATACATTCAGTTCCCCATGCCAACTTTCAGCATGTTCGGCCAATAAAGAAACACAAATTTGAGAAACGCTTTCTATTCTGTCATATCCGCCTCCGTCGCCACCATTTGGAATAACAACCTCAATATCTTGCCGATACTTCTCTAGTTCGTCAATTAATTGAGAAACAGTTAACGCCATGTCTTATTTTCCTTTTTGGCAAATATGTAACGAGTTGACTTCATCAAAATATTGCTCAATGGTTGGGCAATTCTTGGCAACATACTCGTTGATATTCGGGATACCGCTAGCCCTTATTGCTCTTTTTGCTTCCAGAATAGCAATTTGGGCTTTGGTAAACTCGATCCAGCCGATCTTCCTTGTAGACTTAGAAAAACTCTCCGCGAATTTCAGCCGTTCCCGCCAACGAGCCAACGCCCGGGACTGACGCTGACGCTTCTTGCTTTTAGGATTATTCTTGTTCTTCATGGTCTGCTCCTTGATTATCAAGTTCTCTCTTTAGATTTTCAATGTTTAGTTCACAATACAAAATCACAGCCTGGTTAGGGCTATCTTTTTCGTTCTGGCGGTTGATCTCTATCTGATACCTGACAATCTCAAGCCTCTTTTTGGCCTCTGGGTCCATGAATGTAAAAGAATCGCTCATTTATTCCTCCTCTAGTTCTGCCTTGATGTCCTCAATCTCCGCTTCAAGATCCTCAATCAAATTGTCAAGCTCCTGTATCTCAGCTACCAGGCGCAGAGCCTTCTCTACATTATTGGTATCCAGAGCGGAAGCCAATTCCGCCCTCTTGGAGTTCTTTTTGTTCACAAGGCGCTGGTACGCAATCATATTCATTTCCTGTTTTCTCCTGGTTGGGAATTAAATTGCATTTTTGTCAACAAACCCAATGCGCAGAAGGATCTCTTCTGCAACTTCGGGATGATCTGAATAGACATGACGAATGAACTCGCATGTCCGTTGCTCAATTCTGTTTATGGAGTCTCTGGTGCTTGAGGATAGCTTCCCCCACTCTTCTTCTGACACAGGAATATATAGATACGGAGGATTGGACATTAGATTATTTTCTCCTTTTGTCTGGTTTTGTCTTATTCTACTTCTTTTCTGTGGAATTACAAGAGGGCAGGGTCCCCCAAATTCCCTGCCCAGATTACTTCTAAACTACCCGACGATTTCCACCAAGTAATGCATGCTGCGAACAACGCCAATCATAATCTTGATGTTGTTGATTGTAATTGGCAACGCTCCGCCAACGGGCATTGTCTGGTTGCGATAGTACTTGATCTTGTGTCCAACCAACACGGATGCGTCAACCACGTTGCCGTCAACCAACTTGATGTTGGTGCCATACAGTTCGACGATCCGCTCAACCTTCTTGGGATTGGCAACCAGCCTTTGGTAGTTGCTGTACTGTTGCTTCTTGGCAATGCCGTTGCCAACGCGGTTCTCGAGTTCAACGAACTTGCCCTGGAGAACTAAGTTGTATTGATCGACTTTCTCCTGGTACATCCAGGAAATCGCCGCAAACACGTGACAGCGAATACTCTGGCCCAGGGTAACGGCCTTGTAGATCCATTCCATACCATTCAGGACGCGGATAGCGTTGCGATCATGTTCACGCCACTCGGGTTCGCCAGCAGCGTACTCATGTTCAACAACTTCCCACAGAGAGAAGTGTGGCGTGTCCCAATGGATACGGTACCAGGAATCCATCTTGATCGGACGAGGAGGGCACTTGAACTTACCATCGTTGACTTCCTCAACTAGGCGAGGGCAACCAAAGACATATCCCACGTTGTCATCTGCTAGCGTCAAGCGAGCCTCATCCAGCGTGCGGTGCAGATACATGTACCCAACCTCAAACACTGGATAATTATTCTCCCAGATGGCGGTTGTGGCGTTCAGGATGCCATGTACCAGCCCAGGAATTTTGGCGCCAACGAGAATCGGAACAGTAGATCCCTTGTCAGAGACAGTCTTGATCAAAATACTGTCGTTTCCAAACTTCAGTTCGAACGGGAATACGTTCTTAACAGTACGCTTAACAAGCGTGGGAACAACCATCTTGGACTCAGGCGGGGTGTTACGCCCAGCGTTTTCGTTGGCGTGCTTGGTGTAGGCTTCGACGTTTTTGTTGGCGTGCTTAGTCATTGTAGACCTCCTGGGACTCATAGTCCCAAATTGCAGTGGACACGACGCGCAAAGCGTTTAACGGACACACTTGCTCCTTTTCTCCTACTAGGAGATTACGCAAAACCATACTCAACCTTGAGTTGGTCTGCCTCTGCGAACAAACGAGTGGACAACGCCTTGTACTCGTCGTATTGCTTAGACAACTGGGCAGTTTTCTTGTCCAGTTCCACAAAAGACATGTCCAGCGCCTTCATGCGGGCAATGTTGTCTGCCTGAGCGATCTGGGTCTGCCTGATAACGGCCGTGTCGAATCTCTTGTTGAATTCGACCATCAGGTTCGGGGCAGCCTTGACGATCAAGGCCTTGTTCTCGAGAACCTTGGGATGGTTTACCAGGGCAATGCGCGTGGCAAGCAGGGCGTCTTTCAGGACGCCCTTGAGAAACTTGCGCTCTTTTTTCACCTCGTCCTGCCTATCACAGAGCGGATTGAGCGTTCTTGCGGTCTCACGACAAAGAGCGCCCAACCGCTTGGCATCATCTTTCTTGGCCTTGATTTCATCCAAGTGAGCTTCCTTCAACTCGGCGGCCTCAATTAAGGCCGGATCAATCGGGAGCAGAACCATGTTCAGGATGTTGGGATCCACCTGGATAGGCGGAGTGACGAATTCAGGCCGATCCTTGAGATCGGACAAGGACTTGCTGCTGGACTTGCTATTTTTGGACATTACAAGAACTCCTTTTGGGATATGTCTGTGAAGCGCACAGACTACGCGCGCCCAGATAGGGCTAGTTCTGTAAGGCAGTTTGATCCGCCATTACAGAATGAAAATGGCGATACATGGTGGCTCATTGCTGGCCCATGTATCGCCACATTGTCGATTTTGCGAGAGCGTCCCGTCCCATTTTGGGACGGTTTAGGCGTTACAGGTCAAGTTGACGTAACGCCTCCTGGTGGGCGGGCGTGAACTGCCCGCTAATCAATACCGCATAAATCCGCCGTAACAAACTCGGCTTGCGGTTCGCGATCAGCTTCTTGATGATTTGGTTTTCCTGTTGGTTGGAGAAACCCAACAGGAACAGGATGTTGCGAAAGTCCTGTTCTTTGGGATTGCGCTTGCCTTTCATTACAGACCTCCTTGGTCCATGATCCACGGAAACGGCAGGCACCGCACGCCCGCATACTTACCGCAAGCGTACACGCCCTACACCATATTGCATATTCTTTAGCCCCAATAACAACTACTTGGGACCGACACACCTTAACCTCCTTGTTGGGGGTTTGTATGGCAGGATTGCCAATTGATAGCATAGAGTCGCACCGCTCTATGCTACGGATTGGCTATCCTGCCCCTACCGGGGTAAGATATCGATGGTTACCCTTCCTCCCACGCGTAAACCGGCGATCGAAAGCGCGCTTGACCACCTGTTCTTCGCACTTAAAGCGCAGGGCGGGCAGAGATTTGTCCACCTCCGCTATGCGCCCTAACACGGCAACGCGTTGGCCGTCTGCCAACGCGTCCAGCGCAGCATTCGCTTCGTGGATCGAAGTGAATTGCAACATGGCTACCTCCTTGGTAGTGTGCTACTCTAGGGTAAGCACTACACCCATACGACAGAAGCATGTGTAGTCTTGATCGCACCTACATCCATGCTTGGGAAGTTATGCAAGCACACAACTGTAGTAGTCCTCTTGTAGAGAGAGGGCTACTTGGAAGTTGGGACTTGCTGCTACCTTTCCAGGATTACCTTCCCCCGTTTCTGCCCGCGAACCTCGCGGTGCAGGACCTCCTCTACCCCCAACCCCATCAGCGATCGTTCCTCCCCACAAGGCCCGGCAGGGCATGAGTCGGGAGCGTCGTAGCAGAGACAAACCGCGAACCTCCCATCCCCCGAAAATACAGCCGCCTCCCTACGGAGAGTCTCAAGATACTCTCCCTTCGGAGAGGAGTAACCCGCCGTCCAGTGCCCCCAATAATCAAAGGGAATTCTCCCGTTTTCTTCCAGCACCCCCTTCGGCAGAACCCTTCCGCTTTCCATTTCCCCCAAGAGAGTGAGCGCGAGCTCGCGCTCACCGTTCCGGAACGTGCTCATTTCTTTGTTCATTGTTTCTCCTTTGCCTTTCGGCACTCTCGTCTCTGTTGCTTGCCATTACTGGTCAAGTGTCTAACGAGCACTGGTATGCGAAGCCAGCACACTAGGCTAGACCTAAGCAGGTCTGCTCTACCACCCAAGTTGCCCTGGGTGGTAGAACGCACACGCTTAGTCGTGTGCAACAAAGAACTCAATACTTTTTGCGGGCATCTTCGAGAAGATGCTCTTGAGCTCGTCGTATTCGCGGTTGAACGCCGCGAATGAACAAGAGCGGGCCTCGCCGGTTGGATTATATGCGCCAACCGTGCCCCAAGCGGCGAGGCCCGCGCGGTCCTCGTCTTCGGGATAAAGGATTGGAAGGGTCATTTCTAACCTCCTTGTTGGGGGTTTGTATGGCAGGATTGCCAATTGATAGCATAGAGTAGTGCGACTCTATGCTACGGATTGATTATCCTACTACTATCGGGGATAACAACAGTCAGGTTGCTCCCCGAACAGGGCGGCATAGCACTCAGCCCGACTGTTTTCAACTTCCTTGCAGGAGAAGTATCCACAAATGTCCTCATGGATGTGAGGACACCAATGGCCCTTGGCGAAGGTGCCGCAACCATTGTTGCAGCGGCCAACAGACTCTTTCTCGCTGTCAACGAAGAAGAGTTTTGTCCCACACTCGGGACAGAGAAGCGTGTCGGTGTCACACGCCACGTACGGATTGAAAACGGTAGTCATTGCTACCTCCTTAGGGTAGGCAAGTCACAGTAGAACGACTGTGAGCATGTATGTCATAGAGATAACGCTATGACGCGCTTGCTTTGTAACCCTAGCAAGGGGTACTCTCCCAAGCCCTAGAGAGGGGACATCCGAAGATGCCCGAACTCCTAGCCTTCACAAGAAAGCATAAAGGATTTCTCCTTTTCTGCGCTCTCCTTGGTGTCAAAGTAGCCACTAAGTCTGTCGTAGGGGCCGCAATCGGGGCAAAAATAGCCCACATAAAAGCCGGCCGCTGAACGGCATACTTCCAGTGGAAGCACCGTGCCGCAACAGCAAACCACAGACAGGGAAGTCGTCTCGACGGTAACGATATTCATGGCGTCCATTGAATATCTCCTTTAGAGTACCCACAGTGACGCCTTTCACTTAGGACAAGTGCGTATGTATTGGGCCTCTCTAGGGCCGGGGAGAGTATGCTTCGCAGTCCTGGAGAAGAGGCAGTCTTTCGACTGCCCATTCTCTAGTAATATGGGAAGCCCACTATGCCCCCGAGGGCCTCCAAGGCCTTGGGACAGAGACGCATAAATGCGTCCCTTAACAGCTCCTCTACCGGAGTTATCCCGTAGACGAAGCAGTCCCCAAACGGTTTCTCTTTACGCAACGTGGCGAGAAACGCTGCGTTTCTGAGAACCAAATTGGCCTCCGCAGTTCCGGCAGTAAGGTTAGTCATTTCCGACTCCTTTTAGAGAACGCAGTGACGCCTCTTGCGAGTGCGTGTGCATGTCCTCTCCAGGACCGCGAAGCACGGCAGTCTAGCCGTATCGTCCACGGATCAGCGCCGTGGAGCGCCCCCCCCCTATACCCGGGGGGGCGGGGTGTCGCAAACCCTGCGACAGGGGTAGGAGAGAGGGGGGCGGGAGAGAGCAAAGAGATCGCTATATATAAGCGACCCGCCTGCTCACTTTTGCCCCTCACTTATCCCCGCTATTGCCCATTGCGGACACCGCAGGGTTTTCATCTTTTTCCCCCGTGTACATTTTATGGTATACTGTTCCCCTATAAGGAGATATTGCTATGAGTGACTTTCGCCCTGTTTTGAGTAGTGTCCGAGAGAGAGTAGTTGCTTTGGCTAAGTGGCTCAGTAAGGTTGAGGGGCATCCGGTTAGTCTTACGGGGGTGGTTATTAAAGCTGTGAATGAGTTATATGATCGTGTGATCGTCATCCCGAAAGAGGAGAAATAATATGGACATCGAAAGCTTTGCTAGTGGCGAATCTGGCGATATTGAGCTTGAGAAGGTTATGCTTCGTTTGATGATGGAGTATTTCGAGTTATGGAAGAAGAAACAGAAGTCTTATGGAGCGACAAATATTGGCGCATTTGGCGCTATGGGTTGTTTGATCCGAGCCAACGACAAGATCCAACGACTTCGCAGACATTACTTCATGGGCAAGGACGTATCCCTGACGAACGAGACGATTCAGGATACGTGGTTGGACCTGATTGGGTATTCCCTGATGGGCCTGGTTTGTGATCGCGGGCTTTGGCCCGGCCTTGAGAATAAAGGAGAATAATCATGAATATCAGAAGTCTGCTTTTCCGCTTCTTTGAGTGGCTCGACGACCTGCTTCCCGTCCAGTGTTTCTACTGTAATCGTATTGTTGCCCAAAAGAATGTCGAGTACGAGAAAACACAGATGGGCGCTATTGTTCCACTGTGTCCTGCTTGCCATAAATTGTTGTTTGCTCCATGGAGTTACGAAGACGAATTCACCAAGTAGGAGAATTCAGCTTTACTGTTCCTGAAAAACATGTATAATTCTCATTGCGACACACACGTACCTGCTATTGGTCGCAAGCCTCTCCCTGGGTGTTCGCATCATCTCGGGAGAGGTTTTTTATGGTAAAATATAACTACCCTTCTCCGGTCTGCCCTGAGAGAAGTACGGGTTTATAGGCAGAATACCTCGTAGAGATGCACTACGAGGTATTTGTTTTTGTGGTAGAATGTTTTTGTGCATCAATATAAGTTTTTCCCCAGCCCCATCCAACCGCATGTCAATAATGGTGCATCTTGCGTTGGAACTAACGTCACAAGCCTAATACCGCCCGCCACTGTGACTATCCAATTTCTGCTTATGCCCGCGTCCGTAGAGGGTTTGCAGAAGGTGTCTCGATAGCGATTAGGGTCACACGAACCCTATCGGTGGTCGAGGCATTCCGGCTACCGCACAAGCTAACCTATAAGTATATCCGCAGTAATGCAAATCCCACCTAGAGACCGGAGGATGATATACTAAAGCCCAGAATGCGATCAGGCAACAGTGGGTGCCAAAAATAGGCTCTGACCTATAGATGGGCGTATTCCGTAAATTTACCTAATAGGAGAACAAAATGGCAATCATCGTTGTTACTGAAGAAAAGTGCGCAATAAACACAGAATATATTATTTCTTGTGCAATGACCGGAGATAATTTAGTGATAAAAATGAACCGTGGCGCCGAAGGTACTTACTCTTTTGTTCTTTCCGGTAAAAGTAACATTGACGAATTCCTAAACAAACTAGACATGTTGTTTTATAGAAACGGAGAGCAGCCATGACTATCGAAGAACTAAATGCTTATATCGCCGAGTATCTGAGTACACTTGATGACGATCGCGAAAAAGAGCTTTACGCGACCGCAAGGCAATATGCCTGGCAAGAACTTGACGACTTCACAAAATGGCTATTTGACAAGATAGAAGAACGGTTATGACATTCTTCAAACTATATCGAATTACCTATTGCCCTATTGATGACTTTAGCGAGGGGCGCAAGTTTCTGGGACTGGCAATTAACAAACTGATCAATATCCACATTGCGGTAAAGCCATTCAAACTCTTTGTGGAAACCAAGAAGAAAGTGCATATCTTCTCGTCCAGTTACCACAAGATATTGACAAAGCAATAGATATATCATTCGATCTGATACAGCTTCCTGAATATACTTGCATTTTCTAGAAAAAGTGATATACTGTAATTGTCTCTCTTTTACACAAGCCCCTCCTGGATTTGGCTTCATGCCATTGCCAGGAGGTCTTGTTTTGTAAATCTCCTACTAGGAGATTTTGGTAAATATTTCAAGACTTTGTGGTATTAAAAAACAGCGGGGCAGTTTTCTCTTTAGTGAAAATAAGGTATACTGCTATAGAGGAAATCCTATGAACACACAAACCATAATTATCCGAGAACATGATGTAGAAGTAGGGCCAGTTAACGTTCCTGCAAACACCAGGCTGGCAATAGGTACAGAGATCGAAGACAAATACCCCGTAGACGTTGACATCTTTGCAGAATTGCACCCTAAAAGCAATCCCGCACTCTTTGCGGACGAGATAATTAGGCGGATATTCCAACACGACGGCGATAGTGATGTTCAAGTATTCATCAAAGTCTCTGAACAAACCTATAAAGATTTCGTGCTTGGGGAAACTGTCAGTCGACTTTACTCAGTGGTCAAGAGTGCGAAATTCAATATCTGTGCCATGCCTAGATCGTTCTCAAAAGAAACCAGCGCTGCCCATAAGCTTGTAAGGCTTTTAGACGACCGCTTCGGAAAGAAACTCGTAACGCCATACCCAATGATCAATGTCATGGACGATGAACTAAATATCAGGGGGAAACTGGATATGATTCAAGAAATGACAAAAATTAGGCCTACGGGCATTGGTATGATGGCTTTCGGCAATGAGGCTCCGGTACTTAACACTCAGCAAATACTGGAAACAAATCCAATTGCCTACTTCTCGATCAAGGCGTATCTCGATATTAACCATATTGAAGAACCACAAATCGCACTTCTTTCTCTTGTCAATGGGGAACCGGCTATTCTTCCTCCAATTCTAGGAATCGTTCTACGTAAAACTCCTAGCAGGGACAAGGTTGGGTTACACACTACGGTAATCACCAGACTACATCCTGGAGACAAACTTAACATATTGGAGGTCTATCCGATCGAGAATGGTGTACAATATGCCAAATTAACCAATGGACATTTTGTAGTAATTAGTGAACAAGGCGTCCAAAACATTCAGATCACAGAATAAGGAGATAAAAATATGAACACAAAAGAGAAGTATCTTGGTTTCAAGCGTTTCCTGGCCCTCGTAGGCGCCGTTGGACTATGGGGAATGTCTGTTTATTTCTCGTATAACGGGTTCAAATTCAATTCAACAACTATTCTATGGTTTGGCATTGTTTTGGCGCTAGCGGTTACAGTGGTAGAGCTTGTTTTCAACACCAAGATTGGGAAGTTGAATCCAACACTTTTATTATCTGGAATTCTCTGCTACGCATATGGCATCTACACGAATATCATTGGTTTTTTTATTCTTCAGCATGGAACTGCCGATGGTTTCTGGTCTGGTAACGCCTGGTTCATTCCAGTTTTCGCTGGTTTAATTGCCGAGATATTGCCAGAGGCGCTTTTTGCTTGGGCATTAATAGCTGGCGGCGAAGGTGATCTGTTGGGTAACATCCTTGAAATGATCTCCGGGACTACCCAGAATCAATACGAGGAAAAGAAATTCCACAGAGATCCTTACGAACAATCGGTTGATCTTCCAGAAATACACAGATCGTCAGTTCGTCCAGAATCGAGGTTTCACCGTCCTGACTAATTTGACGCCAAGTAGACTATACGAGAATATCCAAGGAGTAAAATATATGCAATTATTCGGAGTTCATTATGGGTACTACAGTCGTATCAATTACGCCAGGAAAAACGATGCCCGCAGATGGCATAGAGAGAAAACTCGATAATGAGTTGTTGATTATCGCAATCCTATCACACAAAGTTCAACCGTTACGCATTGAGGCCTCTGGCCGTCTCATTTGTTTTGTCTTTGATGGTAAGGAAACCGAAGCAATAGAGAATAAGATACTCGCAAACCAGCCCTTGCCCGTAGACTTTCAGGATGTAATTCTTGCAATGGCATTATGGAAAAATGCAATTACCCTGGCTAAGAGCAAATCGTCCGATCCGATTATAGGATAATCATGGCCCAGGAGATATATGAACTCTCTGAGGCGGAGATGGAAATTATCTCCGCCTCTTTGAATGACCCTAATATATTCTTTGATTACTTCTTTCGTAAACCAGGAAAGGAAGTAGGGTGGCAATTAGATTACGGATTCACCGAAAAAGGTAAATGGCAAAAGAAGATGTGTATGGCAACACAGTCATTCATCGTTGCCCTCACCGGAATCGCGACCGGGAAAACCCTAGGGACGGTTATGAGTGCGTCCTATCATGCGGTAACCACTCCTGGATTTAAGTTCCTGAATGTTGCTAAAGAAGCATGGCAGTCCATGTTGATGTACAAAGCCCTTCTCGAACAGGCGGAGGGTACGATATTTGACAAGATGATCATCGAACGTCCGCGAAGTCCGTATCCAATGGTTAAAATAGCATATAGAATTGGGGACAGAGTAATAGCATCTACGCTTGAGTATATGTCTCTTGGGGAATCCGGGCAGGGAGACAACATTTTCTCTTGGCGTGGTGATTGGATCAACATCGAAGAAGCAGGGCGTATTGATGCCCTGGCGCAATTGGTGACAATGTTAGTTACTCGTCTTACGGGCGTAACCGCAGAGGGTCGTTCGTTTCTTGGCAGACTCTCTCTTATTAGTAATCCCTGGGAAAACATTGACCTATGGAATCTATACTCTATGGCGGAATCGGACGAAAAGGATGGATTAGTGTTCTCAATTGATACTGCCGAGAACAAGAATGTCTCCCAAAAGCAACTTGACATGCAAATGAAGTTGATCCCAGAAGATCAGCGTGCTCGGTTCTTGTCTGGTAAGCGTCCTCGTGGTCGTGGTACTTTCTTCCCAGAAAAGATCGTAGACATGGGAGAAAGTCAAGTTTTATCTCAAAGTGTTCTCGATGGTATCGCTCAAGGACTTCCGGGATACGAAATGGAGATATTGCCCAACAACGGTGTATGGTCCTATCGAATTCCACGAAAAGATGGTAGGACATATTTCATACTAGGAGATCCTGGTGTAGGCGCCGCTCCCGCTCGTAACGCTCCGACCATTTTGGTGTTTGACGTTACTGATGCTCCTCGTGTATGTCCAATCGTGTGCATGTGGTGGGGCAATGGTTGTGGCTTGATCAGCCCATTCATAGCAAAAATGGTTGAGTTGATCCAACACTATGCGCCAATGTTGGCCGGTATTGACAATACTGCAACCCAGAAGAATACAGCAGAACTAATCAATCTGGAGTATATTGAAGGGAAAGGATATTCCGTAGGACAGATAAGGGGGTTGGACTTCTCTGGTGGACGTAAATCCACGTATCTTGTATCTGCTAAACTTGCTCTTGAGAGCAATAGCATTACCTGGGCGTCGATGGCAACCGCAATCTCTGCCCAACTGAGGAACTATGATCCAGCTAATGACAAAGCTAATAGCCGTCTGCCGCAAGATTTGGTCGCAACTCTTGCAATGGGTTCGTTTGCGATACGCCTCTATTTTGGGTTTAATGAAAACGCGACTGGCGCGTTCTCTGCGGCAAACGGCGGAAACGATGAAGGACTTGTCAGAAATGATAGAACAGGAGAACCTTCGGGACGGACCCCGCGCACTTTCGAGAGAAACCCGTGGTCTGTTCAGAGGCAGAACCGTTCGGAGAGAGCGATAAATCTATGATAGAATTGCCAATGTCGTCTCTCACACGAGAGACGCGGATTGAAACCCATTGACATTTATCCTATTTAGCACTATTATCTTATCGAAGAATATAAAAGACTCCCACAGATAGATTATATATTGCGAATTCTCCTACTAGGAGAATTGTAAATATCTATCAACGGGAGTTTTCTTTGTCGGTAATTTCCAATTTGACTCAACAGCTATTTTCTGGAATAGTTCCCTTTCAACTTGAAACGCTGAAAGATTTTCCTATTGAGTTGTGGAATACCCAGAAGGCATATTATGCCGATTTGCAAGACGTATACGATGGCGTAGCATTAGAGGCGGTTGTAACCGACAAAACGACTGGCAAGCAAATAGAAAAATTCCCAATCAAGATCAATCCACTAATTCAGACATCTAGGAAACACGCCGCTACGCTTATTGGTCGTGGCATTGACTCTATTCGTCCTGACGGATTGCCCATCGAGTTTTTGACGGACAAGGAAAGCGATACTCTTGGCGATCAACTCAAGAAGTTTCTCGCAAAGATCATCTCGGATAGTGGACTTGGCGCAATATTTGTTTCCAATGCAATTATTTCACAGTATTTAGGCGGTTGTTTCTTTGCGGCTAGTTGGCGCCCAGCCGATGGAAAGGTTATCGTGCATGGTCCACTCCCAGAAGAAGTAATCGCTTTTCCGAATGGAACAGATTACTGGAATCTCAAAGAAGCCTGGCTCGTGCGTGAAATTACAGAAAAAGACGCAGAGTTTCTTGGTTATATGCGCTCTGATAACAAGTTCTACTATATTGAAAGGTGGACGCCAAAAGAATACAAGATCATGGTCAATGGAAATGTTCTGATTGACGAAGACGGTATTCCAATGGAGGGAATAAATCCTTTTGGTTTTGTTCCCATGGTTTATATCCCGCATATTCGAGAAAAGAGTTTTCTTGGCAAGGGAATAATTAGCGAGGCGGTGCGCGGGATTATTCGAGAAATAAACTTGCGCTGGGCAGACATTGGTGATGCAGTTTCCGATGAGGCCCATGCTTATATTGCCATTCGCAATGTTCGCACTGGCATAAAGACGGTTACTCTTTCTGATGGTCGGCAGTTGATCGATCTCGGTTCTAGCGCCGGCATTACTGGCGAAAATGAACCAGATATGCTGACGGTAAAAGCGCAATCTACGTCAACTCCGATGATCTCTCTTGGAGAAAATTTATACAACTTTTATCGGCGTGAAGTAAATCATCCCGCCGTGGCAGATGGAGAAGATGAAGGTTCGCAGAGATCAGCGCTTACTTTAGCCATTCGTATGGCTCCGCTTATTAGCGAGATCGAAATGGAACGCTTCTTCTGGACAATTGGAATTACCCAGTTTGTTCGCTTCCTTATTCGCATTGGAGTTATCAAGGGAGTAGAGAACGCAACGGCAGAAATGATCGAGATGCCGCTGTCGGTGAAGTGGCAACCAATGCTTCCGAGAGACCGAGAAGCGCTAGTCGAGGAAGTAAGTGTGCGTGCCGCCCATCAGGTTGGTTCAAAACGTCATCTTATGGAACTCTTTGACGATGTTCAGGACCCAGAAGAAGAATGGACGAAGATACAGGAAGAGGAAAAATCTCTTGGTAAGATAAAAGCGCCGAAGGCGCCTTTTGGCGGCAGTTCTAACCAACCCGTACAAGTCGGCGCAAAGAATGGCGCTATTCCACGAAAGAATGACCAGGCATAGAAACGCCTGATAAAACCTATTAGGAGAAAATACAATGTTTAAAGACAACCTGTTTTTCCATGCACAGCCATCTGATGGCGCGGAGGGTGGCACAACCGCTCCTCCTCCCGCAGAACTAGCAGCGCGACAGACTTCAGGTACTTCTACAGATTACAAAACACTGTACGAGGCCCTAAAAGCCGATGTCGATGCTGGCAAGAACTACATTTCTCACACTCGATACGCCGCTTTACAGGCCACCCTACAGAAAACAGTAGACGAGAAAACCAATTTCGAGCGTGATCTGACTACTGCGGTAGCCAAGGTTGCGGAACTCGAAAACCTGCGCGATGGACTTTCAACTCAACTGACTGAACTAACGGGCGAGAAAACTACCCTAATCCAGGAGAAAGAGAAGCTTGCGTCCACTCTTGAGCGCCACAAACTGTTGATGGCGTCCTATCCAGAACTTGCCCAGTTTGAGGCACAGGGATTAATCCCGTTGGCCGAAGATGGAAAAAACGAAGAGATTTTCAAGAAGTTCCAGGAACAACTTGTCAATGTCGGCGCAAAGATCAAGTCTGAATACGGCAAGGGCGGCGGAGCGCCTCCTCCTCCTACCGCTGGAAGCAATTCGGCACAGTTGGATGCGAAAACACTCTTAGCGCAGGCAACCGAAAAAGCGTTACTTGGTAAAACAAGTGAGTACAACTCCTTGATGGACCAGTATTACGCTAAAGTGGCAAACACCACTTAACCTGCAATTATTTAGGAGTTTCCTATGGCTTTCGAAGATTATTACAACCAAAACCCAATCTCGGTTGTGGACCAAAATTTGTGGCCCGACCGCATTGCGGAAGTAATTATGCAGTTCCAAACCGGACCTACTATTTACACTCCGCTTATTGACTGGACGAACCGGTCGCAACAGACCGGTGCGACTCAATCCATCTATACCGAACTACTCGAAGGCGACGTGAACTTTGATGCGATTGAAATGACCGCTCAGTACGTTCTTGATCCTGCCCACATCGATAGTCGCTCGCGTGAACTCGGAGTCAATCGTTATGGTGACAAGGTCCAGCTTCATTCCAGTTCCAACATCTTCACCATGTGGCGACACAGTGGTGGCCGCGACTGGCGTCCTCTGCTCCGTGGCGTTCTGGGTAACAACATCGTTCGCAAGATCGAGATGATTTCCCGTAATGCCTACCTGCGTGGCCCTAAGTCCTTCTGGACTTATGGTGGCAACGCTACTTCCATCGGCACTCTTGTTGCTGCCGATAAGTTCAATTTGGCGATTGTGAATGCCTGGAACTTGCGCCTGGGCAATACGGGTTCGCCCGTTATTCCTGGCACGAGCGCTGGCGTTCGTGTTGCGATCTGTCCTCCTGGCGTTGTCTACGACTTCCTTTCCAGTCTCGCTGGCGCAACCGCTAATGAGGCTTCGATGTGGCGCGATGCTACTTTGTATCAGGAGAAGCTAAAGTACGAGATCGGTTCTTACAAGAATGTTCGTTTCGTTGAGGTCCCGAACGACCGCTTCGGTATGAACAATGCTGTTCTTTACAACTGCGGCGCTGTTCAGTATCAAGCCGTTGTTTCTTCGGCTATCTCTGCTGGCGCTGGCGCTCCTGATCCAGAACTCACTGCCGCTACCGATAAAGTTGACGATGTGTGGAGTGTTGGTCAGAAGGATGTTGTTCACTACATCCAGTTGGCTGGCGGAACTGATATGTCTCAGTTTGCCATCAACGACATTGTGACCATCCATACTCTGCGCACTTCTGCCTTTGGCGTGGCCAATGGCGTTGATCCGCTGTCCGGCAAGACCGTTCAGAGGCGCATCGTGAAAATCGATAGCGATAATCTTCGCCTGTCGTTCGACAGGCCGATCATGATGGACTACACGACTTTGCTCACGACCGATACCTACGCCTATGTTACCAAGGGTCTTCACATCGGCTTCGTGCTGGTGCTTGGTTCTCGTGGTGGCGTTATGGGCAATGTGGCAGAGCCGTTGAAGTTCTACGAACCGAAGCCAATCGATGACTACGAGAGTGTCTGGCGCTACGTTTGGGACATTCACGCTGGTTGGAACATTTGGGAACCGAACTTGTTCGAGTGCCACTTCGTTCCTGTGTCCCTGCCGAAGCCGGGCGGTATCATCAGCCCTGTTGATCCTGCGGCCCCGCTCGTCAACCCTGTTTGATCCTGCGGTCCCGCTCTAGTTGAATTGAGGGCAGCATGAGTACAACTGTTTTGCAACTTAAGGGAAAGATCATTCGTATGCTTGCGGACGAAATATTGGCAGATTCTTCGCCACTTGCTGGTTCGCAAACGGACGCTTCCCTGTTGCTTGATGCCATTCATGCTGCCCTTGATGCTATTTCTATTCGCATCTGGAAACCATCCGTCTTTGCAATCGAAGAGGTTGGCGACAAATTCGAGTTACCCACCGATCTGATAGAGATAGAGGCCGTGAGAATGGTCACTACTGGCGCCATTCTTCCGCGCGCTCCATTTCGTGCTGGCGAGTTTCTTGGCGCTATCCAAGACAACAGTTGGATGACCTATCCACGTGGATACATATCATTCTTAAACGATCTGGATGCGTCTGGCGCAATAATCTACTATTCAGCCTCCTGGACAAAACCGGCAGGCGACAATGATGTCATTGAAGCGCCAGATACCTGCATTGCCGCGCTCACTCTATTTGCTGCGTCTCACTGTTTACTCTCTCGAGCGGCAGGAAGTGGCGATGTCCGCCAGTATGCCACCAAGGTTGATTCTGGTAATCCTACAGACAATCCAATTCTTGATCTCTCGCACGCGTTTTTGAAGCGTTTTGAGTATTGTTTACAGCAAATCCCGCAGATGCAGAAAGGCATGTATTAATGACGCAAATTGTTAACATGATCCTCGATGCGCTCACTGCTCATTTGACAGAAGTATGTCAAGTACAGGTGAATGCGGATGATCTGACCTATGCCGATGTGGTAAAGAAGGGTTTGCTTCAACAGTCCAAGACGCAAAAGAATGTGTCGATTGGTATTTCTGGTGGAGATCATGACGATCCGAACTACACAGATGGCATCGTTACCCTTGAAAAGTTGCCAAATATCGCCATGCAGATTGCCGCCAGGGAAATTGGTGGCGGCCAAACATGGTGGCGTAGAGGCGTAGTTAGGATAGAGTGCTTCTTCATTCGAGAACGCCTAACGGAAGATGAAGCGCACGTTGCTGGCTACGAGGTGCTTGGACGAGTTCAGAGTGCAATAGAAAACATAGATCTTACTGGTTTAGTGGATGATTACGGAGAACGAGCCCAACAGATATTCTGTTTTGGCAACACCTATTTTGAAAGTGGTGGTCCGCCGAAGAGTTTCATCTTCCGCGGCAAAGTTCTCTGGCAATGTCTCACTGAACGTCCCTAGTTATTATTGTGGCATTGTTGCCACAAGGAGTTATCATGGCAGTGCTCGCTGCAAACGGTGTTGTAGGCTTCGGCCCACAAATTACTAAAGAATCGGTAGCTACTACCTGGTACCGACATCGCGCTACCCAGGTTGATCTGGGCGTGAACGATGATATCCGACAGGGCGATCCAGAAGTTGGCGGATCTCCTGTTCCGACCTTCCCTTATAAGGCTGGTCCCGTTGTTGCTGGTGGATTTACTCTCCAGCCTCGCCTCGAAGATACTCTTGGTTGGTTGCTTTATGGAATGATGGGTAAAGTGACTTCTGCCGAGACTGGTATTGGTAGTGGTATCTACGATCATGTCTTCGAGATGGCAACCGATACGGCGTTTGTTCCCTGGATGAGTACTCGCAAAGCCGTTGCTCGTCGGGACGGCCTCGTTGCTACTGATCTTGGCGAAACCTACGTTGACTGCAAAATGGTTGGCGGCAATTTGGTTCTGCCAAACGACTCGCTAATCAACATGCGTTGCGACTTCCTAGGTCGTAGTTTTACCCTGGATCACGATCCTACGTTGTGGACATGGGAAAACGCCATGGAGTCGTGGGAGTCTGTCCCGATTGCTTGTGCCACCGGCGGATTTATCAAGTTCGAGGCCGAGGAACTCCCTGTAGTTGCTTGTCAGATGAGTTGGCAGAATCGGCCGCTTGATCTGCGCGCCGAGAAAGTCTATGGCGATCCATTCCTGGAAGACATTACGATTGTCGGGCGTCGTCTGGCGATTGAAATGACTGTCAAATGGAACAATCCTGACCTGTATGCCAAAGCGCTTACCGGCGCTGTGAACGGCACTGCTTGGACTTCTACTCCGTTCACCGGTGCGCTTGATGTCAAGAGTGTTTCTTCGGTCAACATTCCAGGTGAAACAGAACCCTATTCTCTACGCGTTGAAGCAGATAAGATCATGCTCTCTCCCGTTGGCGGTATTGTTCTTGCCGCTGGCGGCGCTGTCATGCTCCGTTTTACTGGCGTTGCCCTGGACTCTAACGGAACATATGCCAGGTTCACCCTGCGCAATCAGGCTACTTCCTACGTCTGGCCCGTTGCCAGTTAGTTAGATTATCCCATTTTGGGAGGGCCTAAACAGCCCTCCCAAAACACCTATTAGGAGAAAATACCATGCCAGTTCGATTATTGCCAGCCACGAAAAGTACATATCGTCTTGAAAAAAGCGATGCAGAATATCAAACCGATGCGCCCACTATTGTTGAGGTCCGTTTAGCAACCCAGGGAGCAGTCGAGGCAAGAAACGAATTGTTTGCTGAGTTCAAACGTGAATATGAAGGATCGAAGGTCACCGTTTCCCAACGTCTTTCGTTCGATGATATTCGACGTAAAGAAGTTTTTCTGACTCTTGCGGCGTGCAATATCGAGACCGAAGATGGCAAACCACTGTTTGTCTTTAGTAATGAGCGTCTTGACGATGAGGTAAAATTCAAAAATGCTTGGAATCAACTTCCGCCCATGGTTGCTAGTGAAATCCACGAGA
>Ga0210016_1000408_pt1 | contig 37797 bp, 45 predicted proteins | sample CryGeyCG2014_300_FD_185454 | JGI IMG/M metagenome (GOLD analysis project Ga0210016, IMG submission 185454) | Groundwater microbial communities from aquifer - Crystal Geyser CG02_land_8/20/14_3.00 (SPAdes) (version 2) | ecosystem: Environmental > Aquatic > Deep subsurface > Groundwater | place...
GGCGGGGAAACGTAAACAATAATAGCTTATTGTTGACGTGCTCCGTTTCGTTGTGACACACGCTAGTTCTGTGACGGGAACTTCCGGAAAAATCTACTTAAGTCTTTTATTCTCTTTCGATCTTTCAGCTTGAGCGGGGTATTTCCGCTCTATAACGCTTTTCTTCAAATTGTAAGTAATATTATACCAAAAAAAATATCAAATGCAAAATAAAATTTATCGACTAACCAGAAAAAATGTCGTTAAATTATTTTTGCTGTCTTGTAAATCTCCATCAATAATATCAAAGTTATAAATTTCCGAAAGAATTTTCGGGCCTAAAATGGCAATGTTTTTTTCCAGCTTACCATCGGCTAATGCTTCAGCTGCTTTGGCCGTGTCAAGCAAATCGCCCTGACCGCTAACCTGTTTTAAATCGAGGTATTTCTTTGCCAAATTATCTTTGCACTGACGAAAATTTTGCGAATGAGCCATGATGATATTAATTTGATTAATTGGAACATCTTTCCGTTTCATTAAAAAATGATGGACTAAAATCTGGAATTCTTCAACTATCTTAAATTTATATTTGGCTATGGCGTGGGTTGATTCTTCTACCACGCCGCCGACGGCATTTTGGATAGCAAAAAGTCCAAAATCAATATTACCCTCGTGTAAATTTTTCAAAACTTTTTCGCTGGTATATAAATATTTTATTTGTAATTTTTTTATTTTGTTTTTGTTGATATGGAACAAAATCGCTTCTTCGTTGAAGCTTCCTTTTCCTCCCTGAATGCCAAAAATTATTTTTTTTCGGTTAATTCTTTTTGGTAAAAGCTGATTGTACAATAAATCATACGTTCGTCCTAATTTTAATCGCATAGCTTTTGTATAAGGATTAAAATTTTGAAGATCTCTAAATAATTGCCAGCTATCATTACAGGTTTGTCCCATTATTTCCTGAAGTTTTTTTGCTCCAAGCGTATCAATAGATGTGGGGGCGAATTTTAATCTATCTAATAATCTACCAATAAAATGGGTCACTCCCTGAGAATTAGCTGCTAATTGATCATGTCTTTCAGCCGTCATTTCAACCACTCTTAATCCTTTTTTTATAAAGAAATTTTTCCAAAAAGAGAAATTTTTATCATCAGTCATGCACTTATCTAAAACAATCGGAAGTCCGATAAAACCATTTTTAGTACTATCAGGACCAAACATCGGATGAGTCAAAAGTGCCTGGGTTTTCAAACCTTTCAATTGTTTCTTAAGGATTTTTTTAGGGTGCATTTTTACCGACAAAACATCAATTAAAAGATGACTATCTTTAAAATATTTTTTGTGGGATTTTATCACTGACTCAAAAGCCGAGATTGGCACAGAAAAATAGATAGCTTCATTACTATAGATTTTTTTGATTATTTCAGAGTTTTTCTCACGACCGTGAAATAAGTTCACTTCAAAATCATCCTTTAAAAGCCTGTATAAAACATTTCCCATCCGTCCTTGACCAACAATAGCAATCTTTTTCATAATAATAAACTTTAATTAATTAAAGTATTTATCTATATCTTTTATATTACTGCAAATACTAGCTCGAACAAATCTTTCTCCGTTTTTTCCGAAAGCTGACCCCGGGGTTAAAAAAACCTGATATTTTTCTAATATTGCAAAACTAAACTCCTGGGAATTTTTGTATTCTTTTGGAATTTTTGCCCAAAGATATAAGCCTCCTTTCGGATAATCAAAAGTCAGCCCGATTTTTTTCAAGTAAATAGCGATTTTGTTTCGCCTTTTCAAATAACTTTGGATCATTTTTTTGTACCAATTATCATCAAAATTTTCCAGTGTATAAGCGGCTAATTTTTGCCAGACTAAAGATAGACCTGAGTCCATCTGCGACTTAACCTTTCCTAAAGCACTTACTATCTCTTTATTGCCGACGATCCAGCCGATTCTAAATCCGGCGAAAGAAAACGTCTTAGAAAAAGACCCGATTTCAATTGCAATTTTTTCTGCCCGATCAACTTGAAAAATACTGGGTGCTTTGTATCCGTCAAAAGTAATTTCAGAATAGGCATTGTCATAAATTAGCCAGATTTTGTGTTTAAGACAAAAATTAACAATATTTTTTAATTCGTCCAAAGTCACCGTCTGACCAGTCGGATTGGCAGGAAAATTGACCCAAATGAATCTTGTTTTTTTGCTGACAAGTTTTTGCAGTTCTTCAATATTAATTTTAAAATTATTCTCTTCTGTCAGTTGATAAAAAATCGGACGACCGCCAAAAAATGACACTGGTCCGGAAAAAGCCGGATAACCTGGGTCAGGAGTCAAGACCTCATCTTCTTCATCAATTAAAGCCATCGGTAAATGACTAATTGCATCTTTAGCCCCCGATACTGGCAGAATTTCCAGATTATCAATATCAACATGAAATCTTTTTTTATACCAATTTTTCAGGGCAATTTTTAATTCATTAGTTGCGCCATAACCGGGATATAAATGAATTCCAGAATCAGAAATTATTTCTTTCAATTTATTCAGATAATGTACTGACGGCGAAAAATCAGGCGAACCAACGCCTAAATTTATCACTTTCTTTCCTGTTTTCGTCTCTATCTCAACTATTTTTTTGTTCAGTTGAGAAAAAACGTATTCCGGAAAATTAGTTAATCTTTTTGCCAACATATTTTTATTTTTTTTCAATTTCTAACGCCTGATTATGGATAATGTTGTAAATTTTTTTCACCATTTCCGGATCAAGACCTAAAGATTTTGCCTTTTCCATCTTTGAGTTTAAAACCTGCTGCCAACGAGTTGGATCAAGCGGTGGAAGATTGTGTCGCTTCTTAAATAAACCGACTTTTTTTACCACTTTCATTCTTTTGGCCAATAAATTAACAATCAAACCATCAATCTCGTCAATTATTTTTCTTAAATCATCAAGTTGGTTTTTCATATATTTTTTGTAACTTATAATTAGATCCCTCGACTCGTCACTTCGTTCCTCGCTCGGGGTGACAAGAAACAAAGCGTAAAAAATGATCCATAATTACTAAGGCCGCCATCGCCTCAACGATTGGCACCGCTCTTGGCAAAACACAGGGATCGTGACGGCCGGTTGCTTCTAATATTATTTCCTGTTTTTGTTTGTTAACTGTTTTTTGGGCTTTTTTTATTGTTGATACTGGTTTAAACGCGACTCTAAACCAAATATCTTCTCCATTAGAAATCCCTCCTTGGATACCACCGGAAAAGTTCGTTCTTGTTCTAATTTTATTTTTTTTATCCACAAAGAACGGGTCATTATGTTGACTCCCCTTCATCTTAGCTCCATCAAATCCTGATCCGATTTCAAAGCCTTTGACAGCCGGAATTGACAGTATTGCTTTTCCCAGATCAGCTGACAATTTATCAAAAACCGGTTCCCCTAAACCAGCGGGAACGTTTTTAATGGTTCCTTTTATCACCCCTCCGACTGAATCACCTTCGTTTTTGACAGCCTCAATTATTTTTATCATTTCCTGGATTATTTTTATTTCTATTCCTCCCACCTGTTCAACAAACGCCAAAAACTTTATTCCTAATTTTTCTTTTAAGAATTTTTTGGCAATGGCACCGGCCGCTACCCGAGCTAAGGTTTCCCTTGCCGAAGCCCGACCTCCGCCTCGCCAATCCCTAATACCGTATTTGACCTCGTAGGTCAAATCGGCGTGACCGGGACGGTATAAGTTTTTTAATTTCTCATAGTCTTCTGGTCTAGCGTCTTTATTCCAAGCCAAAAGCAAAATCGGCGCACCGGTTGTCTTTCCCTCAAAAACACCTGATAAAATATGAATTTCGTCCTGTTCTTCTCGGGGTGATGTAATTGTGCTTTGACCTGGTTTTCTTCGATCTAAATCTTTTTGGATATCTTCTTTACTAATTTTTAAGCCTGGAGGACATCCATCAACCACACAACCAACCGCCCCTCCATGGGATTCTCCAAAAGTCGTCACCCGAAATAATTGTCCAAAAGTATTTCCTGCCATATGTATAGTTAATTAATTAACTGATAAATCTTTTTTAATTCCATAATATCTATTTGACCAGATGCAGTTTTACCATATGGTGTTGATGCATACATTAAAAACGAACCTAATAACGGTCCTAAAACCCGGGTTATTTTTCCTTTTTCTCCCATACCTATAACTATTATTTCTTCGTTATTACTTTTGTTTAGTAATAACTTAAATAAATTTACTATATCTGCGCCACTATTAACCATAGTAGCAAATTTCATCACGTCTGGTTGGAATTGTTTCATTTTTTTCTTTATATTTTTTAATAAAATTAAAGACGGCGTTTTTTCAAAATCATGAAAAGAAACTATGATCTTAGTTTTTCTTGACTTTGATAAATCAAAATTAGTTATTAATGAAAAATCAATATCAACAAAGTCAAACTCTAAATCGAAGGCTTTTAAAATAATCTTTTTTATTCTACTGGTAAAAATTGCCTCTTTTATGGTATTTTTTCTGATTAATTGCAAATCTTTTTCCCTTAAATTTTTTATTTTATCGACTCTTAATTCAATCATTTCAGAAACCTCCTGAATTTTATCAAGATTTTTCAAAAACTTTTTTAAATTTGATCCGGTAACAACTGTACAAATTTTTATCTTCATATTATCACACCCTACGGGTGTACTAAAACTTTTCTCATAATTTCTTCCGGTGCTTTACGGCTAGTGTATATTTCAAATTGGGCCGTTCCTTGGTGCAGCAACATTTCAACTCCATGAATGATAGTTGCGCCTCGTTTTTTAGCCTCTATAAGTAACTTTGTTTCAAAAGGAACATAAACAATATCAAAAACTATTTGTTTGCTAGTTATATAATCAATTGGAATTGGTAACTCATTATCTAAAGGCTTCATACCAACAGAAGTGGTATTTATAATAATGTCGCTGTTTTTTATTTCATTACTATTATTTAGACTCCCTCCTTGACAACCAAATTCTTTAGCTAATTGTTTAGCTTTATTAATAGTTCGATTAAAAATTTTTACTTTTGCTCTCCGTCTTAATAATCCATAAACAGCGGCTCGAGCCGCTCCTCCGGCCCCTAAAACAGCCACTTTTTTCCCTTTTAGAAAGGTGATTTTTTCCAAAGGAGTAATAACTCCTAACCAATCTGTATTAAAACCGATTAATCTCCCGTTTTGATTTATGACCGTATTAACTGCGCCAATTTTTTTTGCAGTTTTGTCTATTCTATCTAAATGTTTCATAACTTCGATCTTATGGGGAATGGTACAAGTTAAACCGTGAATTCCCATTTTTTTCATTGCTTGAATAACCATTTCAACATCCTTAATCTTGACTCTAGCTCCAAGAAAAACAAACTGATTATCTATTCCCAAAGCCTCAAATCCCGCATTATGCATCGCAGGAGATAGCGAATGGCTAACTGGATCGCCGATAATCAGACAAATTTTAGTTTTTGCTGAAATTTTCATATTTTTAGTTGAATAAACTTATTTAAAACTTCTTTAGGGTTTTCGTTTTTTATTTCTAAGGTAAAATCTGCTAATTTTCTATAAACTGGTAATCTTATTTTCACAAGTTCCTCAAAAGATTTTTTTGGATTTCCAGGATCTTTAAAAAACGCTGGAATACCATTTTTTATAATCCGTTGAAAATTTATTTCTTTATCCAAATCTAATAAAACAATTGTCCCGATTTCTTTTAAAATTATTTGATTTTCTTTATTTAATGGCGTTCCACCAGCACAATCAATAATTATATTTTTTAGTTTTATTTTTTTAATTTCTAACAATACTTCCGTTTCTATTTTTCGGAAATAACGATTACCATGTTTTCTAAAAATTTCCCGAAATGATAAAATTTCTCTTTTTATTTTTCTATGTCTTTCTTCAATTAATTGATCAATAACAATTAACTTTAGATTAAAATGATTACTTATATTTCTTGCTAAAGTTGACTTTCCTGAATTTTTTAAACCGATAATAATGATATTTTTCATATTTTTTTAATATTTGTTCCTAAATTTATAAACTGATCAGTAAAATTATTAAATGTTTTATCAAGAGATTCCGCGTTATTAAGGTTTGTTTCTCCCGTTGACCTCATCCCGGCGACGGTAAAATTCATAACCATCCGATGATCTTTATGACTATTAATTTTTGCTCCCTTTAAATCTTTTCCTCCGTTACCTTTAATAATCAAGCCATCTTTTTTTTCCATCACTTTTACTCCCATTGAGATTAAAGCTTTAGTTACAGCTTTAATACGATCACATTCTTTATGATGTTGAATCTCGTTATTAAATATTTCTGTTTTTCCCTGAGCGAAAGCAGCCGCAATAGCAATAGGAACAAATTGATCAGTAAAATTATTCGCATCTACTTTTGTACCTTTAAGATGTGGAGAAAACTGTGCAACTACAGAGTTGTTTGTAAATTTTATATCAGCGCCCATTTTTTTCAATACTGGGACTACTAGACGATCAGGGCAACTATCTTTTGGATCAATATTTATTACTTCAATTTTCGACCCAGGAATAAGAATGCCGGCTAAAAGAACTGTTGGAATGGACTGCCAATCAGCTGGTATTACCACATTGCCAAGAGGTTTTAAAATCTGACCGCCAGAAACTCGAAAGTGTTCATATTTATTCCCAATATTATGGACTTTTATTCCTGCTTTTTTTAACCAAGATATTGTTAATTCTACCCAGGGTTTTTCACCAGCATTGGTAACAAAAATTTCCGTATCCTTTTGACATAAAGAACATCCAATTAGTAATGCAGATACAATTTGTGACTCTGCCCCATCAACTGTACATTTCCCGCCATTAATTTTCCCTTTGATAATTATTGGTGCATGATTGTCTGATTTTGTTGTCACACCCCATCCTCCAAGCTGGTTGACGGCATCAACGACTGGTTTTGCCAACCGATTATGACGTAAAGATTCATCGCCGGTAATGACGACATATTTATCAGTAAGAACAGCTGAGATAATACCAAAATACCTAAGCAGTGGCCCAGAATTACCACATTCAATTACATTGTCTGGAACCTGTACTTTATTTCCAATTCCTTCAATTAACCAGCTTTCACCAACTTTGTTAATCTTTGCTCCAAATTGTCTCATTCCCTCAATTGCCTTTAACCAATCTTTTGATTCTTTAGGACGGATAATTTTTGATTTCCCATGAGCTAGGCCGGCAAGAAATAAAGCCCGCCATCCATGGGATTTAGCCGGTGGAACGTGAAATTTCCCTATTAAATTGTTACTTTTTCTTACTAAAATTTTCATATTATTATTGATTCAATCGCTCTAATTATTAAATTATTAGGCGCTTCTATATTAACGTTAACCTTTCCGATTTTTTCCGGCAAACTCCACAAAATTTTCTTGTTGGTATTTTTTTTATCAAAAGCCATGATTCGTAAAATATCATTAATTGAAAGATTTTCTATTCTCGTCGGCAAACCAGTTTGACAAATAGTTTTTTCTATCGTTAGAAAATCTTTTTTTGATAACATTCCTAACAGATTAGATAGCTTACTTTCGGCAATAATACCAACAGCGACCGCTTCTCCATGTAATAATGGTTTATTTGTTTTCCAACTTAACGATTCGATCGCATGACCAATGGTGTGACCAAAATTAAGAACTTTTCTTAAGTTATTTTCTTCTGGATCTTCTTTAACAATGTTTGATTTTATTTCTACTGATTGTTTCACTATTCTTATTAACTCCTCTTGGCTAAATTCTTCCGGTATTTTTGAAGTAACTAAATCAAAATATTTACGTCCGGAAATAACTCCGTGTTTGATAATCTCACCAAAGGCGGAAACTAATTCCCGTTTCGGTAAAGTTTTTAATGTTGAAACATCAATTACAACACCCATTGGATTTTCAAAAATTCCAATGCTATTTTTTATTCCCTGGAAATCAATTCCGTTTTTTCCGCCAACGCTGGCGTCAACTTGGGCTAAAAGAGTCGTTGGAATATTAATAAAATCTATTCCTCTCATAAATGTTGATGCGGCAAATCCTCCCATATCGCAAATCACACCTCCTCCAAGATTAATTAATAAAGACTGCCTATCCAGACCATTTTCGAACATTTTTCCCCATATTTTTCTCACCGTTTTAATGTTTTTTTCTTTTTCTCCTTGTTTAATAATAATTTCTGATATTTTTTGTTTTAAAGACCTTTTTACAGTAAGTAACCAATGTTTGGCCACATTAGTATCGGTTAAAACAGCCACTGTTGAAAAACGATCAAAATCAAACAGTTGATTGATTTTTGACAACAAATTGTTTCCAATAATAATTTTTTCCATATGATTAAAACGCTTTTAATAACTGATCAAATTCTTGAAAATTTAACTGCTGTTTAGCGTCTGATTTGGCTTTTTCCGGTTCCGGATGAACCTCAACCATCATCCCGTCAAAATCATACTGTTTTGCCTCTTTAATTATTCGAAAAACATTATCGACGGTTCCTCCAATATGGGAAGGATCAACTATCATCGCTAAACCGGTTTTTTCTTTGATTCTCATCGCCATTTCGAAGTCAGGTAAATTACGCATTTTCAAAGGATTTTTACCCTTTGGAGAAAAGCCGCGATGATTAAGAATGACTCGCTTAGGAGAGAGACCTGAACTTAAAACATGGTCCACTATCCCTAACCAATGTCTTTCTTCTTTCCAGGGCTGGTTTTTGATAAGAAGCCTGACTGATTTTGGCGCTTCTTCGTTGATCCTTAAAGCAACTCCTCTTTGTAAATAATGGTTTTGATTACGCGAACCAAGCCAAAAGAGAATTTTATTAACATTGCCTTTCTTGCCGATGATTTTTAACACTAGAGAAACTTGATCGGGAAATAATACTTCAGTGGCGACTGTGATTCCCATTTTTGTCACTTGAGCCAACCAGGTAACTCCTTTTTCCCCTACACCTTCAAATCCGGGCACAGTTCTTGGCTTCCAAAGACTGGCCCTCATGATCTTTATTCCTCTTTTCTTTAACTCTTTTGCACAGCTGATAACCTGTTCTTGTGATTCGGCCGCACAGGGCCCGGCAATGATGATTTTTTGTTTTGTTTTCATAAAAAAATCCCCGCTTTCGGCGGGGTCTGATGTTTTTTAATGTTTAAAATCATTAAAATAGATCCCGCCTAAATCGGGTAAAAATAAAAGTAAAAATTTAAAACTAATATTCTTTTCATAATATTTCCTTTCCACTACCCTCCTAATCTTAGTATTCGCCTTACCTACTATTCGTAGCACGGTTCATACTGCGATTTCCGGAGGGTTTACGGTTTGTAAGCCAAATTATAAATTTGGCAACAAACCCTACAAAAAAACCCGCTCTCGCGGGGTTAAACTTATATTTTTATTAATAAATTAACCGCCGCGTTGACGGGTAAAATAAAAATAAAAATTTTTTTTAGTCATATTTTTCATAAGATGAAGATAATTATACACCGAAAAAATTTCAATGCAACCGTAAATACTTAACAAGCACTAAAGAGAGAGTAAAATGTTGATAATGAATAAAAGACTGATAGTTATAATTCTTTTTATTAGTCTGGCTTTTGTTGCTGCTACCCAAATTCATGCTGATTTCCCTTTTATTAATCCTGATCTTTTAAAGATAAAAATTCCTGCTGGGATTTTTGCTAGCGTAAAAACCGATTGATTTTTTTTCAATCTTCAGTCACAATGAATTTATGCTAATTAATCCAAAACCAGAAACAGTTGAAAACTCTTTTATCAAGGATTACGAGAAACTTTATAAAGAATCGATTGAACATCCGGAAGCTTTCTGGGAAAACATTGCCAAAGAACTCTCCTGGTTTAAACCCTGGAATAAAGTCTTGGAATGGAACTACCCTTATGCCCGCTGGTTTGTGGGAGGTCAAACAAATATCGTTAACAATGCTTTGGATCGTTGGCTTAAAACCGATATCGCTGACAAAACTGCTTTAATTTGGGTCTCACAGGATGGAACCGATAAAAAGTATACCTATAAACAGTTGAATGAAGAAGTCTGTAAATTTGCCAATGGATTAAAATCTTTGGGTGTGAGAAAAGGCGATAAAGTAACTATATATTTGCCAAGAATTCCCGAACAGTTTGTTAGCATGCTCGCCTGCTTGAAAATTGGCGCCATTCATTCAGTTGTTTATTCTGGATTTTCTGCTGAAGCATTAAAAAATAGGATTGAGGATGCCCAGGCAAAGGTTGTTGTTTGCGCAAATGCCTATCCGTACGGAAAAAAAACTATTGAGTCGTTTAAAAATGTCGAAACTGCCTTGAAAGACAATAAAACTGTTGAGCATGTTATTGTCGTAGAACGAGTAAAAACGGGTGTTGAGGGTTTAGGGATCCCGGCGGCGCGCCTTGCCTGCCGGCAGGCAGGCAGTCGAGGGGCATTGTTCGAAGCGAGCACCGACGGGAAAAAACCCGATACAGGACCCGTTTTAAACTGGTGGCATGAATTAGTTGCCAAGCAGGACATTATCTGTTCCACAGAAATCATGGAAGCGACCGATACTGCCTTTATTCTTTATACTTCAGGAACAACCGGCAAACCAAAAGGCATTATTCATGCCCACGGCGGTTATCAGGTAGGAATTTATTTAACATTAAAATACGTTTTCGATATCAAACCTGATGATATTTTCTGGTCGACGGCTGACGCCGGCTGGATCACTGGTCACTCATATATTCTTTATTCTCCTTTGATAAACGGAATAACGACATTTGTCTATGAAGGCACACCTGACTATCCTGACATTGAAATCTGGTGGAAGTTGATTGAAAAATACAAAGTCACCAAGTTTTATACAGCACCGACTGCCATCCGTGCCTTGATGAGATTCGGCGAAGAACCAGTCAAAAAACACGATCTATCTTCTATAAAAATTTTGGGAAGCGTCGGCGAACCGATCAATCCCGAAGCCTGGCTCTGGTATTATAAAAATGTCGGACGTGAACAAATTCCCATTATGGATACCTGGTGGCAGACAGAAACTGGGATGATTTTAATCACACCGGTTCCGTCAGTTGGGCTCAAACCAGGCAGTGCCTTTAAGCCTTTTTTCGGTATTGAAGCAGATGTTGTTAATGACAAAGGGGAAAAAGTACCGGTAAATACTCAAGGTTATTTAATCATCAAAAAACCCTGGCCAGCGATGTTTCTTGATGTTTATAATAACCCGGAAAGATATAGGGAAACGTATTTCGAGAAGATAAAACCGAAGGTGGGTATGGAAGCGGGTCAGGAAAATGGAAGTAAGAAGATAGATGAAAAAAATCCAACTTCCATAGACCAACTTCCTAACCCGCATCTAAACCCTTCTTCTAACTTCCAAAATTTTATCTATTTCGCCGGCGACTCAGCTAAGATTGACGAAGACGGTTATTATTGGATCACCGGACGAAACGACGATGTCATCAAGGTTTCTGGCCATCGCTTGGGGTCGGCCGAACTGGAAAGCGCTTTCGTCAGCAATTCCAAAGTTGCTGAAGCGGCCGTCATCGGCAAGCCCCACGAAGTCAAAGGCGAATCAATTAAAGCTTTTGTTATCTTAAAACAAGGAGTCGAACCGACCGAGGAATTAAAAAAAGAATTGGTGCAAACCGTCCGCAAATCAATCGGCCCGATCGCCACCCCTGATGAAATCGAGTTTGTTGACAAACTCCCAAAAACCCGAAGCGGCAAAATCATGCGCCGTGTCCTTAAGGCTCAAGAATTAGGATTACCGGTTGGTGATGTTTCGACGTTGGAAGATTAAAAATTCTTTTCTTCTTGACAAAAACTATTATGTATATTATTATGTAGTTAATTATGAATAATTTTTATCCTTATATACCGGAGTTTGCTTCTGTCTCTGACTTGCAAAGAAATTATTCTTTATTGCTAAAAAATCTTCGGGCATCAAAAAAACCTCTTTTAATTTTGAAAAAAAATGACTTGGAGGCAGTAATTCTTACTCCTGATCTGTATCAAAAACTTATTGAAAAAGCCAGAGAATACGAAGAAAAAGAGGCTCTCCTAGCGATTAAAACATATAATAAAGAAAAAAAAGAAAAAAAGTTAAAAAAGATGAAGACGGTTAAAGAATTGTTTCCTTAAATGTTAATCAAAACCGTTTACTACTCCTCTTCTTTTAAAAAATCATTGGTAAAATACTCTTCCGAAAAAGAAAAAATCAGTAAAAAAATAGAAAGGTTCTTGGATGATCCATTCAGCCCATCTCTTAAAACTCATAAATTAACTGGTAAATTGACTCTATATTGGTCTTTTTCAATCAACTATCATCTAAGAATCCTTTTTGAGTTTATTGATGAAGAAACGGTTGGTTTTATCGACATCGGAACGCATGAGATATATAAATAAAGGACTCTCTTCTAGAAAGACTGTCTTTAAAGAGGACTGTCTTCTGGTAATCTGCCAAAAAGTTCTTGGAATAACGCTAGTAGTTCGCTTGAAGATTTAGCTTTATTTAGTTGATCTTTATCTACACCAATTTCGGCTAAAAAATTAACAAATCCCTGTTTTAATTCTTCAGATCGAGATAGCACTTCTGCGGTTTCAATGCTAACCAATTTACAGATTACTTCTAATAATTCTGCGCTAATCCTGCTATCACCTAAGTCTTGAGTCAATACTTCAATTATTTCTTGTAAATTATCTGCTTTAATTAATTCTTCAGGAGATAGTCTATTCAAATCTTTATCAATTTTTAACTGATGATTTATTGAATCGGCTTTTTTTTCAACTTCCTGATATAAATCAAATGGTATTCTGGATTCATTTCCTTTGAACCAGGTTGTCGTTTCGTCAACAATGGCAGCAATATCAGGGTGTTGTGAATCTACTACCGACGATGTTGTTGAAAAGACATAATTCAGATTATCTACTTTAATGGGTCTAATTTCATCTATTGCTTTTTTAATATTGTTTAAATCTTCATCTGATACTCCAAAAACCCATATTATTGTTTCGTCAGCTGCTGATGTTGGTTTAAAAAAATATATTTCTGCTTCCGAATTAAACTGCGTTTTCTCGATTATTCCAGCGGCCACTGCGACTCCATACTTTATAACCATATCTCCAAGATCTCGGCCATGAACTGTGTTTGTTTTAAATTATCAGTATCAGTATAAATAACGGCAAATTTTTTTCCCGCCCTCAAACAGTTTCCTAATTGATTAGCTACTTTCCTTCTAACCTCATCTGTTTCTAAAGGCAAGCCTGTCAATTCATCTATTGTTAAGCTGCTGTTGTTAATTAAATGACTAAGGGTGTTTTTATATTTAGTTGGAATATCTAATGGAATCTCTAAGTCTCTTAAACCCTTTTCAAAAGGATTAACTTTAGGTAAAAATCGTGTAACTTCACCCATATTTAAGGCATTATTATACTATAACTTTACGATTTTCTTCACTCCCCTTATCCCCACTAACACTAAGACCGAGATTGCTAAGAATTCAAAGTAAACTATTAGATTAACCGGTAATACCTTAAAAAGCGAGGCCGTCAGAGGATGACTTAAAATTATAAACTGTAAAATTAAAGGAATGCTAAAACCAAGAACAAAGAACGGCGAAACCAGATGGGCTAGGTTTTGATGAATATGACGGTGGCTTAACCAAAGATCAATAAAAACAAAGGACTGAATTAAGGTTAAGACAGTAAAAGCAGCTGTCTTACCAAGACTTTGAAAAAGAAAATAGGCCGCAATCACTAAAATCGCCCCAATTAGCCCAACCGCACCAATATAAGCCCGGTCTTTTTTCTTTAAAAGAACCATCTCTTTTTCCGGAGAAATATTCATTAAGTGAGGACTTCTCGGAGAAAAAGAAAGCATCAAGGCCGGCAAACCATCGGTGACTAAATTGATATATAGTAGTTGAATTGGATAAAATAAGGTCGGCAGTCCTAAGGTTAAACCAACTAATAACGATAGTGCTTCAGAAACATTACAGGATAATAAATATTTAATAGCATTTTTCAGATTATTGATAATTCCTCTTCCTTCCTCAACCGCGGTGACAATCGAGGCAAAGTTGTCATCAGTAATCACCATATCAGCTGTCTCACGTGCCACATCGGTCCCCACTAGACCCATAGCAATACCTACGTCCGCTTGTTTTAAAGCAATCGCGTCGTTTACTCCATCCCCCGTCACCGCCACTACTTCGCCTAGCTGTTGATATAGCTTGACAATTCGGTGTTTTTGAAAAGGATTGGTTCGGGCGAAGACTTTTACTTTCGGTAAAATTTTTAATAATTCTTTATCAGAATATTCATCAAGTTGGACACCGGTCAATATTTCATCGCCTTCTTTAATCAAGCCCGAAGAAACACCAACCGCCTCGGCTGTTTTTTCATTATCACCGGTAATCATTACCACCTTTATTCCAGCGATTTTGGCTTTTTTTACCGCCTCAATCACCTCAGGCCGGGGCGCATCGTGGATGGCAACGAGACCAAGAAATATCATATCATTAAATTGTTGTATGGTTGCATTGTTATCACGGGTGTCGCAGAGAAGAGGGTTCCCGGCAGCGCGCATCGCCGGTTTTATAGGCGGAGCATTGACGGGAAAGAACTCTGTGACAGGCCCTGCTTTTTTATACGCAAATGCCAAAACCCGCAGTCCTTTTCTCGCCCACTTGGTCACCTGTTTTTCTATTTCCTCTTTTTTTTCCGGCGTTAGTTTCTCTTTTTTTCCTTCAATTAATATTTTGTCACAGATATTAAGAATCGATTCGGGCGCGCCTTTGGAAAATTGATGTACGGGCACGGTCATCGCGCCCTTATTCGGACGAGGAAACCTTGCCCCTACATTTTTGACAACGACTGTCATCATCTTACTCACGCTATCAAATGGTTTTTCGTCAACTATCTGCCAGTTTTTCCTTTCCTCTTCGTAATCCAAACCAATCTGCTTGGCTAAATATAAAAGCGCTCCTTCGGTCGGATCACCCAAGACATCGTATCCCCCATGGTCATGGACAAAAACCAACGACGCCGTGGAACAAAGAATACCGTTTAATAATAAGAGGTTTAAAGCACTGAATTCTAAATTCCAAGTTCCAAACAAATCCGAATTTTCAAATTTTAAACGTTTAGAATTTTGTGTTTTGAATTTGAAATTTGCTTGAGATTTGTGATTTGTAATTTGTGATTTTATAGTATTGTCAACGTATATCTCCTTTACCTGCATCTTATTGGTGGTTAATGTTCCGGTCTTATCAGTGGCAATCAAGGTTATACTGCCTAAGGCCTCTATCGCTGACAATTTTCGCACCACCGCTTTTTTATTAGCCATCGCTTTTGTGCCGATCGCCAAGGTAATCGTCATCACCGCCGGCAGTCCTTCGGGGACAATCGCCACCGCTAAAGAAATCGCGAGAAGAAAAGCGGGAAAATAGGTCGATCCCTGCAATAATGAAACAACAAAAACAATGACTGAAATGATAATTCCGGCGATTCCAATTATTTTTGTTAAATCTTCCAATTTTTTTTGTAAGGGAGTTTTTGTGTCGTCGACAATCGATAGACTTTTGGCAATTTCTCCAAACTTGGTTGCCATACCGGTTTTTATTATTTGAACGTAACCGTGACCTTTGGCAACAATCGTTCCGGAAAAAACTTCGTCATTTTTTTGTTTGATAACGGACAAAGATTCTCCTGTCAAGGCCGCCTCGTTAATTTCAAGACTAATCGTCTCAATCACCTGGGCATCGGCCGGAATCTTTATCCCCTCTTCGATATAAATAACGTCACCGGGGACTAAGTAACGACTATCAATCTCAATTTCGCGATTATCTCGGATGACTCGTATTTTCGTGATGGTTAGTTTTTTAAGAGCGGCAATCGACTCTTCGGCTTTTTTTTCCTGATATAAACCAAATAGACCATTTAAGAACACAATAGAGAAAATTAGAATTCCGTCAACAATCTCTCCAATTAAAAACGATAAACCAGCAGAACCAATTAGAAGAAGCGTTAAAAAGTTATTAAACTGTTCAAAGAATTTTATGAAAATTGACTTTTTCTTTTGCTCTAGAATAACATTCTGACCGTACTGTTTTAGAAATTGATTGGCTTGATGAGATGTTAAACCCTTCATAAAATTAATTTAAAGTCCAAAGTACAAAATACAAAATTACAATTCAAAATTGAAAATTTTTTATTTTAAACTTTTAATATTTATTATAAAATAACTTCTTATGTTAAGTAAACCGTATTCTTCTGTTATCGTCACTGGTTCAATTGGTTATGACGAAATTATGGACTTCCCCGGCAAGTTTGTTGATTACTTTCATCCGGAAAGACTGCATCAAATTAATGTTTCTTTCGTTGTCGATCGGCTAGAAAGACAATTAGGAGGAATCGCCGTAAACATCGCATACAACATCTCTTTTTTAACAACAAAAAAAATTACGATATTAGGAGCTGTTGGAAAAGATGGTGGTCAAATTTTAAACTTTTTAAAAAAACGCTCAATTAATGTTTCTGGAATTATTAAAGATAATCGACTTTATTCTTCTTGTGGTACGGTTTTTACTGATAGAAATGATAATCAAATATGGGGGTATTATTATGGAGCGGCTATCAGAGCAAAAGAAATTAAACTTTCGCTATCTGTCAATCAAAACTCGATTTTGGTTATCGATGCCAATCATCAAAATGCTTTTCTCAATTTTCAAAAGCAAGCGATTGACCAAAAAATTGATTATCTATATGATCCCGGGATGGGAATCAGTGTCATCCCGAAAAATAAGTTAATTGATGGGATAATGAACTGTCGTTGGCTCATCGGTAATGACTATGAGATTGCTAACATTTTAAGGATTACCAAATTAAAGAAAGAGTTGCTCTTTAAAAAAAAGATTGCGATTATTACCACCCTTGGAGAAAAAGGAGTAAGGTATGAAGAAAAATATCAAAAATCAAAGATCAAACATAAAAAACACATATTGAAAATCAAAAATAAAAAGAAATTTAAAACCGAAATTAACAAGGGAATAAAAATAATAACAATACCTTCATATCAGGTTAAAAAAGTTATCGATCCAACTGGCGCGGGCGACGCCTGGCGCGGTGGCTTCGTTGGCGGACTGCTTGAAAACAAACCGCTTATCGACTGTTTAAAACTTGGCAATGTCATGGCTAGTTTTGCCATTGAAAAATACGGAACAGTCAATCATCGACCGAGTAAAAAAGAGATTGAAAAAAGATTAAAGGCAATATAGAATAACTCAACTTGTTAAGAATTAGGTATTATGTGTTAGGAATTATATAAAGAAAGCGAAGATAACAAATTTGTGCGACTTGGGAGGTGCGCAGGAACGAGCACGCCCATGGAGCTACAAATTTCGTTGTCGAGCGTTTTTATAAGAAATCTCAATACCGTTCCGCTGAGCGGGAGGTATTTTCGCTTTTAAGCGAAGAGTACGGATTTGAACAACATGGCACGCGTGGCTGCCCAGTAAATAATTTGACACCAAGCTGACTAGCTTGCTGCATGTTGTGAAAAGACGTACTCGAGCGAAAAAAATAATATGAACTACGACGTCAAAGACATTAATCTTGCTCCTGAAGGAAAAAAACTGATTGACTGGGCGGAAAAACAGATGCCGGTACTCCGGTTAATTCGGGAAAGGTTCAAAAAAGAAAAACCATTAAAAGGAGTTAAACTCGGCGCCTGTCTTCACGTCACTTCAGAAACCGCCAACTTAGTCATTACTTTGAAAGCCGGCGGCGCGGAAGTTTTTTTATCTGCCTCCAATCCCCTCTCGACCAACGACTTCGTTGCTGCTTCGTTGGTAAAGGATTATCAAATTCCCACCTTTGCCATCAAAGGTGAAGATACTAAGAGTTATTATAAACACTTAAACTCTGTTCTCGACTATCAACCAAACTTCACCATGGACGACGGCGCCGATCTAGTCAGCCTGCTTCATGGTAAAAGGAAGAAACAAATTTCTTCAGTAGTTTGTTCTAATGAGGAAACAACTACCGGCGTCATTCGCCTGCGGGCAATGGAAAAAGCCCGGGCGTTAAAAATTCCTGTAATTGCCGTCAATGACAACCTAACTAAACATCTATTTGATAACCGTTATGGTACCGGCCAGTCGACTATTGATGGAATTTTGCGGGCGACTAACATCTTGCTTGCCGGAAAAAATTTTATCATCTGCGGTTACGGCTGGTGTGGTCGTGGACTGGCGATGCGTGCCCGCGGCATGGGCGCCAAGGTTATTATTTGTGAAATTGATCCAGTGAAAGCCCTCGAGGCCCATATGGATGGTTATTCAGTAATGGAACTTGAGACGGCGATCAAAACTGCCGACATTGCCGTAACTACAACTGGTGATAAACACGTGATTGACAAAAAACATTTTTTGAAGGCCAAAGACGGAATTATTTTAGCTAACTCCGGCCATTTTGATATTGAGATTAACTTGGCGGTTTTGAAAAAAATGGCCAAAAAAATAACTAAAGTTCGACCAATGGTGGAAGAATACGAGATAAAAATCCAAAATCCAAAATCCAAAATCCAAATAAAAAAAATCTATATATTGGCTGAGGGAAGGCTGGTTAACTTATCAGCGGCTGACGGTCATCCGGCTTCAGTGATGGACATGAGTTTTGCCGGCCAGGCTTTGGCGGCCGAGTGGGGTTGGGAAAACAAAGAAAAATTAGAAAAGAAAGTCTATTCTCTACCTTTAAAAATTGATCAACAAATCGCCCGACTTAAGCTACGAAGTGAAGCAATCACCATTGACTCTTTAACTATTGAACAAAAAAGATATCTGGGTTCGTGGAAGGAAGGAACCTAGGATAAAATCCAAAATCCAAAATTCAAATCAAGTTCAAAGTTCAATCCCGATTAAATCGGGATGATTTGACATTTGTACTTTGGATTTTTGATTTAATTTTGTATAGGCTTCTTCCATCATCTCGATTATCTGATTAATAATTTCTTCCGCCTCCTGGAAACTGATCGCTTTAAGATTGTGGGGATAATAATGAAAAATTTGGTTACGGCCGATCTTCCAGGCCTGCCAGATTTTCTCCGCCAGCTCTTGGTTGGTTTTCTCGGTAATTTTTTTATAGAGCGATCGCTCTCCCAAGCGGCTAATCAAATTAGGTGACATCAGTTTTCCTAACCTTAGATGGTCGGAGATATAGTCTAAATGGGAAATAAAACTGTTATCACGAAACAGTTGTTTTAGAAATCCTTCAAAGGCTTTGGCAAATGGAAAAACTAAAAATGAATAATCTTTAAAATGATAAGCATTATCTTTAATAATGTCATTCATTAGATACTGGCCCTCCAAAATTAAGTCTTTTTGGTTTTGAGAAAGATACTGCCAAAACTCGAAATTACGGTCTTGCATATTGATAAATGTTATAATATTTATAATAATTATAACAATTAAAGTAAATCTTTGAAAAAAATATTTCAGTTAATCAATAAAAATCTGTCAACAATTGGTTTATTTAATTTTATAAAGAAGGAACCAACCCTTAAGCTCCTACCAATTATTACCATTTCCAGAGAAAAAGGTTCGGGAGGTCGAATAATTGCCTACCGAGTAGCAAAAAAACTCGGAAAAAAATGGCGAGTTTATCACAAGGATATAGTTGACAGAATCGCCGAACAAACTAACTTAGAAAAGGCCTTAATCAACGAAATTGACGAAAATAGAATTTCTTTAGTTCAGGAATTACTGGGTGATTTTTTCGGCAACCGTTATCCGAGTTTGAGTCGATACTATAAAAATTTAGTCAAGGTTCTTACTACGATCGGTCAACGCGGTTATGCCGTCATTGTTGGTCGAGGGGCTGAATATCTCCTTATCCACGCTCTTAAAGTCAGAATTATCTGTGAGATGCAACAAAGAATCAAATGGGAAATGGAGTTTGAAAACCTGTCGAGAACAGAGGCGGTTCGAAGAATTCAAGCTTCTGATGAAAATCGTCTTAACTTTATTCAAACTCTTTATAAGCATGACGTCACTAAAGCTCACCATTATGACCTGGTCGTTCGTACTGGGCCCGATCTTTCGATTGAAGATGCGGCTGAGTTGATTGTGAAAGCGGCAAAGAGAAGATTTAGTGTTTAACCGTTTATACTAAAAAAACCCAGGTTTGTTATTTGTTTTTTCAGTATCCACCCATCTAATCCGCTTTTTCGCCCTGTCGGGCTGCAAACCGGAGTAAGATGGGTATAACTGTTTTTAGTAGTTATTAAGACTTCTCCAAATCGATCTTCATCGCTGGGCTCATTGTAGACTTTATGTAAGCTGATAAAATGTGGGCTTTACCAACCGACTGTAAAAACTTTTCCGCGTTTTCCTCCAAGGCTTTGTCCTCAAGGGATAGCTTGCCGATCATTTGGTGGATTAAGGGAAACTTCGGCTCGGTCTTCCAACGAAGAAGACCTTTTTGAAATTTTTTAGCCACTTCCTCTGGCTTCGCTGAAATCGTCCCGGCCTTGGGATTAGGCATTAAACCTTTTGGTCCTAATACTTTAGCTAAATGAGCTAGTTTCGACATATAGGAAGGATGAGTAATCAAAATATCAAAATCCATTTTGCCTTTTTCAATCTCAATCAGAAGTTTATCATCAACGACCTTTACTCTAAAAGTTTTTCCGGTGGCGTGAGGTAGCTCGGTTTCTCCTCTTAAACCAACCTTGTCAACATTAAGATGCAGTTCGACCGACTCATCAAACTGGCTGTACTTTATCTTTTTTAAAAGTTTTAAGGCCTCGTTTATTAGATATTTTTTATTCTTATCAACCGCTTTTTTAGCCTTTTGATATTTTTCTCCCCGTTTTCTCTCCTTCTTTAGTTTCTTAGTTTCTACTATTTTCTTCGTTTCTGTTTTCTCTTCAATTAACTTCTTCGCCTTTTCCATCTTGGCGATGTCTTCTTCTTTAACCCTAATCTCAGTCATCCGCTGTCCTCCTTTTAACCCTTGGGCGCGAATTTTCTTTTGGCTCGCCGGAGTTTTAGCGAAGGCGGCTTGGCCACGGGCTTTTTTCTGATAAGCTTTTTCTTTTCGCTCTTTTTTCTGTTTCTCCTCAACGTTTTCGAGACCGAGGATACGAGTTCTTATTTTACCCATATTATTTTAAGTTAAAAGTTTAAAACGCAAAGTTCAAAATTGCAATTTAAAATTAAAAATTGTTAGGTTTTTTTTGTTTTTCTAACTTTTAACTTTGAACTTTTAATTTTCTATATCGATCCCCATGCTTCTTGCTGTCCCAGCGACGATTTTTTTAGCCGCTTCCAAATCATTAGCGTTCAAGTCGGCCATTTTTTCTTTGGCAATCTCTTCAATCTGAACTTTGGATAATTTACCGACTTTTTCCGTATTTGGTTTGCCTGATCCTTTTGCCAAACCGAGTTTTTTCTTAATTAAGGCTGCCACTGGCGGCAACTTGGTGATAAAAGTAAATGATCTATCTTCGAAAACGGTAATAACGGCCGGAATTACCTGACCTTTCATCTTGGCTGTCCGAGCGTTGTATTCCTTAATAAAGTCCATAATGGGAACGCCGTGCTGACCCAAAGCCGGTCCAACCGGCGGCGCCGGAGTCGCTTCACCTGCGGGTAGATTTAATTTAATCTGGGTTTTAATTTTTTTAGTCATATTTAAAATAAAATCCAAATGACAAAATCCAAATTTCAAATCAAGTTCAAAGTTCAATCCCGATTAAATCGGGATGATTTGTCATTTGAACTTTGGATTTTGGATTTAAATTATAGCTTAGTAACTTGTAAAAAGTCCAGCTCCATCGGTGTATCACGGTCAAAAATCGACACCAACACTCTTATCTTTCCTTTTTCTTCATCAACCGCCTCAACCGTTCCTAAAAAGTCGGCAAACGGCCCTTCAATAATTTTTATTGCCTCGCCAATGATGAATTTTGTTTTAAACTTCGGCTGCTCTTGAGCAACAAACTTCATTATTGCCGTTACTTCTTTCTCTGAAATCGGCGTCGGCTTAAGCCCGGCGCCGACAAAACCGGTCACTCCCTCGGTGGTGCGAACCACTAGCCATGAATCATCGTCCAAGATCATCTTGATTAAAACATAACCGGGAAAGACCTTTTCTGTTTGTTTTGTTTTTTTACCGCGTTTAACGACAATAACTTCGCGCACCGGGATAACGATATCAAAAATCTTGTCGTCGACGCCGAGGCTTTTAACTCGCTGTTCTAGCGCCTGTTTGACTTTATTTTCATAGCTGGTTTGGACGTGGATAACGTACCATTTGGCAACAGATTGTGTAGAAACTTCAGATTTTACAGCTTTAGTTTGTTCCTTAACAATTTGGTTGGTATCCATAATAAAAAATCCAAATGACAAAATCCAAATTTCAAATCAAGTTCAAAGTTCAATCCCGATTAAATCGGGATGATTTGTCATTTGAACTTTGGATTTTGGATTTTATCTAAACTTTGTCAATGTATCTAGTCCTTTCACTAACAAAATGTCTATTATACCGATGTACAGACCGATTATCAAGGAAACAGCGATGACGACGATTGTTAAACGAGTTGTTTCATTTTTAGTCGGCCAGCTGACTTTTTTTAGCTCTTCGACGATGCCGCTGGCAAAACCCGGGCTGCGAAAAATCTTTTGTTCCATTGATTGATTATAATGATTATAATGGTTATAAGATTATAACATAAACCATCTATGCCACAAGAGATTACCCATTCATTTATCCTTATTATTACTATCGCTTTGTCTTTTATTGTCCCAAGGACTAATCTGGCGAAGTACGATTTACAAATCGCCGCTTTCCTTTTTATCGTCTTTTTTATCTCTAAAAAAATTTTTGCGCCAAGCTCTTCTCGATCGCGTCTTATCGAGTCGGTCGTTTTCAGTCTGGTCATTCTACTTATCATTAATACTACCGGCAGCATCAACTCGCCTTTTTTCTTTTTAATCTATTTTCTTTTGTTTTCCTTAGCCCTTTTACTTGAGCCTATTATTTCGTTCACCTCAACCATTGCTTTGATTATTTTTTTTCTTCTTACCTTACCGGCCGACCAAGGACTAAAACAACTGGTGCCAATTATTTCGCTGGCGTTCTTGACTCCTTTTGCTATGTTCATGGGACAAGAATATTTACAAAGTGAAAAATTAAAAGTTAAAAGCGAAGAATTGCAAGAAGAAACATTTTTATTTTTATCTTTAATGCTAAAAAATCATCTGAAGAATATTAAAAAGGCGGTGGAAAACTTTATTGGCGATCATCAGCTGTCAGAAATTAGAAAACATGCTCAAAAGATGGAAAAGCTAATCGAAGAGTTTGAAAAAACAAATTAAAAATTAAAAGTTCAAAGTGAAAAATTACAATTTAAAATTAAAAATTGTTAGGTTTTTTTTTGTTTTTCTAACTTTTAACTTTTCATTTTTAACTTTGAACTTGAGCCAGGCACTGGCGATTGAGATGAACTCTTCCCAATATCGTATCCAGATGAGCAATGTCAATATTGGCGCCGCCAGCCAACTACAGTCCGATAACGGCAATCTGCTCTCCGACACACTCGGTCAGACGGCCGCCGGCCAGTTTAGCTCTGACGGCTATATCCTCAAGGCTGGATTCCAATATATTCATTCGATTGTCCCGTTTTCTTTTGCCATTTCGAATATTAATATTAATTTTGGAGAGGTCACGCCCGGACTACCGTTAACCGCTACCACCGACCTGACCGTTTCTTTTGGCGGTGGTGGAGAGTATCAGGTAACGGTTAACGAACTGGGAAAATTAAAAACAGCTGTCGGTAACAACTATATTAACGATACTTGCTGTGACCTCGGCTGCAGCGACCCGGGAAAATGCACTGAAACTGCCGCCGCAGTCTGGAATTTAAACACCACCACCGGTTTTGGCTATAAAATGTCCGGGGAGGATATTCCCACCACCTTTACCACCTGTGGTCCAACCTGCTATCGTCCTTTTCCCGATACCAGTATTCCCGAAGACCCAGCCATCATTATGAGTAGTCCTAATGTCACCGTCGACCTGAGTTCAAAACCAAAAGACATTTATCACCAGTCGACTATGACCTTAAAACTAAACATTAGCGACATCCAGCCAGCCGGCACCTATCAAACGGTTTTAAATTTTATGGCAACACCATCATATTAATGAAAGTTCAAAGTTCAAAGTTCAAAGTTCAAAGTTACAGTTTAAAATTCAAAGTTTTTAAGTTATTTTTTGTTTTATTAATTTTTAACTTTTCACTTTTAACTTTTCACTTGAGCGAAGCGAATGCTCAGCAGGTTTCTTTAGCAATTTCTCCCCCTCTACTTGAACTGGTGATTAAACCTGGTAAGTCGGTCTTGATTGCCTATAAATTAGAGAATCGAGCCGACCCGCTGATCGCCTCGGCCAAAGTACTCCCTTTTCGACCCCAAGGTAACTTAGGTAATATCAAAATTGAAAAAGAGTTTGAGGGACCAATCCGCTTTAACCTGGATAACTCGGAAATCAAATTTGAGCAGCCTTTTTTTATGAAAAGCGGTGATGTCCTCCAGTTACTTGTCCGTATCCGTGTCCCTGAAGGTAGTCCAGAAGGCGACTACTACTATACTCTTTTAACCGAAACTCAACCACCACCTTCGGTGGCCGGCAGTAGTGCCGGTCGGGCTAAAGCAACCATTGGCAGCAATATTTTAATCACGGTCAGCGACAGCGGCCGGATCGACGTCAAAGGCAAAATTGCCCTTTTCGACGTCTTGGCCAAATTAAAACTAAAAATCCTTGGCCGGGTCTTTAATTTTTTTGAAAGCAGTGACAAAATTCCCGTCGTCCTCGTCGTTGGCAATCAAGGCAATAATCTCATCAAACCACAGGGGTCAATTAATCTTCGCGGTAACTTCGGCGAGCAAGCCAATTACCAAATAATTTCCCAAAATATTTTAAGCAATTCGGAGAGGTTAACGCTGGCGACGCCCTCGGCCGAACTCAACTGTCAGGACAAAAAACCGTCAGACTACTGTAAACAACCGGTTAGCCTTCTGCTTTCAGGTTTTTTTATCGGCCACTATACCTTATCGGCCAACGTCAGTTTTGGACAGAGCACACCTAATCTTTACGCCTCAACTTCATTTATTGCCTTACCGCTAAAGTTAATTTTTGGTATTGTTATTGCTCTATTTATCGGCCTTCTCATTGTTAAAAAATTTACGAAAACCGACGAAGATTGAAGCTCTTCGAGGAATTTTCCTTGCTCCCAGCCTCTAAGTCATCACTTTTGTAGCATATAGTCCGTTGACAAACATTAGGTTATAAAGTTATAAAGTTTTTAAAGTTTATAAAGTGATTGATTTATATCAAATCCGCTTGATTAATATGTGAAGAATACGGATTTTTTTATCGGCCACTTGCGTCGTTGAGATCGTGCAAGTCACCCAACTTTTTCGCATTGGCAGGCTTGGCCCCGTAGCGAATGCTACTGGGGTATAAAAAAAGACGTATTTGAACATGTTAATTTTTTAAGAGGATTTGATATTATCTATGGAATATTTAATGGATTTGATAAAACCCGTTGTCAAAAAGGTTTGGAAAAAATACCGGATTGAGGTTTTTCTTATTATCATTTCCCTGCTGATAACAATTATTTCCCTGGCTGTCTTTTTCAAAAATAGTATCGATGCCAACAACGCTGAAAAAGAAACCGATCTGACAATGATCAAAAACAATCAGGAAAATCTTATGCGCTCACCTGAGCAGTTTGTGGAGATCGCCGGCGCTGTCGAAAAACCAGACGTCTACCCCATCCATTCAGGCATGCGGCTAAAGGATGTTATAAAAATGGCCGGTGGTCTGTCGAGCGAGGCCGACCAACAGTTTTTCTCCAGAAACTATAATCTTTCACGCCTTGTCCTCGACCAAGAAAAGATATATGTTCCTTCGATAACTGATATTAATGCCGGGTTTTTCACGGAAAATACACGAACGTTAGACTATAACCAACCTCAATTTATACAACAATCAAGCCCCAACCTTAAGGATGATGCGTCCAGTTCTGAGATGATTAATATCAACACTGCTACATTGGAACAACTTGATGAACTACCCGGCGTCGGTCAGGTAACGGCAGAAAAAATAATCCGCGGCCGGCCTTATAACTCAATTAATGAACTGCCAACAAAAAAAATAGTTAACCAAAGCGTATTTGATAAGATCAAAGACCTGATCATTCCTTAAATTTTAACTGAAAATTAACCCATGCCCACTCCAGCCATCTTTACTTCGATTATTAATTCCTATCTGCCAGAGCCACACGCTTCTCTCTTAAACGGTATTATCTTCGGTGTCTCCTTAAAGACAACCAAAGTTTTCTATAACCAACTAAAAATCGTCGGCCTTCTCCATTTAGTCGTTCTTTCCGGCACAAACATCACTCTTTTAGCCGCCGTAATCAGTTCAATTTCTCAATTTCTTGGCAAACAATTATCTATCTTGCTAACGATACTAATCATCATTTTGTTTACAATTTTTGTTGGTCCACAAGCCCCAATTATCAGAGCCGCCTTTATGGGAATATTAACGCTCGTGGCGATATTAGCTGAGAGAAAAAACTATGTTTTATACGGTCTATTTTTGTCGTTAATCTTTGTCTGTTTATTTTGGCCGCAGTGGTTAAAGACTGTTTCTTTATGGTTGTCTTATGGGGCAACGTTAGGGATTATCCTTTTTGGTCAAACTTCCTCAAAGAATGAACTTTGGAGAGAAGTAAAAATTTCATTAGCTGCCCAGGTATTTACTACGCCGATTATTTTCTTTTATTTCAAACAAATCTCTTTAATCGCTCTCCTTTCTAATCTTTTAATTGTTGAGTTGATTGCTCCTTTAACTATCCTTGGTTTCTTAACGGCAGTTTTGGGAAAGATTAATTATTTTTTAGGATTGATACCGTCGTATATCTGTTACGGGTTATTAACCTATATGGTTTGGGTTATCGAAACGTTATCAAAAATTCCGTGGGTGTTTATTCAATTTTGAAATGTTAAAACAACGTAAACAAATCAGGTTACGCAAATATGATTATTCGAAATCTGGATATTATTATGTCACCGTTTGCACACAGAATCGGGAATGCATATTTGGGAATATTGTTATCAATATTGTAGGGGCGCGGCGTAACGCGCCCAAAATAATGAAATTGAACGAATATGGATTAATTGTTAACAATGTTTTGGAATCGTTATCAAAACACCACCCTGTTGAATTGGATACATATCAAATAATGCCAAATCATATCCATATGATTGTAATCATATTGGATGTATCGGGTCGGTCACGCCCGACCCCTACACATAAATATTCATACAAACCGACGTTGGGATTTATTGTGGGTATATTAAAAACGGAATGTACGTCACAAATCAATAAATTACGAAATACGCCTGGACAAAAATTATTTCAACGCAATTATTATGAACATATTGTCCGAAACGAAATTGAATTATTTAAAATACGCGAATATATAAAAAATAATCCCCTGTTTTGGAATAACGACATTAATTATGCATGATTCACCGGTAAAAACCCGCGATTTGATATTGACATTTCTATTTTCCTTAATAATTCTCGTATGTTTGTTTTTATTAAATTATTTTGATAAAACAACCAAAATTGTCTTTTGCGATGTTGGTCAGGGTGATGCGGCTTATATTAGAATTAAAAATCAAATAGATGTTCTTATTGACGCCGGCCCGGACAATAAAGCTCTCTCCTGCTTGGGAAAATATATGCCGTTTTATGATCGGAAGATCGAACTGGTTATTATTTCTCATCCGCAAAAAGATCATTTTGGCGGACTGGTTTCGATATTGAATCATTATCAGGTTGATAAAATCATCGCCCCGGCGGTGGACAGCTCAAGCCGGTCGTATCGTTTGCTAAAAAATCTTATTTCCGCAAAAAAAATAGTTGTTTCATCTGCCACTGCCGGCGATAAGATAGTTATTAATAATACGCGGCTGGTCTTTTTTTGGCCGTCGGAAAGATTTTTAAAAAGTAATCTGGTTTTTGATCAGCCAAGGAAGATTGGTAATATAATTCTTGGGGCTTCCGGTCTCGACGCTAATTTTTTTTCCCAGATTCTTGCTTATCAAGAAGGGGCGGTTAGTGTGTTGTTTACCGGCGACGCCCCCGGTTCCGTTCTTGACGGGTTGGAGGAAAAAGATAAATCAAAAACCACCATTCTCAAGATTCCCCATCATGGCTCAAAAAATGGATTAACTAAAAACTTTCTTCGCTTAGCAGATCCGGGGTTAGCAGTGATAAGCGTCGGAAAGAATAATTCTTTTGGCCATCCGAGTAAGGAAGTTTTAGAAATACTCCAAGCCCAGAATGTAAAAATTAAACGGACAGACATTGATGGAGACATCATATTTAAAATCCAAAGCTCAAAGTTCAAATGACAAATAAAATTCAAAGCTCAAAATCCCAAAAATATTTTTTATTATTTGGATTTAATTATTTTGGATTTGAATTTGATTTTGGATTTTGTAATTTGGATTTATGAAAGCAGTATGCTTTTTATCTCTTTGAAGATATTCCATCCTTCGAACCCAATCCATTTCTCCCCTACTAGCTCGACCGGCAGTCCGGGATCAAGACGGAGTAAATCAATATAGGCGGAAATGACTTTTTTAAACTTTTCAATTTTATCGGCTGGTTGAGATAGAACGTCGTGCCATTTCTTAAACATCTCCCGATATTTTTTATCAAGGCTTGTTATCTGCCAAACTTTTTCGATGAGTACCCGTCTGTCGCCAAAACTATGATCGGCCTCAAAAGCCTGAATATAGCGCTCTTCTTCTTTTTGGGCGGTTAGGGCTTTTAAGGTGGTTATGATTGGATGAGGCGTAAGCCAAAAAGAGCGATGCCAAGGTCCCAATCCCCAACCCTGCATCTCCCGTCGGAGCCGGTCGCGAATCTCTCGTTTTTTTTCCGGAATTTCATAGGAAATCACTCGCCATTTACCATCCCATTTATCCTTTAGGAATCTGAAAAAAGGGAACTTGAGACAAAGTTCATAAAAACCTTTTTCGGTTAGGCGATAGTCGCTCGATACCGTATTTCTCACTTCCGTGGACGTGCTCCCCCGACGTTCGTCGGGCTGCGCACCTCCCAAGTCGTTCGAAACAGGTATCTTCGCTTCTGCACCGGCAGGCCCCATCTTTTCAATTAAACCTTCTTTTAGCAGTCCCGAAATTGTTCCTCTAGTTTTTTCATTCAATGAAAAATCAAAGATTTTTTGGAAACGTTCGTCAAATAAAACTGACGTAAGATTAATATCAGAAAGTAAAAATAATCCAAGTAAGATTTTCGTCCGTCTATCTTTAATTGCCATATAATCACAATTTAACAGACGAAAAAAATGTTGTCAAGCGAATTTTGAATACAAACCTTGATTATCTAAAATTCGCGCACCCTCCTAACATCGCTCTTCAACACGTCGAGCGAATAGCGGTGAGTTCAGTGTTGAAGTAAGATGAGGAGGGAAGGGGTAATAAGAGTTCTTCGGGGTCAAGAATAGATCCCACATTTAGATGATTTTAGAGGAGATTAAAGGAAGTATTTCGGCTTGTCTTCTTCTTCTTCTTCTTCTGCATTTACCCCTTGACAAAATAAACAATTATCACTATTGTTATATTTATATAAATATTCATTATTAAAATAAATGCGCAAAAGATTCATTTATAAAACTGCCCTTTTTTTATTCATTTTTTTTCAGGCAAGCTACATTTTTTTAGCTTCACCTAAACCAATCTCTAGCTCTCTAAGTTCAGTCTCAACTACATTATCCAATCCGCGTCTTTCTTATTATGCAAAGGTCAGTGGTACTCATACCGCTGGTGCATCATATATTGCAATCCAAAGTTCAGGTAATCCGGATAACAGCACTGCCCATCTTTTTCCAACCGATACGGTAAATATCGGACCAAACGGAGGTAAGACGGTTGGTTCAATTACTGATTCAACCCACTTTGCTCTCACTTCCGGTATTACGGTCGGAGCAACCGATGGTGACGCTATTTACTCTACTCAATCAGGTACTCTTACAGCCGCCCTGACCCTTACTGGAACAATTCCTGCGGGAGGAGGAGTAATAGTAATTATTCCTGATGCTGCTTCCGGTGCAAACGATGGGGCGCCGGATACATCTGCTTCTTATATTGACAATGGTTTTGATCTTAACGGTATGAATGGGAATAATAACTCATATGTAACCTGTTCGGGTGGAACCGGTGCTTCATGGGGTTGGAAAACCGCCTCTGCCTCTGCCACCGTTACCGGAATTGGTGACTCTTCATATACTGGTCACACTGTAATGTGTAAAAGCGCCAATGCCGTCACCGGAGGAACGATTACCGTTTCTATCGGAACCGGTAAAGGTTTAGTTAACCCGGCACCGCCAACTTCATCGCACACTAAAGGAGTGGTCGATCCATATACTATCACTGTCATGAGCAGAAACGCTGATGACACAGAGATAGAAAATGTTCAAACAAAGGCGGCTCCAATTGAAGGAGTATTGGTTTCGGCCACCGTCGACGAAACATTGGCTTTCAAATTTGAAGGTGTGGCCAGTGCTGCTACTAACTGCGGCACAGGAAACGCCGCCAATGTTACTACCTGTGATGATGGTAGCTGCAGCAGCACCGTTAGTACAAAAATTCCCTGGGGAACCCTTGATACGACGGCCAATGGTGGAGTCGGAAACTTTCGCAACGCCCAGCATAAATTAACCGTGTCAACCAATGCTTCCTCTGGATATTCGGTAACCATTGCTGAAAACGATCAAATGGGCAAAAACGGCAATACCTGTACCGGGACGGCGCCCAGTACCGGCGAATACACGTTTGTTTCGGGTACCTGTATCCGTGACACCGTTTGTGACGGCGGTTGTACTGAGTCAGCTGAAGATGATTGGGAGACAACTACTAATTATGGTTTGGGTATTTCATTAAGCGGAACCGATGCGGTGTTTACATATAATGTGGCGTCGGGCGCCTGTACTGGCACCACCCAGAGCGACTTCTGTGCAAGACAGATAGCCGATGTTACTCAAGGTGCTGAAACCGCCTATTCGATTATGACTAATGCCGGACCGGTCAGCGGTTCTGTCGCTTATGTCTGTTATCGGATTGATGTCCCAGAAACCCAACCGGCAGCCTATTATTATAATATTGTTAAATATAATGTTACGCCGGTATTTTAATTATGAAAAAACACAGATTTATTAAATACGCGCTAATTTGTTTAATAACCTTATTATTAGCAGGTGCCGCTTCAAAAACAACTAAGGCTCAAACGGCCGCTCCTTTGACCGTGGCCCCAGCCAGACAAGTAATAAAGATCGATCCGGGAAAAATCAGTAGTTTTTCTGTCCGTTTCTTTAATGCCGGTGATATTGCCCTAACTGGTTTTGTTAAAGTGGCTGACTTTATTGTTTTAGATAAATCAGGAGTTCCACAATTGATTGAAGACACAAGCAAAATTTCTAGTCGTTTTTCTGCGGCTAACTGGATAACCTTAAGTTCAGAAAGACTAAATATCGCCGCCAGTGATAAAGCAAGCATTTTAGGATCAATCAATATTCCCGTCGACGCCCATCCAGGAGGCAGGTACGTAGCCATTTACTTTGAACCAGATAATCCAATTCCTCAAGCCATTTCTGAAGAAAGAGTCACGGCGGTCAGTCCCCGTCTCGCTTCACTGCTATATATTCGAGTTAATGGACCGGTGGCAGAAAATGCAATTTTATCCAGATTTTTCGCACCATCTTTTTATGAATATGGACCGATTATGGTGACAAGTGAGATTTTAAATCGCGGAGATTACCATATTACTCCACGGGGATATTTGACCCTGACTAATATTTTTGGGAACCCAACCGCACAAGTAGCTTTAAAAGAGCTAAACATATTCCCTGATGTTTCCAGAAGTTACGCCAATTCTTTGGGCAGCAAATGGATGTTGGGAAGATACAAAATCAGCCTGATGAGTTCATATGGAGAAAAAGGGCGGGTTATTGAGTCGGCGGCTTATGTCTGGGTCTTTCCTTGGCGAGTCGCTTTAGCGGTCGTCTTAACCCTCATAATTCTTATACTAATCATCAATAATTTTTACAAAAATGTCGTTGTCAAAGAAAGCGGCCTCGAAGAAGAAATAAAAAAAGAGCAAGAAGAGATTGAAAAACTAAAACAACAACTGCGGAAAAAAGGATAAAATAAGAGAAATCCTAAATTCTAAATCCCCAAGCTCCAAACAAATTATAAATCACAAATTCTAAACAGTTTAATACTTATTATTTAATATTTCGGATTTATTTGTGATTTGTAATTTTGGATTTGGAATTTTTTTAATATATACTTAATTTAATGAAACGGTTTCTTCTTGTCATATTGTTAATGATTATCATTCCCTTTCAGCTTATCTCGTTATACTCTAAAAATAATCAACCAGGAACGGTGGCAGGAATTACCGAACAACAAGAGGTAACCAACAGCGCTTCGATTGGCGAATACCACTTTAGTCTTTTTGGTTATACTTCGCCTCAAGCCGAGGTAACTTTTGAAGGTCAAGGCATCTATGATCAAACCACCGCTGACAACCAAGGATACTTTGTCTTTAAAAACCAATTCTCCCCTTTTTCGCCGCGTGAGGCTTGCTTGAGCGCTAAAGATCAATTGGGACGCCTGTCATCGCCGGTCTGCCTACCGGCATTTCCGACCCAATATGATATCACGATTGGTCCGGTTTTGATTCCACCTACCGTCTCTTTAAATAATCCGCCAACTGGCGGAGCTTACTATCTTAAAGATGAAGTTGTCTTATCAGGTCAAACTATACCAAATACAGACGTGAGCTTAAGTATGTTTACTAAAGAGAGAGATTCTCGCGAATTAAGAGCGGATTCACGCCAATATAAAGAAACTGTTTGTAAAGAAGATGCGAGAAACGCGGATTTTTTATCGCCCACTTGCGTCGATGAGTCGGGGCATATTACCCAACTTTCTCGCATTGGGAGGTATAAAAAATACGCGTTCGAGCATCTTATTCTTAATCTTTTTAACATTATTAAACCCGTAGAAGCTTTTTCTTTCCCCGGTCTAACTACAACAACCGATGCTCAAGGTAATTTTTCCTTTTCTCTCCCCTCAAGCAACCCTGATAAGTTCCACCTCTTCACCCAGGTTTCTTATAACAAAAACCTCTCGCCGGAAAGCATCAAACTAAACCTTCAAATCTATCCTTGGTGGATGATCATTATTAATTTTTTCCTCTTTATCTGGAGTTTAATAAAATCACGTCTGCTTGAAATAAGTATTCTGGCGGAAATTGTAGCTCTAACTTATTATCTAATAAAACATTATTTCCAACCCCACGCTATTACACTCAGAAAACACAACTACTTAATTTTAGAAGAACATGAGATAATAAAGAAAGATAATTAATAACAATCCGCACACTTTATATTTTTTAAAAAGCTCGATAACGAAATTTGTTGCTCCGTGGGCGTGCTCTCCCGACTAAAGTCGGGCTGCGCACCTCCCAAGTCGCATAAATTTGTTATCTTCGTTTTTTAGTTAATATCATAATGTGAAGCACTCCCTGATCTTATGGGACACCACGTGGGGTATCCCACTGTGGCGCTCGGGGCATCAGCCCGTACAGGGTTTCTGAGTGCGAAACCCTGTACCGTCCCGACGTTACGTCGGGGCTGGTTCATGGGTAAAAAGTTCGTAGAATGTGGATTCGAGCTTATGGCACGCGTGGCTGCTAACTTTATAATCTGAAACCAGGCTTACTAGCTTGCTGCATAAGCGAGAAGACACATTTAAGAACTTTTTAAAAGAATATGAAGGGTGCGGATTTTAATTTTTGATATTAATAAAATGATAGGTGGGCTTTCTGTGGTAGTATCTGCCCATCGACCTTAACTTCAAGGAAGTACTCACCTGCTTTACTAGCGGAAACATCGAATATCGCCTTGCCAAAGCTGTCTGTTTGTGGTTGGATTCCCTCGACGGTCAAACTTGGATCTTGTCCGACCACAGTTGACTTTCCCAATACACCTAAACCCTGATTATTAAGGACGAAGACTGTCAATCTTATCTTTTCTCCATTGCCGGCTCTTGCTTGAAGGGGCGTGAAAAATAAATAAGAGTTGTCAATAGAGAAAGAGGCTTGAGAAACACTGGCACGGCCAACGATAAATTTAGCCTCGTAAAGCCAAAAAAAACCGGAAAAGACAATGAAAATAAATAAAATTAGTAAAAGGAAACCGATGTTTTTTTTCATTTTTTTATTAATCTGATAATAGCCAAAATTAAAAATATTGTCAAGCAGGATAACGAAAAATACTATAGATAGTGCTCAAAAAACCCATTAGGCTCAACCTGTGCGGAATGGGGTTAATTAACAATCTCTCCAGAAAAAAAATGAATTTATCAATTCAATGGCCGATCTGCCAGAAAAAGATCTAAAAAAACAAAATTGGAGTTAAAAAATTACTGTCAATAAAAATTATTTAAAAAGAATTTATTTTATTATTACTGCAAAAAGAATAAAAATTAAATAAAAAAAGAAAAAAATTCTTTTCTTCACAATTTTAGCCATGATCCCCTTTTTCTTTAAATACTATATGCAGAAAAGGCTATAGGTTTACTGATATGGTCTGATGTTTAAAGGTTGAAGATAAATTGGTGAGGTTAATTATGTAAATTGAATTAAATTATATTATAAGTATAGATTATGAGTAAATAGTACTCCGCTGTTTTACCTAATTTAACTCGTCTAACTATATCAGAATATATGCTAAATACCTCTTGACAAACTTATTATTATTGTTTTAGGATAAGAGTATATGGACAAACAGTATAATTTCGAGAATCTCCAAGCCTCATTTAAAAACTACCTGATTGCGGGAAAAAAGTTGCAGGCTATTAGCGTCAAAAATTATCTTTCTGATCTGAGACATTTTTTTGGCTGGATCGTTTTAAAGTTAAAAGTTAAAAATTCAAAGTTAAAAATTGAGAGCGATAAAAACTTATCAGAACTTATCGATCAACGCTTTATTGAAGAATATCGGCTTTATCTAACGGAAAACAACCTCCCTCTTAAAACTGTTAATCGAAGATTGTCAACGCTGCGTAAATTTTGTTCTTTCTGTGTAGCTCAAGGATGGATGAAGGAGAACCCGGCTAAACAAATCTCAAATCTAAAATCTAAAATCCAAAATCCAAATATTTTAGATCAGTTTGAAAGCGATTTGCAAAAAGAAAAAATTAATTCTCAAACTATTACTAGTTACCTGAACGATGTTCAGGAATTTTTGTCAATATGAAAAAAGTAGTTTTTAACCCTTCGACTTCGCTCAGGGCAGGCTTTTTACTTTTTACTTTTAACTTAATTTCCAGGGCTTGGCGAGGCCTCAGAAATCTAACTGACCCGGCGATGGAAGGAAGTCCCTATCAGACTCTTTCTTATCGGTCTGAGAAAACCAGTAAACCTAGTTGGTCCTATTTTGGCCGACGCTATGGCATACGAGAACAGTCAATATGATAAAAATCTATCAAAAACACCATAGTTTAGAGCCAGCCAGCCACCCGTTCCCGACCGCTTCGGTCGGAATTAGGTTGGTGTGGCGGGCTGAAAATAAGTTAAAAGTTCAAAGTGCAAAGTTAAAAGTTGCAGTTAAAGTTAAAAATTATGAAAAATAACAAAAAACTGAAGGCAAGAATATACATCGATGGAGCTAATATGTTTTATGCCCAGATAGCTCTTGGCTGGTTCATTGATTTTAAGAAATTAAAAGGTCTCTTTGAAAAAGAATGGGACGTCATTGGAATCAGATACTATACGGGCGTGAAGATAGACGATAAAAAAATCGCTTCTTTTTTAAGATACCTCGATAACATTGGAATTGAACCGGTTACTAAGCCTTTAAAACAAATAAAAAATAAAGGGCAAGTTTTATTTAAGTCAAACTTTGATGTGGAAATGACGATGGATATGCTTCTGGAACGTCCATCTTATGATCTATGTATCCTACTTTCCGGAGATTCAGACTTTCATGCGTTAGTTAAGAAGATAAGAGATTTTGGAAAACAGGTGATGGTTTACTCTACTCGACGAATGATTTCTTGGGAATTGAAACTGGCTGTTAATAAATATTTCTTTTTAGAAGATTTAAAAAATGAAATTAAAAAAACCTCCGCCCGAAGGCGGAGTAGAGTTAAACTACCGAAATAGTAACAGATATAAAATCATTTGTCAATATGAAAAAAGTCTATCAAAAATACCAGGGTTTAGAGCCAACCAGCACTCCCCGCTTGACCGAAGCGGTCGGAATTAGGTTGGTGTGGCGGGCTGAAAATAAGTTAAAAGTTCAAAGTGCAAAGTTAAAAGTTGCAGTTTAAAGTTAAAAATTATGAAAAATAACAAAAAATCAAAAGCAAGCGTTTATATCGATGGCTCCAACATGTTCTATACCCAAAAACATCTTGGTTGGACTATTGATTGGAAAAAAACAGCAACTTTATTAAAGAAAAAATTCAATGTTTTGGAAATTCGCTATTATACTGGCATAAAAAATCAAGACGACAAAATGAAAAAATATCTCTCCTACCTTAGACGTTTAAACATTAAAACAATTACCAAGCCGTTAAAAATCATCCAAGATCAATCCGGTCGAACAATCTACAAGTCAAACTGTGATATCGAAATCGCTGTCGATATTTTATTAGATACCAATAATTTTGATGTTTTAGTCCTATTCTCAGGTGATTCAGATTTTGTTTATCTTATTAAAACACTGCAAAAACAATTTCAAAAACAAATCCATGTCTTTTCGTCACGACGAACAATTTCTTGGGAGATAAAATTGAGCGCTAATAAATTTTGGTTTTTAGAGGATTTAGGGAAAGAAATAAAACGAAGATAAAAAACCCCCGAGACAAGCTCGGGGTACTGTAAAACAATTTAAATTTAACAAAAAAATTATGATTTGTCAAGAGGTATGACAAAAATCTATCAAAAACACCATAGTTTAGAGCCAGCCAGCACTCCCCGCTTGACCGAAGCGGTCGGAATTAGGTTGGTGTGGCATAAGTATCAGTCGAAAACCGAAGCTGCCTGGTTCGACGACACGTTTGCCTACCGGCAACGGGTGGAACGCCGATCAGATTTCGCTTTTGCGCGAAGAAGAGCGTTTGGGTTTTTTGTAGAAGGCAATATACATCAAAAGAATAATAATCAAAAGAAGCATATACATAAAAGCGGCGTTGTTTGCCATTTTGCTTATATCAATCATAGTTTTTTTGACTGTTCTCTAAAAATTTTAGCAAGTATCAAAGAAAGAATACCGAGAATAAGTCTCAATGTCAAGAAGACTGGATTTTTTACTGATGCAACCTGTGGTTCGATAAAAACCAACGCTAACCAAGCAACCGAAACATTAACAAGAAACTCAGATAAAATCTCTAGCCAAACTGGTGAAAAAGAATACATGGTTTGGTTATCAGTCTATAAAAAAGTCAGTATGGTGTCAATATGATAAAAATCTATAAAAAATACACAAATCGCGGAATAACGCGGAAGGGTTTGTTGTTCGTTGTTCGATGCCTGAAGCCCGAAACCCGTATCGAAACCGGTTAATCGTTAAAAGTTGTTCGTAAAAAAACAAAATATATGAACGAAAAGCCAAAAA
>Ga0210016_1000410_pt1 | contig 37667 bp, 29 predicted proteins | sample CryGeyCG2014_300_FD_185454 | JGI IMG/M metagenome (GOLD analysis project Ga0210016, IMG submission 185454) | Groundwater microbial communities from aquifer - Crystal Geyser CG02_land_8/20/14_3.00 (SPAdes) (version 2) | ecosystem: Environmental > Aquatic > Deep subsurface > Groundwater | place...
ATATCGACTCCGATCATCAGCAATTCCGGCTGCTGAACGAATTTTTTACGTTTCTTCTGGTCTCTGGCATAATCTTTAAGTCTCATGGGGTGCGCCTCCTTTCTCGGATATGGTTGTACCCTATCTAAGTCTATCGGAGGCGTCCCCCCATGAGAATTAAAATATTGTTCTGATCTCTTATACGAGACGAAAGGAGCGGCGACAGATAGGCCCAGCCTAGCGGCAGCAACCAACTCTCTACTCTACATCGGGAGGCTTTGACCCTCTGCCTGTATTTGAAGCGGCCATCCCTCCGGATTGATAGGTTCTTGCAATGAACCAAGGTCTTAAGAGGATGTGCCCCATATTTGAAGGAATGCATTTTTGAATGGCGTCGAAAATCTTTACATGACTAACTGTTTGAATCTAATTACATTTTTAATCTTAGGGGTAGGAATGGGAATAATTTGTGTCGAAAATCTTTATATGGCTAACTGTTCGAATTTACTGATATTTTTAATACTTAGGGGTGGGGATGGGAATAATACTGTCGAGATTTTTTACACTATAGAAGACAAAGTTCTCTTGCCACTAAGATATATTATGTTTAAAAGCTATATTTATCTTACTAAGAATCAATATGTTACAACAAATGTTCTGGTTAGTATAAGGCTATGGCATAATAATTGCTTGATGAAATTATAGATTAAAAAAGCGTCATGCTCCTTGAAATATATCCATTTGAGTTCATTACATTTTTTTTCGAGCAAACAATAAATGCTTAAACATTGCTGAAATGGAGGGAGACAATGAGAAGACTGGTAATGGTAGTTATTGCGTTGTTTTTTCTATTACTTCCTTATTCGAATTTACACGCCTTTACGGTTGGTTTAACTCCATCATTTCAAACAGTGCCTGTGGGAAATCCTGTGAGTGTAGATCTATATGTCTCAGGTCTTGGTAATGGCACACCCCCGTCTCTTGGTACATTTGATCTGAATATCCTCTTTGATTCAACTATATTGTACTTCAACAACGCAACCTTTGGCGATCCGGGATTGGGAGATCAATTGGATCTTTTTGGCCTCGGTAGCATTACAAGTGTTGATGACTCTGTTCCTGGAGTTCTAAATCTCTTTGAACTATCCCTTGATATGCCGGGGGATCTCGATCTGTTTCAGGCGGACAGCTTCACTTTGGCTACTTTGACCTTTGATACCCTCACCACAGGAACGAGTTCTCTTAGTTTGACCATCAACGCCTTGGGAGATTCAGCCGGGAACGCTCTGAGTGCTAACATCCAAAATGCCAGTGTCGCTCCGGTTCCGGAGCCTTCTACAGCCATACTGCTCGCCATAAGCAGTTTGGCTGGAATGGGATATTTTCGCCAAAGGAAATAATTTCCGGAGGGTAAAGATTACACGCTCTGAGATTATTCATCAGTACAGAATACTTAAGTATACGCTTGCAGGGCGTAGTTTTTGCTTACGCCCCTGTTGTTTCGCGTTCTGCCTTTATTAGCTTAGGCAAATTTTCCAAATTTTTGATTAAGAACCACCCCGCTACGAACTTCTTTTGCATTTCTCGTGGGGACAAATGATAGGAGCGAGAACTGGACAGATCATTTAGGCCGCCAGTCAGTGCACCACAAGTGGAGCGAGGGGCCTTCCGTATAATTTCGCTTCTTGTTGCCAGGAGAGAGTTTTAAGAATAATGGCTACGGTTTTCTTAAAGTTTTACCATGAAGGAGCGGTGAAAAATTATTGGACCCAGGTTTGATCCATGTATCAAGCACTTGGGTCATTGTAAAGAGACGAACTAAGGGTTAACGACTTACAGCACGTTTACCGGACAAGGAGGGGAATCACTATGAAGAGTCTCAAGAATAGATTGGTTGTCTTAAGTTTCTTTTGTTTCTTTCTCTCTCTCACTTCTGGAGCATCTTCTCGGATACTCGAGCTTTCTTCAATGAAGGAACTATCTATTTCAGACTATGTAACTACAGCCACAAACACCAGTGCATCTCAAATTACTCGCACAATCCAATTAATTATCCAGAACAAGACCGGGGAAACACTTACAAACATCCGGGCCTTCATCAGATCTGCCTCTGATAAACTTTCTATTATGGATTCAGAGGTCACAATCAAATCAATGGGTCCCTATGCTACTGAGCAAAGTCTAGATTCTTTCACTGTTTCAGTTCCTATAGAAAACCAAAAGGATTCCTTTGGCTTTATATGGCATGTTGAATTTGTGGACGAACAAGGAAATACGAGACAAAACGAAATAATTCTGAACGAGACGCTGAAATAGACCGGGAAATGTACCGCACAAAAAGGAGGGATTGTAATGAGAAAGAAATCTCATGTTTTGTCTTGTCTATCACTCATAATAATACTTTTATTTCCTTCATCTGTGTTTGCGGCTCATAATGGGTCATCTCCGTTTGATCCCCCCGAAGCATCAGACACCACATTTGTGATTGATACCGCGGCAAAATTGGACACATACCTGTTTCGCAGCGGTGGACCAATTGAATTCGATATAGAAGTCACTCGTTACGTCGGAGAGGTAGACTCAGAAGGATATCTCATTAATTCTGGAGATCTGATTATAGATGGAGTTGTCTCCGGGACGGCGAAATTACGAATGCCTGTCTGGGACGTAGATTATGACCTATCTGGAAGAACGCAACTCATTGCAGACGGTGTGAAGCCGGAAAGAGACCGCATCTATTTTAATGGCTACGATATTTCTCCATTTTACCTGCAAGGCGACGACAATACATGGAAACAGAACGAATTTACGATTCCCATTGATTATGTAAAATTTCCTGCTAGAGTTACAAGCCCGACGGGCACTCCTGTGCCGGCAAAGAATCGGATCACGATTTATATTGATCAAGACAATATTGGGAATTACATTCCAAAATATGGGACTAGTGAATTTTGGGCTGTAGCAGTAGATTGGGCGGAGCTTTCTCTTGATGCAATGCCTCCCCTTGTTTTAATTCATGGAAATAACTCTGATGGAGGTTTCTGGGACAGACGGGGATTCACGCAGGTACTGATGAATCATCATATTCCGTACGATAATAGTATTAACCTTCCAACAGACACAGTAACCAACAACGGTGCGACTCTTGCGAATGAACTAATGGCGACTGCCAGAAGATTCGGTGTCCAGAATATTCAGATCGTAGCCCACAGCAAAGGGGGGCTTGATACTCGCGAATTTCTTGACTCTCATTACCCCTTGTTGGAGCAAAACAAGATGCTAAGCGTTAATAATTTTATAACTTTAAGCACTCCCCATCGAGGCTCCGTAGGTGCCGATTATATTAGAGCGGTAGAGCTAACTAGCAATTTCAGACTGAATAACCCAAATGCACTAACGAAAATGGCCAGCTGGTTAAGCGGAAGTTACACGCAGAATCAATTCAATGCGAATCTCAACCTTACAACAACGTGGACTGCAGGGTTCAATGTAACCAATCATTTGCCCAGCAACATTCAATATTACTCTGTTGGTGCCGATGCTGACATTAATGACAATGGAACACTTGAAAGGAATGAATATCAGGAAATGCTGGATGAAGCCGGACATCCGAATCTCTGGGATAGCATAGCGAACGGACCTATGAACGCTATGTACCAGGCATTAGGAAATTTCTCTTCAGTTACGGTTAGGCCAACGGGTCAAGACAGTGGATGGCCGTTTTACACTCCCATATGGGAGGTCGTTGAAACACCCACATCAATTTTTCAGGAAAACGACATGATGGTCACTATAAACAGTGCAAGCTTTAACTTCAGCTTCATCGGACAGTTCAGCAAAAACCACGCTTCTGTTGCGGATGGTGAAGTGGCGCTCTCTGTTATAAGGTTTTTAAAATATGCTCAATAGAAAAAGAACAGATTTTCTGGTTTTTTCAGGCCCTGTTTTGTTAGTAACGTTGACTTCTTTTATATTGAGAGCACCGTTGACAGCGGGTGCTGAAATTAGAGAGGTTTCAATAGAGAATCTATATAAGAACGGGGTGATCGATACTGAGCAGCTCATGTCTGATGCTTTCTATTATCTAAGAAGCATGAAGGGTTCACCTGACAAACTGTATTTAAAAAGAGGCCGAGAGAATAAGCCCTTTTTGCTTGATATCCAGAACCTGAAAGTCAACGCTGCTTCCGAAGAAGATTGGAACAAGGCTCAGCATGAAACGGCAGTTGAGGCTACATACCATAAGACAGGAGATTTTCTCGAAGATAATGGAGATCTCAAGAATATCTACACCAAGCAGATTATAAAGCCTTTCGGGAAACATATTCTTGAATACTCCATCAGTCCCTCTGGCCAGCACATGTATGTTTATAGTCTTTCAGGTTATTACAAGAGAGGACGAGGGATTGGCTGGATTGCTGGTTCAACCCGCAAAATGGGAATGAATTGTTTTGAGATATTTAACCTCAAGACAAGGGAACGATTGTTTCTGACCAAGAGACTTTCATTTTCGAATGGCTACTGGCCGCAGCTGTTGTTCTGGCTGGAAGATCGGAGACTGATGATATTTTCCAATGAATACGACAAATCTTTAATGACTATCAACTATTAAACGGATTGGAGGGACGCGATGTTAACCAATATGAGAGCATTGGGGAGGATCTTTTATTTGGCAATATTTTTGTCAGTCATCACGATCAATTCAAAAGCCGTTGCGGAGAAAGTTCCATTATCTTCTTACCGTGTGACTCCAATTTTTCTTGATCCGGGAAATCCTGCGGCCGAGATTCCCTTTGAGGTTGACGTCAGCCCATCTCTGTTGGTTGATGTCGCCAGTCCTTCAGACTTATTTTCTGTTACGCTCGTTGCCCCTGATGGACAGACAATTACCCCAAGCAATGTTGGAAACTTTAACGGGGCCTATAATTCATACACACTTCAGACATCCGCACTCTCGTTGGGCAATCCCCTTTTCTTAGGGGGATATCATTACACCTATTCTTTCCAGACTCCGCCTTCCGGGAGCTGGAAAGTCAAAATTAACGGTATTAATCTTCCGGCTGCTGGAGAAGTGGCGTTGGTAAACATTATTGCTCAAAACAGGTTAAAGGTTGGACTGCTCACTAATGAAACTCAATACATTGTGAATGCCCCGGTTCTAATAATGGCAACTGTTTTCGATGGCTCTAGTCCCATAACTGGCGCCTCTGCCCTTGCCACTCTGAAGAACCTCACATCTGGTGGGGAAGACAAGATCATTCTAAGTGATGACGGCAACAGTCCAGATCACATGGCCGGAGATGGCATGTATTCAGGAGGCTATATACCAACAAACCCAGGCGACTATGCAGTTATGGCAGAAGTAAATGGAGTAACCGGGAGCGGCACACCGTTTAGTCGAGACGTCTTTTCTTCTTTCGGTGTGCGGTCTCCTTTGGCCGATTTTAATGGTTCTTTCAATGATCAAGGAATCGATGCGAATGCAAACGGCTTTTATGAATACATTGTTTTGAATTTGGGAATCGATGTGTATACATCTGGGAAATACAAAATCTCGCTCACTTTGGAGGGAAGCAATAACGTTTCAAGAACTGTCAGCTCAATACTGGACTTGACCCAAGGAGCCAATCAATTAATTCCGATCAACTTTTTCAAAGAAGATGTCTATGCAATCGGCGTTGATGGGCCTTATACCGTTACTAAAGCACTGATTCAATTATTGGAAAATAATGAATGGTATCTGGCGGATAAAACAGTGAATCAATGGCAAACCCAGGCTTATTCCTTAAGCAAGTTCGAGCAAATGCAGATAGCGTTAACCGGAAACAATTCGGATGCAGCCTACGATACAGATAACAACGGTAAATTCGATACTCTTGTTGTATCGATTGAAGTCGCCATGCTTGAAGCAGGCACTTATCAATGGAGCGCTCGGTTGGTAGATAAGAACAGCAAAGAGATAGAATTTATCTCTGGAGCAAACTTGATGAGTGTGGGGAATAACAGAATTGCAATGACTTTTGACGGGAAGATGATAGGAATGAATGCTGTTGACGGCCCCTATTATGTGAGAAATCTGTTAATCTGGAGAGGAAATAAGTCGTTGGTTGCAAACACGGTATATACCACACAACCCTATTTATTTCGTGATTTTGAAGGTGCGAGCCAGCCGCCTGTTGCCGACGCTAACGGGCCATACAATAGCACCGTTGGCTTACCTATCACCTTTAATGCCAGTGGCTCCTATGATTCGGATGGTGCGATAGTTTCCTACGAATGGGATTGGGATCATGATGGAACCTATGATGAGAGTACCACATCAGACACAATAACTCACACATGGCACGTGGAGTTCAGTGGAACCGTGGGGTTGCGAGTAACAGACAATGGCGGCTTGTCAGCAATTGCCACGGCATCCGTAACTGTTACGGTGCTTCCAGGAGATCTGGACAAAGACGGCGATGTGGACCGAAATGACCTGAATATAATCCTTGCAGCAAGAAATCAGCCCGCAAATGGGTCTAATGACCCGAGAGATCTTGATGGGGACGGCATGATTACGGCCTTGGATGCCCGTAAGCTGGTCACGATGTGCACCAGGCCAGGGTGTGCTACGAAGTAAAAGATAAGAGAATCCTGATTTCTGATGAGTTTCCAACGTTATTCACCAGGTATAGTAGTCAGTATTTTCCAGTATACGACTCTATTTTACAGAAACATGAGATCTTTGAGGCGGAATAATCACTCCACGATCACGCTCTTGGCCATGTTCCTGGGCTGGTTCACGTCGGTACCGCGCAGCACGGCGATGTGGGGAGCCGACGAGGGTCTATTTTGTTTGCATTTGATGAACTTGAGTGCTTCGAAACATAGTGAAGACGGGACACGGAGGGCGCTCTAACGGGTTGCACCAGTGGACGATAATCTTGGGTATGTTCCGATAGTGACCGTCGGTAGTAAAAAGTTTAAGTCCAAGGAAACTTCCGAGGGTCATCTTCAAATACCAATTACGCTTGTTCTCTCTCCACGCGTTCTTTCTCATGAGCCCCCTCTGGGCAGTTTCCATATTCCACTTGTTCTTCAATCACAACGTCATCGCTCCCCTGCGGGATGCAAAACGAACCCACAGGGCAGGTGCAGCGCGGTGCTCAGCCTATTTCTTTAGCTTCAGAGATTTGACCGCCTTTTCAAAGGCGATGGACTTTTGTCCCTTGGCTTCTTCCTTCGCTCTTCTGAGCTCCTTCAAATCTTCATAATCCTCAAGCATTTCTTGAATCCTCATGTAATCATCCCAAGACAGAACAACAAATTCCTTCTGTCCGTTTATGTATTTCATACCTAAGTCCAGCGTTCGCTTTATGCACACGTCCGCCCACGAAAGGATGAGCAATCCTACCTCAGCAGGGATAAAGTATCAAGAAAAATTATCTGGATTTCCCAGGCAAAGAACCATCAGTCTTGTCGCAGACCCCTTCGATCGAACCATTTCCCTTGAATTTTCCCGGTGTTTTGCTTATACTGCCCGTGAGGGACAGGACATGAAAAGGTCTATGAAAGGGAAGTTGATCACGTTTGAAGGGGTCGAGGGGTGCGGCAAGACCACTCAGATGAATCTGATCTGTCATGAGCTGGACTCCCGGGGAAAGGCATACATCCGGACCCGTGAGCCCGGAGGGACCCGGATCGGCGAGCAGATCCGGAAGATCCTCATGGACCCGCAAAATACCGATCTTTCGGATATGGCGGAACTTCTCCTGTATATTGCGGACCGGGCCCAGCACGTTGCCCGCCGGATCCTTCCCGCCCTGAATCAAGGCCTTCTCGTTGTCTGCGACCGGTTTATGGATGCAACGGTTGCCTATCAGGGGGATGGCAGGGGGCTCAATCGGTCCCATATTCTAAGACTGAATCAGATTGCGACGGATGGGCTCAAGCCGGATCTGACCCTCCTGATCGATATCCCTGTCGAGATCGGTCTTGAAAGGGCAAGGAAGAGAAACAAGGACCAGGGCATCGGTCATTCAGAGGGGCGGTTCGAAGAAGAGGCTGTTGATTTTCACAACCGTGTCCGGACGGGCTATCTGCATCTGGCCGAACTGGAGCCGGAGCGCTTCAAGGTGATTGACGGGCGCCTGAGTCCGGAGGCATCCCACCGGCAGATCCTTTCCCTGATGGAGCCGCTTCTGTAAGAGAGAATCATCTTTTATGTTTTGATTTGCCATTTTGATTTTTTATCTTTGATCTTTAATTTTCAATTTATTCGTGTCTTAGCGGCCGATGTGTTTTGAATAGATGGGTTGAAGGAGCAGGAGATGCCGTTTTCAGATATCATCGGTCAGGAAGGCGCGGTGGAGATTTTAGGACGAGAGCTGTCGAATGGCCGGATCTCACATGCCTATCTCTTCAGCGGCATGGGATGCATCGGCAAGAAACAGACGGCCCTTGCCTTCGCCATGGCGGTTGAATGCGGCCGGGTCCGCGGCGACTCCTGCGGTGAATGTCTTTCCTGCCGGAAGATCAGTCACGGAGTACACCCGGATGTCCGGCTCTATGTTCCTGAGGCCAGGACCAAGGGGGCTACAGAGAAAATTTATATTGATCAGATCCGTGACCTCCAGGCCGGGATCTCCCTGCGCCCCATGGAAGGGGAGAAGAAGGTCTTTATGATAGATGATGCGGACCGGATGGTGGACCAGGCGGCCAATGCCCTCCTGAAAACCCTGGAAGAGCCTCCTCCGGACTCGTTCCTGATCCTGATCACCTCATTTCCGGACCTTCTTCCCTCCACGGTTCTATCCCGATGCAGAACGGTTCGCTTCAAACCCTTGTCCACCGATTCCGTGGAGGAGATCCTGATCCGGAAGATGGGCCTGTCCAAAGACAAGGCCAAGGTCATGGCAAGGGTTTCGCAGGGGAGCCTGGGGAGGGTATTGAACGTCGCAGAGAAGGACCTTCTTTCTCAAAGAGACCGTTTCATGGAGAGGATTCAAAAGTGGGACCTTGGGAACATAGGGTCTATCTTTGAGGTTTCCGAGAGTTTTTCAAAGAACACCGATGATTCCATCGAATTTTTGGAGTTCCTTGCATCGTGGAACCGGGATCTTATTTCCATAAAATTGAGAGGGGAAAAAGGGATGCTGACCCATGCGGATAAGATAACGGAGCTGCTCGAGGAATCCCGGCACAAGGATATAGCTGCACTCCTGAATCATGCGGACATTCTGGAGGAGGCCATCCGGAGGCTCCGAATGAATGTCAACCAGAGGTTCGCCCTGGAAGCGGCCCTGATCGGGATGGGCAAAGAGACCGCGGGCTGAGTGGTCCTGTTCGTAAATACGATGTTCCTTCAGTATAAAGGAACATCGAACAAATCTGATAAGGAATAAAGACATGGAAGAGAACCAGCCGCAGGCAGGGCCTTCTCAGGAGTATATGGCGAAATTTATCGGGATCAGGTTCAGAAGCGGAGGCAAGCTTTATAACTTTGATCCGGGAGATCTGGATCTCCGGGTTGGGGATCTGGTGATTGTCGAGACCGCAAGCGGGCTGGTCTGCGGCATGGTCGCCGGAAGCCGCCAGCAGGTGAGCCTGGATTATCTCAAGGAGCCGTTGAAAAAGGTGCTTCGGTCGGTGACCCAAGAGGATCTTGAAACCTTGCGAAAAAACCGCGTCCTGGAACAGGAAATCAAAAAATTCTGTTACGAGAGGATTGAGTCCCGAGGCATGCAGATGAAGCTGGTGGACGTGGAATACCTTTTTGACCGGTCCAAGGTGATCTTCTACTTTACCGCGGACGGCCGGGTGGACTTCAGGGATCTGGTCAAGGACCTTGCATCCCGAGTCCGTACACGAATTGAAATGCGCCAGATCGGGGTGCGCGATGAAGCCAAGATGATCGGAGGGTTGGGGACCTGCGGCAGGGAGTTCTGCTGCAAGACCTTTGTGAGGGAGTTCGATCCTGTTTCCATCAAGATGGCCAAACAGCAGAATCTGACCCTGAACCCGGCCAAGATCTCCGGCGCCTGCGGACGTCTGATGTGCTGTCTGAGTTATGAAAACGCGGGCTATTGCCGTTTCAGAAAAGGTCTTCCCAAGATCGGGAAGACCATCATGATCCGAGAGGGGCCGGGCAGGGTTTATTCCCACAATTTACAGAAGGATTCGATTACGGTTCAGGTGAAGGATGGAAAGCAGATTGAAATTTTTGAGCCGGACCTGACCCGGCTGAGGCAGGGGCTCCCGCTTGAGGAGAAGCCTGCGCCGGAACCATCGGATCAGGCCTTGCCGCAGGATGCGGCGGATGCAAAGGGGATGCGGAGAGAACCTCTCTTTTCCCCCAGGCAGAAAGAGCGTCCTCTCGCCGCGCCGCCCTCGCCGCCCAGAGAGCAGGAGAGACAGGAAGTCCGGAAAGAAGGGCTTTTGAGCAAGATCAAAAAGATCGCCGGTGTGGCCCAGGGCCCGCAGGGAACCGAGAGAAGACGGAGGCGCAGGCGCAGGCGCCATGGGAATTCCAGGGGTAAAACCCCAGGTTCATCACCCAACGGCTCCGAAAACAAATAAGATAAAACCGTTGATCCATGGATGAGGAGTCATCGGCCATGACCAAGAGTTTTTACATTACCACGCCGATCTATTATGTCAATGATGTTCCCCATATCGGGCATGCGTATACCACGGTGGCGGCTGATGCAGAAGCCCGGTACCGGAGGATGATGGGAGACCGGGTCTTTTTTCTTACAGGGACCGATGAGCACGGCCAGAAGGTGGAGAAGACCGCCGCGGCGCAAGGGATGACACCTTCCGAGCTGGCCGACCGGGTGGTGGGCCGGTTCCAGAATCTCTGGAAGAAGCTCCACATCTCCAATCAGGATTTCATCCGAACCACCGAGTCCCGCCATCAGAAGGCCGTGCAGACGCTTTGGACCACGGTCGCGGACAAAGGGGATATCTACCTGGGAGAATATGAAGACTGGTACTGTACCCCATGCGAGACCTTCCTGACCGAAATGCAGCTCATGAACGGGAAGTGCCCGGACTGCGGCAGGGCCCCGGAACGGCTCAAGGAGGAGAGCTATTTCTTCCGGATGTCCCGCTACGGGGATAGGCTCTTGAAACATATTGAAGAGCATCCTGATTTCATCCAGCCGGCAAGCCGCAGAAACGAAATTGTTCAGTTTGTCCGGGGCGGGCTCCGGGACCTCAGCATCAGCCGGACGACGTTTTCCTGGGGCATTCCGGTCCCCGGAAATCCCCGGCATGTGGTCTATGTCTGGTTCGATGCTTTGACCAATTATCTTTCCGCCCTGGGGTACCCGGAGGATTCGGAACGTTTCCGGTCCTTCTGGCCGGCGGATATCCATATCATCGGCAAGGACATCCTGAGGTTTCACGCGGTCTATTGGCCCGCCTTTCTCATGGCCGCAGACCTTCCCCTTCCGAAAAGGGTTTTCAGCCACGGATGGTGGACCATGGACGGGGAAAAGATGTCCAAGTCCAAAGGGAATGTCGTGGATCCTTCGGTCATGACGGACCGGTATGGATCTGATCCCTTCCGGTATTTTCTTCTCCGTGAGGTCCCCTTCGGCCAGGATGGGGATTTTTCCGAGAGCGCCCTGGTGGTCCGCTTCAACAGCGATCTGGCCAATGATCTCGGAAACCTCTTCAGCCGCGTGACCGCCATGCTTGCCAAATACTGCGGCGGGATCACCCCTGCGCCGACCGGCGGCGGCGAACTTAAAGTCAAGGCCGAGGCCGTGATTCAGGATGTGGACCGTTACATGGAAGACCTGGCGTTCAGCCGGGTCCTGCAGGAGATCTGGGGGCTGATCAATGCCGCCAATCGCTTCGTGGACCGGAAGGCCCCGTGGACCCTGGCCAAGGAGCCCTCTCAGGCAGGGATGCTTCAGGATGTCATGTACGATCTTGTGGAGACGCTCCGGATCGTCACCCTGCTGATCTCACCCTTTATGCCTGAGACCGGGGAAAAGGCCGCATCCATTCTGGGCCTTGCTCAAGGGTGGCGCCGGCGGGAGTTTCTGGTTTGGGGCAAGACCCCAAAAGGGCGCCGGATCGGAATTTCTGAACCGCTCTTCCCAAGGATGGAACAGAAGTCTCAGGTTAAAAAACCGGAAAGGGCCTCGGTGGAAAAGAAAGAATCTTCGCACAAGGCTGAGGCGGAACAGAAAGCCGGAGAGGAGATCACGATCCAGGACTTTGCCCGCCTTGACCTCCGCGCCGGGGTGATCCGTCAGGCTGAGGCGGTTCCGAAGTCAGACCGCCTGATCAGGCTTCAGGTGGATATCGGAGAGGCTGAGCCCCGGCAGGTGGTCGCCGGAATTGCCCAATCCTACGCCCCTTCTGTTCTCTTGGGCAAAAAGGTGGTTGTGCTGGCCAACCTGAAACCGACCCGGCTCATGGGGGTCGAATCCTGCGGCATGGTCCTGGCGGTTGAAGGGGGAAAGGGACTGGTCCTTTTAGGTTTTGACGGCGAAGTGGATCCGGGGAAGAGGATCAGGTAATGCTGATTGATTCTCATGCACATCTGACCATGCCGCAATTTGACGAAGACCGGGAAGAGGTGCTCCATCGGGCCCGGGAGGCCGGAGTCGGTTATATCCTGACCGTGGGCGCCGTGGAGGAAGGACCTTCGGTCATTGAGTTCGTAAGACGGCACGAAGACTACGGCATCTCTGCTGCCATCGGCGTTCATCCCCATGAGGCCTCTTCTTTTTCCGATGAATCTGCCAGGGCATTGCAGGAGTTGAGCCATGATCCCAAGGTGGCGGCCATCGGGGAGATCGGCCTGGATTATCACTACCAGCATTCACCGGTCCCAGTACAGCAGGAGGCCTTCCGCCGGCAGATTCGGATTGCCCGGGAGGCGGGCCTCCCGATCATGGTCCACGGGAGGGAGGCGGATGAGGATATCCTCAAGATTCTGAGGGAGGAAAAAGCGGATGAAGTCAGAGGGGTGATTCACTGCTTTTCCGGAGGCATCGAGACGGCCCGAACGGCCATCTCCCTGGGATTCTTTATCTCCTTTTCCGGCTCTCTGACCTTCAGAAACGCCGCATCCCTGCGCGAGACGGCAAGGGCCGTCCCCATCGAGAGAATCCTGATTGAGACTGATTCCCCCTACCTCGCGCCCCAGCAGGTCCGCGGAAAGCGCAATGAGCCGTCCTATGTCAGGTTCGTGGCCGAGACCCTTGCCGAGGTCAAGGGTTTGAGCTTCGAGGATATCAGCCGGATTACGAGTCACAACGCCATGCAGATCTTGTCCCTGGGTTCCATGGAAACTCCCGGAAAGATCGCCTATCAGATCCGGGAGTCCCTGTATCTCAACGTGACCAACCGGTGCACCAACACCTGCGGGTTCTGTGTCCGGTTCTACAGCGACTTTGTCAAGGGGCACAATCTTAGGATGGCTACGGAGCCGTCTGCTCCCGAGGTCATCCGGGCGATCGGCGATCCGAAAAGATACCGGGAGGTCGTCTTTTGCGGATATGGGGAGCCGCTCCTGAGGCTCGACCTGGTCAAGGAGGTGGCTCTTTGGATCAAGGAGCATGGCGGACGGGTGCGCATCAACACCAACGGCCAGGGAAATCTGATTCACAAACGAAACATCCTTCCTGAACTCAATGGTCTGGTGGACGTCTATTCCGTAAGCCTGAATGCGGAAAATGAGGAAAAGTATCTTGCGATCTGCAAACCGGTTTTCGGACCGGGCGCCTACAGGGCGGTCAAAGCGTTTATTCTGGAGGCCGGAAAGGGGGCGGAGGTCAACGTAACCGTTGTTGCTCTTCCCGATGTGGATATCCCGGCATGCCGGAAAATCGCTCTTGAAGAGTTGAAGGCCGGCTTCCGTGTGCGTTATTATGATGAAGTGGGATAATATAGAGGATCATCTCCAAAATAGTGAGTGAAAACATAAGGGTTTCAGGGGTCAAGTGAAATGCTAAAAACATAAGGGGCCGAGGGTCATAGGGTTCAAGGGTTCCAGTGTTTTTCTCTGGAGATTTTGCTTGCGTTTCAGTATTTCACTTGACCCCTTGACCCCTTGAATCCTCGACCCCAAGATACCTCAGTGTAGTATCCGTCGCAGACGGTCCCGGCCCGGCAAGAATAGATTCAAGGAGATGCCGGGATCTAACGACAAAAATAGAGAAAAGCGGTGCACGTGAAGCGTAACCCTTTTTACTCACTAAATGGGAGAAAAACCATAAAGGGGAAAGGTTCAAAGCGTTCAAGGCGTTTGAATGGGTGGTATCCCTGATGAAAAAGAAAAAGCACAATGAAGAGTGGAGCATCTACGATTTGGATCTTCTTTCTTTCGAGAGGATCCTGAAAAAAGCATCCTTAGGCCTGGGGCAGACCCTGTTTCTTCTCGACACCGAAGGGAATTTTCTTACGTCCCCTCCCCCGGACCGTCCTCCATTCTGCAAGTATGTCCTGGACCACAAGGAAGGGAGTTTCCGGTGCAGGGAAAGCCTGTACAAGGGGCACAAGCGCGTGATGGAGGAAGGGAAGTCCTCCATCTTCTCCTGCCATGCCGGGATGGTCAAGGTCACGGCCCCGGTCTGGGTTGAAAGCCGGATTGTGGCGGTGCTCAACGGCTGTACGAGCCAGCTTCTCGATGATGGAAGTCCGTTTCCTCAGAAAAAGTTCCGCCAGGCCATTTTAGATCTGGCGATCCCTCAGAAAATCATAGAAGGGATTCATACGGTTTCCAAAGAAGAGGTCAGCAAGACCATGGAGCTTCTGGTGGCCATGGCGAAGCTGATTGCGGAGACCTCGGCGGAGAACCTCCGGACTCTTCAGCAGATTGATGAGGCAACCAGGCACATCAAGAGGCAGAATGAAAAGCTGATCACACTTTATGACCTGAATCAAATTCTGCAAAGCCCCCTTTCTCTGGATGAAAAGCTCTTTGTCATCCTGACCTCTCTCACGGCGCCGCAGGGATTCGGGTTCAGCCGGGCCATGCTCCTACTTTTAAACGAGAACATGACTCATCTGGAAGGGAAAATGGGAGTGGGGCCTTCTACGCAGGAAGAGGCCCTGATGACGAAGAAGAAGCGGCCGGCAAAAGACGAAAGGAGCCTCTTTGAGAAGATCCGAAAACAGGGGATCCCGATCGAGACAGGAAACTCCCCGTTCGATGAACTCACCCGGTCTTTTTCCTTTCCGACCCGGGAAAAGAAAAAATTTCCGGTAGCCGCCCTCTTTGAGAAAGGGCCGGTTGTGGTCGCGAACCGGGGGGAGCAGAAGAACCGGGTCCATCCGGATTTGAGAAAGACCATGGGAAATACAACGAGTTTCGTCGCCATCCCCCTAATTGAGAATGAAACCCTCATCGGCGTGATCATCGCCGATAACCGCTTTTCCAGAAAGAAAATAGAAAAAGACACCCTGCAGATGCTGAGTATCTTTTCGCATCAGGCCGCAACGGCCATCTCCAATTCCAAGCTCTACTCCGTTCTGCAGGAGAAGATTTTCCAACTGGTGGATTCCAACCGCCAGCTCCACAAGGCTCACACCAGGCTGATGCAGATGGAGAGGTTCTCCGTCATGGGAACCGTGGCTGCCGGCGTGGCCCATGAAATCAAGAATCCCTTGAACGCCATCGTGATCTACCTTGAGCTCTTAAAAAAAGAGCTGGAAAAAGAGACCCCCGAGAAAGAAAAGATTGCCGAGAAACTGAATGTGGTGGGACAGGAAATCGAACGTCTCTCGGACATGACCACGGAATTTCTTTCATACAGCAATGTCCCCCATCTGGTCACCACCCCGATCGACATCCGGATCCTGCTCAATCAGGTCCTCCGGTTTATCCGTTATCAGGCCAAAGAAAAGAACGTCATCATCCGGAAGGAGTTTTCCAAATCCATTCCCGATATTCCGGTCAGCCATAAGCAGATGAAGCAGGTTTTTCTCAACATCATTTTGAATGCCATCCAGGCTATGCCCAAAGGAGGCGAGCTTGAGATTTCCGCAAAAACGGCGCGAAAGAGAAAGGGGTTTATAGAGATCATTTTTTCCGATACAGGCGTGGGCATCGGCAAAGAGGCGATGGTTCATATTTTCGAGCCCTTTTACACCACGCGTAGGGGAGGGACCGGTCTGGGGCTCTCCTTTGTGGACAAGGTCATCAAAGAACACGGGGGGGAGGTCGGAATCGAAAGCGCCAAGGGGAAAGGCGCCCGGGTCAACCTTTTCCTGCCGATCCGGAATCCGGAGGTGGAACCGGCTGACCGGAAGGGCGGGAAAGCTCAGAGAAGATACCGTCATGAGATTTAACTTGAACTTCTAAAGGGTTCCAAGATATAATAAAAATGATTTTTTAAGTATTTTCAGGGGGTTTGATCTTGTCTCCGGTTTAGTGGCCCTATTCGTAAATACGGTGGCATTCGAGCCTGCCTGTGCCATGGCAGACAGGTGCCGTTACCGGTAAACCGAGTACAAGAGGGCGGTCTCATCGGCGTTCCGCTCCTTGCGGTGTACCGGAGGGGTACGCGCTGAGTCGCGCGCGGATAGCCCGTCCTACGACCCTTTCGGTACGTCACCATATTTACGAACAGGACCACTTAGGATCAGCGCACGGGATCTCAAGTTCCGATGATCGGGCTGACGGCAGCTCTACTGCAAAACATAAGGCATAGGATATGATCGAGCATCATAATATGGATTTCATGGAATATTATTCGCTCTTTCTCAGAAACAAGAGGTTCTTTTTTGCCCCGTTCATTTTGGTGTTCTCTCTCGTTTCATTGAGCAGTCTTTTTTTCCCGAAGATCTATGAGTCGAGCACGGTCATCAAGGTTCAAAAACCGCAGCCCAATCCTATTGAAACCCGGAGAGTGGTCAACGAAGACCTTCAGGGGCAGCTCAAGACCCTGCAGGAGATGGCCCTCAGCCGGCCCCATCTGATCGAGACCATCCGGAAACTGAATCTGGACAAGGGGATGGAGGGCAATCTGGAGATGGAAAAACTGATCCAATCCATCCGGGATGGCGTTTCCATCATGAAGAAGGGAGCGGAACTTTTTACCGTCTCGTTTCAGGACTCCGATCCCGAGAGGGCCATGAAAATCACCAATACCATTGTTAACCTTTTCATTGATGAAAGCCTTTCTCTCAAGAGGGAGGAGGCCTTTTCGTCTGTGGATTTCATCCGGAAACAATTGGATATATACAAAGCGAAACTGGAAGAAAGCGAGGATGCGCTCCGGAAGTTTAAACAGGAGCATATCGGGGAGATGCCTGGTCAGCAGAATACCAATCTCGTTCAATTGGACCGGCTCAGGGATACCCTGGCCGAGACCAATATGGCCATTCAGGAGGCCATGGGGAGAAAAGGCTTTATTGAGAAACAGATGTCAAGCGAAAGTCCGATGGTGGTCTCGATGTCAACCGGGGAGGCCTCATCCACCGGAGACAAGATCAAGATCCTGGAATTTCAGTTGAGCCAGTTTCTGGCCAATTACACGGAGAAACACCCGGACGTCGTCCGGATCAAGACGGAACTCGATCATCTCAGGAAGGAAGCCGATGCCAAACAGAGCAAAGGTTCTGATCCAGCGCCGCCGAAGTCCGGGGATTTAACGACCCTCAATCCCCTGCACCAGAAATTAAAGGAAGACTACAACAACATCAGTATTACGATCGGCACGCTTGAAGCCAAGAAAGGGGCTTTGGAAAAAAAGATCGCAGAGTACGGGCAGAAAGTCGTCAGTATCCCCAGCCAGGAGCAGCAACTGGCGGCCTTGCAGCGGGACTACAATGTCAACGAGAATATTTATGACATGCTGCTGAGACGGTATGAAGAGGCGAGGATATCGAAGTATCTTGAGTTCAGCAGCGGGGGAACGCGCTTTCAGGTGATCGATCCGGCCATTGTTCCTCTCAAGCCGATCAAACCGAATTATCTTCACTTTCTTGCCGCGGGTCTTGCTTCAGGTTGTGCCGCAGGGATCGGTTTGATTTTTTTAAAAGACTATTTTGACACGTCCACAAGAGGCGTGCGAGAGGCCGAAGAGATCTACAAGGTTCCGGTGCTGTCTGCGATTCCGGTGATCACGGCTGAAAGGGAGATAGAGATCAGAAAAATGAATCGTAAGCGATGGATCTTCGGGTCCGTTCTTTTTTTTATCTTATTGATCGGGGCGGCGGTCGTTGCTGTTTTTCTGAGGTGAAGAGCAGTAGGAGTGAGTCAACTCGATTATGTATACGAAATTTTATGGTCTCAAGGAAAAACCGTTTAAGCTGGTTCCCGATCCTCGTTTTCTCTACATGAGTGAAGTGCACCGCGCAGCCATTTCGCACCTGCAGTACGGACTGGAAGACCGGAATGGTTTTGTGGTCATCACCGGCGAGCTGGGGTCCGGGAAGACTTTACTTCTTCGCGTCCTCTTGAACGGCCTTCCTCGAACCAGTCTGGTGGCCAGGATCATCAATACGAATTTCAATGCCAAGGAATTGATCGAGCATATCCTCAACGAGTTCGGAATCGAAACCCGTGACGAGACCAAGCCCAAAATGATCTCCATGCTGACGCAGCTTCTTCTCAAGGCCTACTCGGAGCGGAGAGAGGTCCTGCTGGTCATAGACGAGGCTCAGAACCTGAGCATTGATGCCATGGAAGAGCTTCGAATGATCTCGAATCTGGAGACCAGCACGGAAAAACTGGTTCAGATCGTGATGGTGGGACAACCGCAGCTCAAGTACAAGCTGAATCTGCCGGATCTGGAACAATTAAGGCAGAGGGTGACGGTGCAATTCCATATGACGCCCCTGAGCGAAGAAGAGACATCCCTGTATGTGAACCATCGTCTATCGGTCGCTATCGGACGCCCATCCGAGATATTTACGCCTGAGGCGTTGAAGAAAATTTATGCCTACTCAAAAGGGATCCCCCGGTTGATCAATGTGATATCCGATGCGGGTCTCCGGCTCGGATACGTGGAAGAAAAAAAGATCGTTGACGGTGAGATCATGGACGGCGTGATTCAAGAGTTGCAGGAGATCGGCAGCCCCTCGGCCGCTCAGGTCCTGCCCCGTAAAAGCACGGAGACGGATCCTCTGGATCTGCACGTCATTGAGCTGAATAAGAAGTTTCAGACCCTGTACGATCAGATGCAGAAGGTTTATATCCAGAAGGGGGAAGAAAATCAGTTGATTTACGAGCGGCTCCTGAATATGGAAGAGGAGATGCAGGCCAAGGGAAATCTCTTCAACCTGCAGGATCGTGAACAGATGCTCTTCAGGAAGGAGAGCGAAATCCACCAGAAATTATCCGAAGTTTCCAAACGGCTGGATGAAATCAATACCCTGAAAGAGAGCATTGAGGAGAAGAGGAACGAGGTTCTGGAGAAAATACAGCAGGCCGAGCTGCGTCCCGCGCCATCCGGCGAACAGGAGGACCCCGCTTCCGGAAGACCGGAAGCAGCCGGCGGGGGTGTTGAAGATAAGGAGATCTTTAAGAAGAGAATAGAAGAACCGGGGGAGGTCCAGGCGAGGCTGAAAGAGAGGGAAGAAGAGCTGGATGGAAAGATGGAGGACCTGAAAGGGATCATTCAGGAGTTGGAGAACAAAAAGGTTCTGCTGGAGGCCATCGGTCAGGACAAATCCATAGAAGATCGTCTGAAAGAACTGGAAAAGCAGCAGCAATCCGTGCGAAGAAAAGAGGAAGAACTCACGGAGAAGATCCTTCTTCTGGAGAAGGGGACCCCTCGGCCGGCGGCCGGCGCCGTTCGAATTTCAGGACCAGGAGATCAGGCCTCTTTTGATTTGAAGGAGGAACTCTTTTTGGATCTGATTTCTCAGATTGACAGTTTGAAATCGGATATGGACTCCCTTGATTTTCAGAAGCAAATCATGGAGACCATTCGAGCGGAAGAGGCTGATCTCCCGACCGGAATGGAACGGATCGACAAGAACTACGTCCAACTCAAAAAAAAGGAAGAGAAGCTCCTTAAAAATATTGAAGCATCCAAGAAAAGTTTCAGGGCGTTCGAGGTTCAGGCCGCGGCAGAAGACTCGGGCACAGGGGCATGGCTGGGAAAAGAACGGCTTCTCGAAAAAAAGCTTGACGAACTGAGGAACATGATCTTGAGAATTGGAGGGAAGGACGCGCCCTTGACTCGAGGGGACCGAGGCCCCGTTTTTTTCCACGCGATGGTGAGAGCATCATCGGGTCAGGAATCAGAAGACTCTCATCGAGAAAACAAGGCTCTTGGGAGACGATTCAACAGGATCATACGGAAGATCTTGCAGGGATCTTAGAAGAAATTTGAAATTCTCCAGGCATGGCCCATCGGGAACCGGCTGTTTCCAAGGGATGAGGGATGAGCGGCTGACGGGGAACGGCCGGATGACATGAGGCAGTATGGAAATCGCAGGTTTTATTCAGGATATCCCCTTGGATGCGCTCATGGAGCAGGCCGAGGCCGAAGAGCAGACGGGGGCCCTTTTTCTGAAAAGCGAACAGGGGATCGGAGAGGTTTTATTCGAGAACGGTCTGATCTATTCTGCAGACTATCCCTATGCCGGGGAACGGCTCGGGCAGAGGCTGATTCAGGAAGGCGCTATTCATCCCTCGGATCTCTGGCAGGCTCTTCGCGACCAGGAGAATGGAAATGATGGTTCTCTGGGAGAAATCCTTTTTGAGAAAAATCTGCTCCCCCCGGAACGGGTGAGACAAGTGGTAGAGCAGCAGATCGAGGAAGCGGTCGTTCATCTGATGATGTGGGAAAAAGGGCGGTTCACTTTTGAAAGGATACCCCCCAAACGGCCGCCTCTGGTGCTGATCCGGCCGAACACCATCCTGAAAGAGAAGAAAAAGCGGGTTAAAGAACTGAAATCGTTGCCGGCCAAGACCCCGCTGGACAGGATTGAGTCGCATCCGAATCCAAGGATCAACCACCGGTTATATCAGGAGATTCAGCATACCCTTTCAAGGGCCAAGGTCTTTGAACCGAAGATGATGATCGTGCTGGTGGAGGGGGATGCAAAATGGAGGATGATGATCAAGGACGATCTGGCCAAAAGAAATTTTCAGGTGAAGGGGACGAGCAGCCTCGAAAAGGCGCGGTTTGAGATCGATCGGCTGCTTGAGAAGGGATACAGCCCGATTGTGGTCACGGATATCGGGTTCCCCCATGAACAGGCCTCCATGAAACTGGAGGGCCTGTCATTCATGGAGAGTCTCCATAAAAAGCATCCCGAAGTTCCCATCCTGGTCTGCACCTCGTATCCGATTTCCAACCTGCGAAGAAAGATTCTTTTTTCAGGCGGGATTTTCTGTCTGGTCAAGCCGGACCTTTCCGTAATTTCATCTCAAAACTTTGAACAGATCTTCCAGTCGTTTCTTGCGGAACTGGTCTATTGTCTCGACATCAGTATTCATCAATATTATCAGGAATATTTCATCGAGAGAGCCGAATTTGTCGAGGACGATCTGATCGAGGGTCTCTACCATAGAGAAACAGAGATCATGCGTCTCGGGGGGCAGGTCATTGAAGATGCCCAGATTCAAAAAATTCTTTATGAAGTCAGCAGCATGCTCGTGAAAGAGGGGAATGTCGACCGAGCCATTGAAGAAGTTCTGGATTTTATGGCCGGACGATACGACCATACGGCCCTTTTTATCTGGAAGAAAAAATATCTGGAAGGGTATGCCGGGAGGTCATCCTTACGCGCCGATTTTGCAGATAAGGTCAAACGTGTCTCCGTGGAGTTTGATCAGATCCCCTTGCTGAAAGGTCTCTATACAGAGGGGAAAGGGATATTTGCCGGCCCGCCGCCTGAAGAGCGCGAGTACAATAAGTTTTTGAACCGGTTTCTCGAAAAAAGGCCCGCGTGGCATTTCCTTTATCCCGTGGAGATCATGGGGAGGATTGTGGCGTTATGGTATGCCGATACCGCCCAAGTCCAAGAGAGAGATCCCGACATGCAGGTGATGGTCTCACTGGCCAACCTGATCGTCATGTCGCTGAAAATGGACATAGAAAAAAACTGAGACTCCACGCCGTGAGGCGCGGGTTTCTTTGGCAACAGGGGAATGGATTTGGTTGATGAAACCTCAAGACAGAAGATCGGGGAGCTTTTAAAAGAGCTCGAAGTGGTTGATGACCAGCAGTTGAGTCTCGCCCTCGATGAGCAGAAGCGGACCAAGGAGAGGCTGGGTTCCGTGCTGATCAAGATGGGTTTTCTCACCCCTGAGGACCTGGACTATCTTCTGGCCAGACAGCATAATGTCGCCTTCATCAGTCTGGAACAGTACAGGCTGGATCTGAATATCGTCCGTCTGATCCCGGAAAAATATTGCAGAGAACACAAGGTGATCGCCGTCCAGCGCAAAGACAAGCTCCTTACGGTGGCCATGGCCAACCCGCATGACATTGTTGTGGCCAATGAGATGTCCTTCATCACCGGGTTGAAAATCGCGCCCGTGGTTACAGCGGAGATATCCATCCAGAGGGCCCTGGATACTTACTATCGGAAAGAGGAAGAGGAAGCAAAGGATCTGGATTGGGAGGCCGAACTGGCAGCCGAGGAGGAAGTGGATATAGAAATTTTAAAGCGTGAGGATGAAGAGAGCGCCGACATAGAGGATCTGATCACGTCTTCGGAGGATACCCCCATTGTCCGGCTGGTGAATCTCATGCTTCTGACCGCATTGGACAAGCAGGCTTCTCATGTGCATATCGAGCCCTTCATGGAGAGCCTGCAGATCCGCTTAAGGACGGACGGGATTTTGGTTCCTTTGATTACGCCTCCGAAGAAATACCATGTCAATATCATCAACCGGCTGAAAATCCTCAGTTCGCTGGATATCACCAAACATCATATTCCGCAGGAGAGCTATTTCCAGGTCCGTTCCAAGGGCCGTTTCGTGGATGTCAAGGTCTCCACCTTCCCCACCCGGTATGGGGAGAGCGCGGTCCTGAGTCTTCACAAGCAATACCAGGAGGCCGTCAATCTGGACTCCCTCGGCATGGAGAGCGAGGTTTTACAGGAGTTCAAGAGTCTGATCAGCCTAAAACGAGGCTTTATCCTGCTGGTGGGGCCGAACAACAGCGGGAAGACATCGACCCTGTATGCGGTCCTGAATGATTTGAATACGAAGGAGAGGAGCATCTATACCTTTGAAAATCCGATCAAGAATCTGATCGAAGGAATTTTTCAAGGCCAGCCCAATGAGAAGGCCGGTCTCACATTGACCGACGGTGTGCGTTCCCTCCTGGCGCAGGACCCGGATGTCGTGATGCTCGGAGATATGAATGATGCCAAACCTATCGAATACGTGCTTCAGGCCTCTCTGTCGAGGACCCTGGTATTCGGGAGGCTTAATTACAATGATGCCGCCGGCGCCGTTCTTCATCTGATGGACATGGGGATTCCGCCTTTTTTGATCTCTCAGGCCATCACCGCCATTCTAAGCCAGAGGCTTGTTCAAAGGATTTGTCCAAACTGTTCCGGAGACTTCATCCCTCCCAAGAAGATCCTGGAGGATATCCAGCCTCTTGTGAATACCGGGGAGATCACCTTTCATCGGGGGACCGGCTGCAAGGACTGCGGATTCACCGGGTACCACGGTCATTCCGGGATATTTGAACTCTCCGTTCTGAATGAAGAGGTCAGGCAGTTGATTCTGGAAAAGGCTTCACGGAAAGAGATCCGGGATGCCATCTTAAGAAAAGGGACGGTATCGCTCTATCAGGATGCCCTTCGGAAAGTGATCCGCGGTGTGACCACGTATGAAGAGGTCCTGAATATTTCGGACCTGGAAAACGTCCGTAAAAGTTAAAAGGGGAAGTCCATGAGAAGTATCGAAAAAGGGCTGGAAAAGGCCATCCGCGAGCGGGAATCCAGGAGCAGCCCGGATCTATTCAAACTGCAGAAGGAATGGAACGACAAGTCCCTGGATTTTTCCAAGCTGAGCGCATACCTGGTGACCATTCTCGATTCAAAATCGCTGGCCGCGGAACAGTTTAAACGGCTGCGAACGCAGGTCATGAAAAAGATGAGAAGCAGAATGGAGAACACCCTGATGGTGACCAGCGCCACCCGAGGGGAGGGGAAGACCACGACGGCGCTCAATCTGGCCGTCTCTGTGGCTCAGGGGATGAATGAGACGGTCTTGATGATGGATACCGACTTTCGCAAACCTGGCGTTCATACCTATCTGGGCATTGAAGCCAAGAAGGGCCTTGTGGATTTTCTACGGGGTGAGGCGGAGATCCCTGAGCTTCTTGTGAAGACGGAGATTCCCAAGTTGATCCTCCTCCCATCCGGTCAACCGCCGGAGAATCCCTCGGAACTCCTGAGCTCGGAGAGGATGTCCCAGTTGATCCGTGAGATCAAATCCCGGTACGAGGATCGTTTTATCATTCTGGATACCTCTCCCATCAATGTTTTTACCGATGCGTCTATCCTTATTCCTCTGGTAGAGGGGGTCCTGATGGTCGTCCAGGACGGGGTCACTCCCAGGGAGTATGTCCTGCGCGCCATCTCCCAGATAGAAAGGGAGAAGCTTCTTGGGATCTGCCTGAACATGATTTCCGCACCAGAGTCCCTTCAGGATTCTTATTACTACTACAGAGATTACGACAAAGAGGGGAAATAGCCGGAAGGATTTTCCAGGGGAGCTTTGAAAATCTACCCGGAGGGCGGCTTCCTGCGCCCGAACCCGGCTATGATAATCAGACCGAACCCCAGAAAGAAGAGGAGGACCGGTTCATAGATCCGGCCGGGCTGGGCATCCTTCTGTCTCAAGGACTCTGACATCTCATGGACGGATCCAGGAATGTACTCCTTGGATCTATCGGAAACATGGGTATCATTTTTAAAAGGCTGTAAACCGGTTTCCTGAAGGGAGACCTCAGGCCTATGTCGAGCATTTAAAATACCGGTTCTTCCATCCAGATCAGCGGTTCCCTTTCCGGATGAGGGGAAGAGGAACAGGCATAGGATCATAAGACAGGTCAGGATTTTTAACTTCATGATATCCAAGCCTCAAAACGTCATAAAAACAGAACAAAATAATTTGACAATTTTATAATCTTGATCACCATTATTATTTGACATATTATCATCTGTCCGTGTTTTACGCAAGTGAAAAAGAAAGATATTAGAAGATAATATGTTAATGGGTGATGAATTCCTGAATAATGAATTTTTTATTGGGAAATTTGAATAAAAGCGAATTCTAAACAGAAATTAGAGAAGGATCTAACCCTGAGAAGCCCTGGGAGAAGGCCTTTTTGGGAGGGGGGAAAAGTCCGGGGAAGTCCCGGGCTTTTCCCCTTCTGATTTTTTGATCTACTGCACGGCGTTCGCAAGATGCATGCCGCCGCAAATCCTTAAGAATTAGTTATGATGTTTCTCACAGCCTCATAAAAGCCTTGCGGCCCGATCCCCTGCGTTATAATCACGCGGTTCAAGACCGCGGCCTTGTCATATTCTCCGTCGGGTTTCCTGACCAGAAACGGAAGATCCGCTTCCAGCAGCATGGGAAGGTCGTTCTCCGCGTCTCCGACCGCAGCAAAGCAGACGTCGGGATTCAGGCCCCTGTAGAGATCCATGATCCGGCGCACGGCCTTCCCCTTGTCGCACCCTCCCATGACGTGATAAAAGCGTCCGCCTCGGGTTAAATTGAATCCGGCTTTCCGGATTTCCTGTTCGAGGCCGGTGATGATCTTGTCGCTTTGATCGGGAATCAGGAAAGGCTCATCAAATTCCCGCATCCGGGCGAGACGGGCCTCATCGGGAGAGAGGCCGGTCCGTTCCATGATCCGGTCTATGCTCATGGACGAGAATCGCTCGATCCGGGCGGAACACCTTTTAACTGCGGCATCGAGGGCCTTCAAGATGGCCGCGTGCGGAACGCCGATCCAAAGACTCCAGTAGTTCCCACCCTCCACAAATCCCTGCGGTTTTTCCCATGTCTCCCTGGGTAGAAAAACGCCCCCTCCGTTTTCAGAGACAAAGGGGTCGGAGTTGTCTAATTCCTTGCGGAGCCGTTCCATTTCAGCCCGGGTCTTGCTGGAGACAAAGATCACGGGGATCTGAAGTTTCCTGCACTGCCGGAGCGCTTCCAGGGATGGGCCGGGTTCATAGGTTTCGGCGGAAAGGAGGGTCCCGTCCAGGTCTGTGAAGATCACGATCCGAGGGCCGGGGCCGGCCGGTTTATATTTTTTGGAGCGTGTGGTTGACTGCCTCGTCCTCTTCAAAGGGTTCCTCCCATCGCTGGATCAGGTAGCCCTTGTACTCCTCGAACCGCAGGGCCTGCTCCTCGACCACCTGTTCGGCTTCTTCAGAGTCCATTTCCCAGGTGCGGTTGATAAAAGAGGCTACGCGGCCGAAGTAAAGAGGGATGGCCAGTTCCAGGAGACGGCGCCGGTTGTGGCCCCACTTGTGATAGGTGGAAGCCAGTTCATAAAGGGTCCGGACCCAGGTGTCGGTTCCAAACATGAATCGGTTGGGTGAAAGACGGGCAGCCTTGCGGATCATCTGGAAACATTCGGGTGTGAAGATCTTTTCGTAAAGCACGCCGAAGTTGCGGTATCCGGACTTGAAACGGCTGACCAGAAGTTCCTTGTCCACGTGGATGGGTTCGGGCTTGACGTTCCCGGGGGCGCCGAAGATCTCTGTGGGTGTGGAACCCTTGATCGGCTTCCAGTAGTGTTCATTCTTCTCCATGAGGGAAAAGAGGGTCCCGATGACCTGGAGAAACATGACCGCAAGGTGTGAGGCAGGGTCTTTGGCGTCATGGATCTTTACGCCGAGGTGTGCCTGGCAGATTTTGAACGGATTGATGACGGCGCTGGTGGTGATCCAGATATCGATCCCGAACCGGGCCACGTCCGTATCCCATACGTCCTGGGCCAGCAGGTAACGGAAACAAGACGGTGAAAAGGCAAAGTCCCCGCCGATGGGCTGGCGGATCCGCTTTCCGTACAGGGCTCGGGTCAGGTTGTAGGTGATGTTGTTGGTGATGGTCCCGTCATATTTGTAGCGTGTATAAATGGGAGTGACGAAGTCATAGCCGTGGTTCAGCACCGGATCCAGGAGGGATTTTACCCATTCCACAGTGATGCTTCTAAGGTCCGAATCCACCACCATACAGGACGCGGCATCGAGCCGGTCCGCGGCCTCGAAGATGGACCGCAGGGCCGTCCCTTTCCCGGCAGGACCCCGGTATACACTGACGATCTTTTCCTGCCAAGGCTGGATCTCGAACTCCCTGGCCATCTCCCGGGTATCGTCCGTGGACCCGCCGTCGGCTATCATGATCAGGGCTCTTTTGTCCCTGTAATGGTCCCGTATGCCGTGGGAGACCATCCGGATTACATGCTGGATGGTAGCTTCGTTGTTGTAGCAGGGAATGCCCACAAGAATGTCAACCCGGTCGATCTCTTCGATCCGCTTGACCGTGTAGGGCCGAAGTGATGTGTCAAACTTCATTTCTTGATACCGTTTATACCTTTGGTTTCAGAACGCCGGTTATACAGAGCAACAGAACTTTGCATACCTTTGTTGCTTCCTCGTCTCGTCGTTGCGGCGTACGATCAGTACGCCTCACTCCTCGACTTCGTCGCGCCTCGGTCTGCTTTGTTCTATCGCCCTATATGCGAATTTATTTATTACTCTATGTATAAAACCGGCGGATTGTTTGATCCGGTCTTATGGATTGTCCGTTCTTACCGCTTCAAGAATTCGTTCCGCAAAATCCGGAATAGCAGCAAAGACCCTGTTCCAGGCCGGGATCTGCGGCGGCCCCAGGGGGTCCTGAGTGATGATCTCGCCGGCCCTCCGGATGGCTTCAGTAAAGACCTCTACGGCAGTCCCCTCCTCGTGCCGGTCGTACTCCAGCCCATTGATGATGGCGTCTCCGTGATATCGGGCAATGGTATCCTGGGCGATACGGAGATAGGTCGCGCACAGGGTGTTGAAGAAGCCCGGTGTAAAAATAATTCCCTCGCCCGAGAGGGTCCTGAAGATATTCTTCGCAATATCGATGGCCATCTTGTTGAGGCCCTTTTCAGGGTCGGCCGGTGAAAGCCCCTGATGTTTGTGGTCATAATTCTCGCAGAGTTCGACCTGACAGATCCGCTTGACTGAACAGTTACGGTAGATCTCGGCCAATACCCCGACCTCCAGACCCCAGTCGGCGGGGATCCGGTTGATACGGGCCAGATCCGTCAGCATAGAGAACTCTCCAGCGAGAGGATAACGGAAACTGTCGTAATAATGAAGGATGTCCAGCCTCCCGACCGTCTTGATCAGGGCACGGATCAGAGGCGTGACAAATAGGCGCGTGACGCGGCCGTTCATTTTATGGGACACACGGCTGTAGAATCCCTTGCAGAATTCGAAGTCGAGATGGGGGGAGAGGACCGGGAATATGAGCCGTCCCAGGAGTTCCCTGGAATAGGTCAGGATGTCGCAATCGTGAAGGGCGATGATCTTGCTTCCTCCCTCCGCGATGATATACCCATAGGCCATCCATGCGCTTCTCCCTTTGCCGTCCTCTCCGGGAAATAGGCCGTACCCCTGCATGGTCTCGTACAGGGCCTGGATGTTCGGGCCGTTGTTCCAGATCACCCGGGTGGACTGGGGGAGTACGGAAAAAAAATTTCGGGCTTCTCGGAACTCATCTTGAGTTGCAGGACCGAGCGTAACCACGATTTCCCTGATATATTCGACTTTCGAGAGCTCACTTAAAATTTCTTTGAGCGCCTCTCCTTTAATTTCGGAAAAAAGAGAAGGAAGAACCAGGGTCACCCCTCTGGTTGTCGAAGCTTCCAGCAGCTTTGACTCCAGGCTCACCAAGTCGCTTTTGCCGAGGCGGTGGAAGGTCGCAACCGCTCCGGTCTGATAAAAATCGCTCATAGAAGATGTCCCTCGGTTTTGTCTCTCATGGTTAAGTATGAAAACAGAAAAACGATCTTCTGTCAAGGAACTTACATTAAAAATTCCTTTTCAATCAGGTCGGCAACCCCTTGGACATTGTCCATGGTAAAGACTGAGAACGGTGTTTTGGGAAACGATCCGTCCGTGACCAGGGCAAAGGGAGACATCCCCTTGATAAAGAAGGGTTCGGGGCGCCCTGCCCCGGTCCGGAAGATCTCGATTCTCGGAAGGTCTTCTCCTTTATACCCCTCAATCAATATCAAATCCACGTCACGAAAATAATCGAGAACCTCACGGAGGGGGAGTTCGTGCCTTTGTCGCCGGATCAGGGCCATCTGGTTGGGGGCATTGATGATCACCACGTCCGCTCCGGCCTTCCGCAGGCGGAATGAATCCTTGCCGGACTGATCAATATCGATGCGGTGGTGGGCATGTTTGACCACACCCACGCGGTAGCCGCGGCCCGTGAGGACCGGGATGAGTTTTTCCAGGAAAGTGGTTTTGCCCGTGCCGCTCCGGGCCACGATGGAAACAGCGGGGATCATAGAAGCTCCTTTTGATGGGCGGAAGGTATCTTAGGTGGATCGGCGGGCAATGTCAAGGGCAAGAGATCCTCTGGGGTGTGCGGCAAAAATGCCTGTCCTCCGATCCCCCGATCAAGCTTGCCTTCCGACCCTCCGATCAAGTCGGAGGGCAAGCTTGATCGGAGGGTCGGAGGACAGGCCTGATCGGGGGATCGGGGAATGACGCTCTTAGAGAAATATTTACCCATAAATTTGTCGCAGACACGATCCGCTTTTTAAATCCAGTTAGTTCAGAAAACCCCCTTGCACCGGAGAGCACACCTTGGCATAATGGCGACATGGATCTGCGTCGTCACAACAAGAAGAGCGGCGGCGTCACCTACCTGCCTGTGCCTGCCTGCGCCGCGAGCGCGGCAGACAGGCTATGGCAGACAGGTGAAACATGGACGCTTGTGGAATTCGATATGATGTCGTTTCTATGATGAGAACCTTAATAAGTTGCTGTCATCCTATGACAGATGTTGACGTCATCATTATCGGCGCAGGCGCTGCAGGGCTCATGTGCGCCATGGAAGCAGGCAAACGGGGGCGAAATGTCCTGTGTCTGGACCACGCAGACAGGGCCGCGAAGAAAATCCTTATTTCCGGCGGCGGGCATTGTAATTTTACCAACCTGAACATCTCTGCGGAACACTATCTATCCGGTAACGAACATTTCTGCAAGTCCGCCTTGGCGCGGTATACCCAGCACGACTTCATGGCACTGGTCCAAAGGCACGGCATAAACTATCATGAAAAAACATCCGGGCAGCTCTTCTGCAATCAATCGGCAAGAGAGATTGTGACCATGTTACTGAAAGAATGCAAAGATGCCGGCGTCACCATCCGCTTGGGATGCCGCATTCGAAGGATCAAAAAAGGCCGCTTCTTCCAGGTCCGATCCAGCCTCGGAGACTTCGAGTGTGAATCCCTGGTCGTGGCCGCCGGAGGGTTATCCTATCCCGGACTGGGCGCCTCGGACCTGGGGCACAGGATCGCCAGACAGTTTGGGTTAAATATGGTAGAACCGAGGCCCGGCCTGGCGCCGCTGATATTCAGCCGTGAGGATGCGGACCGCTTCAAAGGGTTCGCAGGCCTGTCCATGGATGTGATGGTGACATGCAACAAAAGGGAGGCCCGGGAAAGCCTCCTCTTCACACACCATGGGTTGAGCGGTCCGGCCATCCTGCAACTATCCTCTTACTGGAAATCAGGCGATACCCTGGTCATCGACCTTCTTCCGGGCCTCGATCTCTATGAGCATCTCGGAGAACAAAAGATCCTCAGGCCCAAGACCACTATCAAAACAATCCTGTCGGAACGCCTCCCTGCCCGACTTGCCCAGCGGATCTGTGATCTCTGGATTAAAAACCGGCCCATAAATCAGATTCCGGACAAGGAACTCAAGCATCTGTCCAATATCCTGCATCGATGGGAGGTCAAACCCAAAGGCACAGAAGGGTATGAAACCGCAGAAGTCACCCTGGGCGGCGTCGATACCCATGATCTCTCCTCTAAGACCATGGAGTCCAAAAAAGTCAAAGGCCTCTATTTTATAGGAGAGGTGGCCGATGTCACAGGTGATCTCGGGGGTTTCAACCTGCAGTGGGCCTGGTCCTCAGGCTACTGTGCAGGGCAATTCGTTTAACCCTTGATTTCAAATCATCCCTTATTATAGTATCCCGGAGGTCACGGTTTTTCTATCGGATCTTTCAATGGGTGTCTGAATGGGCATGGCTTCGGTCATTCTTAAATCCGGGCGTGAAAAAGCCCTGCGCCGCCGCCATCCGTGGATCTTCTCCGGCGCCATTGCAGCGGTTGAAGGCTCGCCCAAATCCGGAGAAACCGTGGAAATCCTGGCTCAGGAACGCACCAGGCTTGCCCGGGGCGCCTATTCCCCCCGATCCCAGATCACGGTCCGCGTCTGGACGTTTAATCCGGATGAAGAGATAACGCCTGCTTTTTTCCGTGAACGGCTGAAGCGGGCCATCGCCTACCGGCGTACCCTGACAGAATCCAAAGACCTGACTGCGGTCCGGCTGGTCCACTCGGAATCCGACGGCCTGCCCGGGCTGATTGTGGACCGCTACGGCAATTTCCTGGTCTGCCAGTTCATGGCCGCAGGCTCAGAATACTGGAAGCAGGAGATCGTTGCCCAGATCAAGGATCTGATCCCCTGTGCAGGCATCTACGAGCGTTCGGATCTCGATGTCCGGGAGAAGGAAGGTCTGCCTCGATCCACAGGGGTCCTCGCAGGGGATGCGCCGCCCGACCTGATCGAGATTCAGGAGGGGGAGTGCCGCTTCCTGGTGGATATCCTGCACGGCCATAAAACAGGCTTTTACCTTGACCAGCGTGACAACCGCGCCTTGGCAGCCGAATATGCCAGGGGCAGGGAGGTCCTGAACGGATTCGCCTATACCGGAGGGTTCGGTGTATGCGCACTCAAGGGCGGCGCGGCCCGGGTGACCAATGTCGAGTCCTCCTCCGATGCCCTGACATTGGCCATGAGAAACGTCGAGCTGAATGGTCTGAATGCTGCTCAAGTTGAGAATGTAGCCGGGGACGTGTTCCAGGTCCTGCGGCAATACCGCGATTCACGCCGTGAGTTCGATCTCATCGTCCTGGACCCGCCGAAGTTCGCCGAGTCCATGAGCCAGATCGAGAGCGCAGGCCGCGGATACAAGGACATCAACCTGCTGGCATTCAAACTCCTGAGATCCGGCGGCGTGCTCTTCACCTTCTCCTGCTCGGGGCTCCTGGCGCCGGAACTCTTTCAGAAGATCGTAGCCGGAGCGGCATTGGATGCAGGGCGGGAGGCCCAGATTATCCAAAGGCTCGCCCAGGCTCCCGACCACCCCACGTTGCTCAGCTTTCCCGAAGGGAGCTATCTCAAAGGCCTTGTCTGCAGGGTGTTATAACATGAAATTCATCGCCGATCTTCATATCCATTCTCCCTACTCCCGCTCCACGAGCCCGGCCATGACCCTCCCAAACCTTCATGGCTGGGCCCAGCTCAAGGGGATCAACCTTCTGGGAACAGGGGACTTCACCCACCCGGCGTGGTTTGCGGAGATCGAAAAGAAGCTCACACCTGCGGAGGATGGGCTTTTTTCACTCAAGGAAAGCAACCGTAAGGACGAGGAAATCCCTGCATCCTGCAGGGGAGAGGTCCGGTTCATGCTTTCGGCCGAGGTCTCGTGCATCTATTCCCGTGACGGTCAGACGCGCAAGGTTCACAACCTGATCCTGGCCCGGGACCTCGCATCCGCGAGAAAAATCAATGAGGCCTTGTCGGGTATCGGGAACCTCAAGTCCGACGGCCGCCCCATCCTGGGGCTCGACAGCCGGGACCTTCTGCAGATTGTCCTCGATGCCTCAAGCGAAAACATCCTGATCCCGGCCCATGCCTGGACCCCGCACTTCTCGGTGCTCGGCGCCTTTTCCCGTTTCTCATCCATTGAGGAGTGCTACGGGGATCTGGCGTCAGCCATCCCGGCCATCGAGACCGGCCTTTCCTCTGATCCCCCCATGAACTGGCGGCTTTCCAATCTTGACCGGTTCACCCTGATCTCGAATTCCGATGCCCATTCCCCGGCTAAACTTATGCGCGAGGCCAACATCTTTGATACGGACCTCTCTTATCCCGCGGTGCGCGAGTCCCTCCGGGCGGACCGGAACCGGAAAACTTTTCTGGGGACCATCGAATTCTTTCCCGAAGAGGGGAAATATCATTATGACGGACACAGATCATGCGGGCTTCGTTCAACACCGGAGCAGACCCGTGACTACAACGGCCTCTGCCCGAAATGCGGACGAAAAATCGTGGTGGGCGTGCTTCACCGGGTAGAGGAGCTTTCGGACCGGCCAAAGGATCACAAGCCTCCGGCCGCGAAACCCTTTCAGAGCCTGGTCCCCCTGCAGGAGATCATCGCCGAGGTTTTCAATGTGGGGGTTGGGAGCAAGCGGGTCCAGAAGGAATATATGCGAACCCTCTCGGCCCTGGGGAATGAATATACGGTCCTAACCGCGACCCCCGTGACCGGAATCGCACAGGCGATTTCCAATGAGCTGGCCGAGGCGGTCCGCCGTGTCCGCGAAGGAAAGGTCCATATTGACCCAGGGTATGACGGGGAATATGGGAAGATCAAAATCTTTGAACCCGAAGAGCGCACCTTGGCCTCCGGGCAGATGGGGCTTTTTACATGAGCCTTGAATTCCTGAACGAGCTCAATCCCCAGCAGAGACAGGCGGTCTGCCATACTCAGGGCCCGCTCATGATCGTGGCCGGGGCCGGGACCGGAAAGACCCGCACCCTGACCTGCCGGATCGCCTATCTGGTCCGTGAGGCGGGGGTGGACCCCGCAAACATCCTGGCCCTCACCTTCACCCGTCGGGCCGCATGGGAGATGAAACAAAGGATCGCCCATCTGCTCGGAGAAAAGGAATTCATGCTCCCGGAGATCGGGACATTTCATTCAGTCTGCGCGAAAATTCTCCGCGAAGAGATTTCTGTCCTCGGCTATGACCGGGACTTCGTGATCCTGACCGAAGAGGAACAGATCGATCTTCTTAGAGAAGCCGGGGCGAAAAGCCGGCCCGAGGCCAACGCCTGCCTGAAGCAGATCTCGGCATTCAAAAACAGGCGCTGTGCAGAGACCGGGGCGCCTCCGCTCTTTTCCGAGTACCAGGCCGCCCTCAAGCAAAGAAACGCCACGGACTTCGATGATCTTATCCTACACGTGCTCCGCCTTTTCGAGACAACCCCCCAGATACTCAATCGGTATATGGACCGGTTCCGGCATATCCTGGTGGATGAATACCAGGACCTGAATCCGCCGCAGTACATGCTTGTCCGGATCCTTACAGGGCCGGACCAGAACCTCTGCGTGGTCGGGGATGCGGACCAGGCCATCTATGCCTTCAGGGGCGCTCAAGTGGAAAACTTCCTGAATTTCCAGAAGGATTATCCACGGGCAGAGATCCTCAGGCTCGAGCAGAACTACCGCTCCTCACCCGTGATCGTGAAGGCCGCGGAACAGGTGGTCAGCAGAAATACGCTCCGCATGGAGAAGAGGCTGTGGTCTGATGCAGAAACCGGCGAGAGGATCCGGATCATGGAGGTGGGTGATGAGAAACAGGAAGCGAGATGGATCGCCTCCCGGATCGAGACGCTGTTAGGCGGGACCAGCATGTTTCATCACGACACGGACCGCATCCAGGCCGGGGAAGATCCCGGCCATTACAGCTTCTCGGACATGGCCGTGCTCTTTCGGCTTCGCGCCCAGGCCCGCCCCCTGCAAGCAACCTTTGAACAAGCCGGGATCCCCTGCAGGCTCCTGAGCGGGGAGCGGCTCGACCGCCGTCCTGATATGCGGCAAGTCCGGTCCCTTCTCCGGTTCCTTGCCGGCCCTGAAAAGGATGCCGTCCTTCCAGGAATGCTCAAGGCATCCCTGATTTCACTTTCAAAGACCAGGGAGCAGAGTTCCCTCCAAGATTTGATCCGGGAACTCTCCGGCATCTGCCATCTCGATGAGATCACCCTGCGGTCTCTCAAGGCCATGGCCTTGCCTTATCTTAACCTGACCTGGGGGACTTCCCTTCCGTCTTTTCTCCATGATCTTTGTCTCGGCAGGGAAAGCGACCTCTTTGACCCCAGGGCGCAGGCCGTAACCCTCCTGACCATGCACGCCGCCAAGGGCCTGGAGTTCCCCGTGGTTTTTATCTGCGGGTTGGAAGAGGGACTCATGCCGTATGCTCGGGACGGCAGCCCTTCAGCCGATGAGATCGAAGAAGAGCGGCGGCTCTTCCATGTGGCCATGACGCGGGCCATGAAAGAGCTCTACCTGCTTCATGCGAGGACAAGAATCCTCTACGGCTCGCCCCTGCCCGGCGAACCCTCCCCCTTTCTCCAGGATATCGAAGAGGCCCTGTTTCAGGCGGATGTACTGAAAAAAAAGAGCAGGCCGCCTCAGAAAGAGAACCCGCAGCTCGGTCTTTTCTGAGATGCTCTCCCCTACCATTTTACAGCTCAAAGAATTTCTACATAGCTTAACAAATGAATTAGCATACAGAGCGACAGAACAAACTTGTCCCCGCAATCTGTAAGCGGGGAGCAGGCCCAGCGCGCGACGAAGTCGAGGAGTGAGGCGTACTGATAGTACGCCGCAGCAACGAAACGAGGAATCAACAAAGGTATGCAAAGTTATGCTAATTAGTGCCAAGGAAAAAGGAGGTTGTTGTCCCTAATTTCTAATTCGGGATCGCCTCATTCTTCCTCGACTACCGAGAACTTCTCCTCCTCATAGGTGATTCCGCTGTGATCCGCCCGCCACAATTCCCTTTACAAATCCCATAGAACTTGATAAATGAATACTTACTTAACGATTATTTTCAGGTCTACGACTCGTAGAGCGGTTCAGTCCAACACGTTTTATCCGCAATGCCTCTCGGCACTACGGATAAAACGCTATACGTTAGGCGCAGATCATGACGATTTCGATAAACATTACGCTACCACCTCTCGAATCTGTGCCGCCCGCGCCCGCCCAAAGCTATTTAATCGCGGCACGCCACCTATACGCCGGAATGGAGGCACTTTCACTGGAACCGGGAAAAACTGGGATCGCATGTGCGTTCCTGGCAGCACAATCCTTGGAGTGCGGCCTCAAATCCTATTTGTCTCATGTGGGAATTACCGAAGATAAGTTGAAAGCACAACAAATTCGCCACAACCTTAAAGCCCTGTGGGCCGAAGCTGTGCAACACGGTCTTAACGCTCAGGCGCAGCCGCCGCAATGGTGCGTCATACTTAACTCAGCTCACGACAAACCGTATTACTTTCGTTATCCCATGGGGCTTAATATGGTTACCGTGCCGGCGCTTGTTCCTATGGCACAGGAACTCAAGAACATTCTTGCCGTTGTCGAAAAGTCTATTTGAAAGAAACTACTGCGATGTAAGCAAATATTGCGGCGTCTGCGTCTAACACATAGTTCGAGGGGACCGTCCGTCATAGCTGCTGCGCGGCTCTGCCGGCCGGCCCCTCACCTCTGCGTTTGGATAACAAAATAGACATGAGCACATTCTTAAAAGACGGTATAGAATTTGTTCTGCCAGGAATTTTCAAAGCATATCCAAGGGACTGGGCAAATCAGCTTCTTAATGAAGGAACCATTTACTTCACAAATTGGGATGTGTTCCGTCGAGATGAGAATCCAGAACGTGGAGACCCCATGGAGGGTACAAGTGTGACTAATCGGAATGGCAAAACTTACAAGGCTGATTATGGGAATCCAATTTTTATTTGGAGCAGCACAATGGAGACCAATCCAAAAGTTATTATCGAAACATGGCGCGATCGTGACACCGTTATCCAAATTACAAATACGCTGAAGTTTGCTGAACGTATAAGAGATGCAGCAGTGGCTCGAAAGTCAGACTTAATCTACTTTCAGATCGGCCCTGTGACTTATGACAAGGACGAAGGTAGCCATAGAGCCTATCACTGGGCCGAGGGAGTGTTTTAGAAAAACTATTGCTATAGTGGACAAAAGGAATTCAGGTTTGCACTTGTTGGGAATTACAACTTGAAGGGAAAAATAATAGGAAAAATAATAGGGAAAAATAATAGGGACAGCGCCCATTTATTGCTTTCTCTTCCGGAAAAATAATAGGTAAAAATAATAGGGACAGCGCCCATTTATTGCTTTCTCTTCCGAGGTCTCCCCCTCGGCATTGCCTGCAACCTTCTGCCAAGCATCTTTCCTGCCTGTGCGTGTCCGCACGCAGACAGGTCAAGTCGCAATATCAACCGGCTGTCTCCGCAGGGCCGACCCGTTCTCGTATTCAGATGAATCGCATCAATCAGATGTTTATCTTCCTTTTCTCTAAGATAGGCAGACCAGTTTGAAATGGATTCAAGCATGTGACAGTCATTTGAAAGAACAGGGTCCATTGTTCCGTGCACATGGCTCCCGGCACTCGACCACCGGTATTCATCTGCCTTTTTTACAATTCTTGCTCTGACAGGATTATTTTCCACATACCGCATTCCTGCATAGAGGTGTCTCTCGTCGAGTACGCTTGAAAAGAATCTCCCCTGCCAGAGATGCCCTCTGGCATTGCGCCTCTGGTTCATAAACTGGGAATACCTCATGTGGAGCGTATTGAAAGTCCTTGCCATGGAATCGGACTCCATCGGCACTGCGA
>Ga0210016_1000411_pt1 | contig 37613 bp, 34 predicted proteins | sample CryGeyCG2014_300_FD_185454 | JGI IMG/M metagenome (GOLD analysis project Ga0210016, IMG submission 185454) | Groundwater microbial communities from aquifer - Crystal Geyser CG02_land_8/20/14_3.00 (SPAdes) (version 2) | ecosystem: Environmental > Aquatic > Deep subsurface > Groundwater | place...
GGCCTTCAAAGGCCTCTATCATGGCCAGGTATCTGGCTGCATTTTCACCAAAAGAGTCGGCCTGTCTGGAGTATCTTTCGGATAGTTTCTCAAGGGCATTGACCCTGGCCCTCAAGGAAGCAACCTCAGTCACAAGCTGGGCGTGCGTCTTTTCATGCTCCATAACACTCATCTCCCTCTTGGATTTTGGAAGGCAGCAAATGGGGGAAAAGGCCAAAAATCTCTGCCGCGGGGCGGCCTTAAGAAAACTCGGCATAACACAACTGGGGGACTAATCACTTCGCCAAGAACAGATCAAAGAGAAACCGCGTCTTCTTAATTCGTGTCCATCCGGAAATGAGATAGTTTCGTCGAGTTCAAGGCGGGCGATAATTTTAACCACAGGAATACATTTACGTATTTCGAGGATTAAAATTTGAGCCCAACTCCGAAATCGGTGAAAATAGCCATTTACGGATGGGCACTAATTCGACATCCAACAGATCTATCATCTCAATAAATTGGGAGTACGGCTTCGCGCAGATCAGGACAAGCAGACCAGCAAGCCGCACCCGCTCCAGATTTTTGAGATCATACCAACACATTAACATCTTTAAGTATCAATAACAAGAAATACAGCCCTCTAACGCTAGCGGTAACGCTTGGGTTCTATGGCATATTTCCTGACCTTGTAACCAAAGATTCGCTCAGTGGTATTTAAGGCATGGGCAGCCTTCCTCATGTTCCCCCTTGTTGTCTTGAGGGCATCTATGAGTATCTCCCGCTCAAATCTATCTACTGCCTCTTCAAGAGACTGGGCCTGCTGCGTGCCTGTATCCTTTGCCGTCTGAAGGGTCGGAGGCAGGTGATAGCTGTGAATAACCTGATCGTCGCAAAGCAGCACCGCCCTTTCGATACAGCTTTCAAGTTCCCTCACATTACCCGGCCAGTGGTACTGAACAAGGGCGTCTATGGCAGGCGTTGAGATTCTTTTAATATCCTTTTTATATTCACCTGCATACTTTTCCAAAAAATAATCAGCCAGTAGAAGAATATCAGCTTCACGCTCTCTCAAGGCAGGCAGATAGATAGGATAGACGTTGAGTCTGTAGAAAAGGTCCTCCCTGAATGATCCTGCCTCCACCGCTGAGCTGAGATCCTTATTTGTGGCTGCGATGAGACGCACGTTGACCTTCAATGTCTCTGTACCGCCTAATCTCTCCAATTCACGCTCCTGCAACACCCTTAAGAGCTTACCCTGACTCTCAAGGGCAAGAGAGCCTATCTCATCCAGAAAGATCGTTCCTCCATTGGCCAGTTCAAACTTACCCATCTTCTGACGACTCGCCCCGGTGAAGGCGCCCTTTTCATGTCCAAAGAGTTCCGCCTCAACAAGGTTTGAAGGCAACGCCGCGCAGTTGACCTTTATGCAAGGCCTTTCAGCCCGCAGGCTGTTAAAATGAATGGCGTTTGCGACAAGCTCCTTTCCCGTGCCGCTTTCCCCCAAAAGGAGTACGTTTGCATTGCTCTTTGCCACCTGTGTGATCAGATGAAAGACTTCCTGCATCTTGCGGCTGTTTCCGATAATGTTTGAAAAGCTGTACTTCCTGTTCAGTTCCCGCCTCAGCCGCAGATTTTCCTCTCTGAGTTCATCAGTCTCCCTGTTTATCCTCTCAAGCACCGAGACCTTCTCGGCAATAAGGGTGCTGATTATGGAAAGAATTCTCAGTTCGTCTCCGAATGAGTTTTCCCCCTCAGAAGTCCTGTCAACACTGAGAGCCCCTATTACCCTGCCTCCTTCTTTTACCGGAACGCAGAGAAACGCTACCTTCGACTTATCCAGTTTTTTTCTTGCCTTCGTGCGGTCGAGGAAAAAGGGATCTCCGTCGAGGCGCGGCACTGCCATGGCCCTGCCGGACTCTATAACCCTACCTGTTATTCCCTCTCCGAGCTTGTATCTCCCCCTATTTTGTTCTGTCGGGGATATGCCGTGGGCAACCTCGATATGAATTTGTCCCGTGTCTTTATTGAGGAGGGTTATGGAACCTCTGTTCATACCCAGACGCTCGGATAACAGGTCCAGAACCTTGTAAAGGGATTGACGCAGATCGAGGCTGGCGTGGATAGCCTTTGTTATTGCATAAAGGCACTCTATCTCATCGGGTTTGGGTTTGACTGTAATGCCCTTCTCCATTCTAAATTACACCCTCTCAAATTAGGCTTAACAGCGTGCTGAAAAAACCGCGATTACGGTCCCCGCAGAAGGACCCAGATGTTGTATTTTCACGGTAACGCTCATAACAGAAATACTTCTTATCCCCTGCGCATGGAAACCTTTCCCCCGCTGCTCCACTACGGGGACTCGACAAAATTCCTCACCTCAGAAGTGGAAAAGCCCGCAACCTACCTCACCCCGGGCGAGGAAATACTCGCAACTTCACTAACCCCCATGCCTGAATGGGGCACAACGAAGCATGAAAACCACCCCCACCCCTCCCTCCCCCGCCGAGTGGGAGGGATAAAGGCAAAGCGCATCTCAAATAAACCGTTTGCAGCGGAGGTTCAACGCGGAGATATATTTTCACCGCAATTATATAGCATGAAATTATCAATATGCACTATAGTGAAAAATGCCATCGGATTACCATCGAAAGAAATATCACGAAAGGGTATTGAAGGGCTTTGAACCATGTTCTAAATTGGAAAAGGCCTTTTCTAATTCAAATACTTTAGAGGCAATTGCAAACTTCACATTTTCGTCATTCCCAGACTTGATAGGGGAATCCAGTCTTTCCTTGAATCAATGTGCTGTGGATTACGGCTCCCGGATCGGGGTCCGGGACAGGCTTCGCCGGAATGACGATTGGTTATGGTTTTGCAATTGGCTCATTAGGAGTCTTTATGGACTATTCGTTTGAAACGGGAGTTTACAGGCCTCCCAGCGAAGGTGGCAGCTCTTCACTGCTGCTGAGAGTTACCCGCAACTGCCCATGGAACAACTGCACCTTCTGCGGCATGTACAAGGGCAAAAGGTTTTCTAAGAGGCCGCCGGACGAAGTCAAAGGCGATATTGACGCAATAGCTGGAATAGCCCGCAGCCTGGGAGCCATTCCCTCAGATGAACCAAGCATTGCGCCGGGAAAAAAGACGGTTGAATCCCTGCTCAAGGAAATCCCCTCTCTGGGCTCCTCGATAGGCCTTGGCATGGTGCTTGAGTGGATACACTCAGGGATGAAGACCGCCTTTCTGCAGGATGCCAACAGCCTCATAATCGAAACAGACGAACTGGTTGAGATCCTTCTTTATCTGAGAAAGACCTTTTCTTCCATAGAGCGCGTGACATCCTATGCGAGGGCCCGCACGCTATCAAAAAAATCCCTTGAGCATCTGAAGGCAGTGAAAAGGGCGGGTCTTGACAGGCTCCATGTCGGTCTGGAGACGGGCGATCCGGAACTTCTCAAGGCCGTAAGGAAAGGTGTTTCGCATGAAGACCAGGTGCTCGCAGGCACCAAGGCCAAGGAAGCAGGTTTTCAATTATCGGAATATTGGATGCCCGGACTTGGAGGAAAAAGGTTCACTAAGCAACACGCCGAAAATACCGCTAAGGCTCTTAACATTATAAATCCTCATTATATCAGATCGAGACCGTTTTTCCCCCATCCAGGGACACCGCTATATCTGGCCGTCCAGAAGGGCGAGTGGCCCCTTCTGAGCCTACTTGAGCAACTACTTGAATTAAAGGAGATGATAAGACATCTCAAGGTTACCTCAAAGGTATGCTTTGATCATGCAGGCAACTACTGGCCGGGTTTCAAAGGAAGACCCGTGTTTAAACACAGCTATGAAGGATATCAGTTCCCCGAGAAAAAGGACCACGTTCTGGGGCTGATAGAAGAGGGTATATCCGTCCAGAAACAAATCCCATCGGGTCCGCCGCCATGGCTGGCCCGCTGATACTCCCGGGAACCTGGATATTCATAAATTAAGGCGGTGACAATAGATTATGAAAAAAGATTATCTTTTTGTTTTCTCTGAAAATGTCAGGCTTTTTTTAAACAGGGTCAGGCTCGAAATTCTCAAGATACTGAGCCGTGAAGTCGGATTAACCACTGAAAAGGGATGGTTTCTTTTTCAAGGAACCTATCACCATGTAGGTGTAATTCTCTTTGAGCACCCCAGGATGCTGGGCTTCTATAACCCTTCAAAAACTGAAATAGGGCTTCATAAGCGTTTTATGCTGGATGAAAGAGAGGATCTTGTCGCCGACGTCCTCCGGCATGAAATTGGCCACCTCATGACTCACCTTCAATACGGAGAGGCCTTTATGGATCATGGCCCCTGCTATCGAGCCGTCTGTTCGATTTACAATTGGGAAGAAAAGGTTCAGTCGGCAACTGTTGACATTGAAGACAAAGGTAACCCGGAAGGCGAGGGCTCGAACCATGAAACCGTGATTAGAAGGGTTAAAAAACTCCTTGCCCTGGCATCAAGCGATAATCCTCATGAAGCAGAGCTTGCAGCCCTCAAGGCCAATCAGATGCTCTTACTGCACAACATCAGCCTGCTTAACGCTGCAGGTCTCGATGACGGAGACCGGATATACATGAAAAGGGTCATTGAAGCTGGAAGAAGCTCTGCCAAGCTCATGGCGATAGGCAGAATACTGGAATCCTTTCTGGTGTCGCCGGTTTTCAACCACGGAGAAGGATTGGTTTATCTTGAGGTTACCGGGGAGCGAGCAAATGTTGAGATTGCAGAGCACGTGGCTTCCTTTCTTGACAGAACACTTGAGTCCATGTGGACGCAGGCCAGGATGAAAGGAATGGCGGGATTAAGGGATAAAAATTCATTTATGACAGGGGTAGCCGAAGGATATCTGGCAAAGATGAAGAAGACCAGGTCTGAATACAGCCCCGGGGAGAGTCTTGCCCTTATGGTTCTGGAGTCGAGGCTCAATGAGAGGCTTAAGCTTGTTTACCCAAGAATCCGCTCTACCCGCTCACAAAGCTTTTTGAACAGCAGGTCTTTTGGACAGGGCAAGGAAGGAGGGGAAAGGCTTTCCATTAGAACTGCGATCCAAGGAGTCACAAACAGCAGGCTTCTCCTTCAATAATGCCGATCCGCAAAGGAGATAGCTTTCTCTATTGCAAGGCAGGCGATAATTTCAACCAAACCTTCATAACGCGGTTTGTGCCCACCCGAGGATGAAAGTCCTTTTTCAATCTCTTCTCTGTTCCCAAATCGTTTTCGGCATCGGGATCAGCATCGGGATCGTCTCCTAAAGCCAGCCTGCTTTTCTCGACTGCGACTGCAACCCCGATGGAACAGCGCGGTGTGTTTTCACGGTAGACGCTCATGACAGAAATATTTTGTCGCCCCCGCTAATGAAAATCCTCCTCCGGCTCTACACTTTACGAGGTCGAGGATTTCCCTCCCCCCTGCGCGGGGGAGGGTCGGGGTGGGGGGTGTATTTTCACGGTAAGAAATACATTAAGCTATAAAGAATACTACTTTATGAAAAGCTTTATAAATTCTCCGTAGCCTTCCCTTTCCATCTCTTCCACGGGAATAAAGCGCAGCGCAGCCGAATTAATACAATACCTCAGGCCTGTGGGAGGCGGTCCGTCTTTGAAAACATGGCCCAGATGAGAGTCTGCCTTTCGGCTCCTCACCTCGATCCTTTCCATGAAGAGCCTTCTGTCTTTTTTCTCCAGGATATTGTCCGCTACCAGAGGTCTTGTGAAGCTGGGCCAACCGGTGCCGGAATCAAACTTGTCAATAGAGCTGAAAAGAGGCTCGCCCGAGTTGATGTCCACATAGATTCCCTGCCTTTTATTATCCCAGTATTCATTGTCGAAGGGCGGCTCTGTACCATCTTGTCTGGTTACCTTGTATTGCATTTCGGTAAGTTTGTTCTTTCGGCTGTCGGGCGCCTTTGGGGCCTTTTCCCATATCCCCTTAAGAAACCGATCTCGACCTGAGCCGTTCCTATAATACATGTAACGAATGGGATTCTTTTTGTAATAGTCCTGATGGTAATCTTCAGCGGGAAAAAACCTTGAAGCAGGAAGGATTTGAGTGACTACGGGTTTGCTGAAAAGCCCCCTACTCTGGAGCGCTTTCTTTGATTTCTCGGCTATCAGCCTCTGCTCTTCGTCATTATAGAATATGGCGCTTGAGTAATGATATCCTCTATCAACGAACTGGCCTCCGGCATCCGTGGGGTCTATCTGCCTCCAGAAGATATCAAGAAGGTTCTCATAGCCCACCTTGGCCGGGTCAAACCTGATTTCAATCGCTTCCAGGTGCCCCTTTTTAGCGTAATCCTCGTATGTCGGATCATCTCCCTTTCCCCCGGTATAGCCGGAGATGACTTCCGTCACTCCGTCAATTTCCTGAAAAGGCTTCTCCATACACCAGAAACATCCTCCGGCAAATGTTGCTTTTCTCATGTTTGACGGGGAATCCGACGCATCCGCATCAGCCGACCCGTAGATTGTCAGCATAACCGTCAAGGCAATCATGACCATGATTTTATCCTCCGTTTGGTACAGATTCCAGACCCTGGGTCTGAAAAAGTTCATCAGGCACAAGATCAATGGCGCGCGAAAAACCATCCTGATCAATTCCTATGGCCTTCAGGCGCCTTTCAAGTCCTCCCTTGTCCAGATGTTCCAGGTCGTTTCCGGGGAGAACCTTAGAACTTATAAGTTCTCCGAGATATACCAGCTCGGCAAGATCACGAGCTTCCTCAGCCTTTTCCGGGCTGTGGTGGTGTCCAATGGCATCCCTTAAATTTCCAGGAAGTTTCCACTGCTCTGCGAGCCTTAGTCCCGCCTCACCATGGTCGAATCCAAACGAGTCTTTCTCCAGCCGGACAAGGGCTGTTCCCTCTCCATTCATGCGGCGATAGAAAAGGGGCAGGAAAGGGCCAAGAAACTGATCCAGCACCACCTTGCCTATGTCGTGCAGCAGACCGGCCGTATAAGCTATACCTGTAGAGATGCCCCCGTATGACTTAGCAAGTTTCTCAAGCAACATCGCCATTCCGACGGCGTGATAGTAGATGCCGCCTTTACAGAGAGAATAGCCTCCTCTTTCAGGAAATATGTCCTCCAGACTTGCCGATACGGCCAACCTGAGGAATCGCTTGTCACCGAGGAGGATGATTGCACGGTCTATGGAATCAACTCTTTTCTTGAGTCCGAAAAATACGGAATTACACATCCTCAAGACCTTGGCGCAAAGTACCTGGTCCTTGGAGACCTCCACGGCACGGTAAATTTGTTCTAGCTCCTTAGGGGAAACTTGGGGGGTTAGCGCAGGGGGAATAGACGAGCAGAAACAGGTTTGGGGGTATTTTTTGGCTGGCGGGAGGAGAATTTTATCAGCTCTGGGGTAAGAAGATGCGCTGCTGAGAGTCGTCATTGCTCCCGGGGTTGGGGAAAAGGCGCAGGTCTGCCTTTGCCTTGGCAGGAGGCAAGAGTTGATGGAGGAGAGGCGGATTGGATAATCCGTAGCTTGCGGCTATGTTAGAGGCGCAAGGGAAGGCAAGAGTTTTTGGTCATGCGCAGGTAATCGAAGACCAAACGGATGTTGAGTGTTAGTTGTCGCATTTTCTGCGCGACACTGCGCACGCCCTTGGATTTGATGATCCCGATGGCAAAGCGGCGGAGTCGGGAGATATTTTCTGGGCCGTAGCCGGTGCGTATTCGGCTTCGGTCTTCATCGAAATCCCAGTCGAGGATATAGTGGCAACTGTTTTCGATGCACCAGTGACCGCGATTTATGGCAAGGAGCCTCAGGGCATCTGCTTGCTCTGGTCTTCTACTGGTGATACCGCAGACAACGTCATGGGAGATTTTGCCGGTTTTTTTATCAACAAAGTCTCTCTCGATCAGGAAGGCCTGCTGCACATGGGGGAAGTTGAGGTAGTCATTTAGTTCGGTGGTAGTCCAGATTTTGCGGGTTTCGATACGGCCGTGATCCGGGGGATCAAAGGAAACGAAATCGGGTTTCTGGCGGTTGTGGAAATAGAGATGGATATCCTCAAAGAGAGTTGGTTGATTGCCTTTAACGGTGAAGTGGTAGTGGGCCTTACGCTCCAGGCATATATAATCGGCTATCCTGCGTTGGGTGAGCAGGGCATCTGCGGTAATGTCTTTATCGCGGATATCGATTGAATCGAGCAGAGGGATGGCCGTCTTGATTTCGTTTGTGCGTTTGAGTTCTTCATTACCGCCTATGGGCAAGGAGCCGACTTTTTTTGGGTGTAGGCAATTTTACTCTCATGGCCTACAGCACTCATGATATGGGTTTGGTAGCCTTCTTCATCAATGGCGCTGCGCATGGTTTTCCCGTCAATGGCGAGACTTTGATCCTCCTTGGCGTAGGCCTGGTTCCAGCGTTGAAGGGCAGAATCCAGATCCACCGGGTTAACCCGGATGAGAACATCACGGATAATAGAGAGGCTTGGGACTATAAAGCGACCCTTTTCACGGCGGCAGTTGAAACGTTCTCTGGCCTTCTGGCTAAGACCGTTTGCCCAATCGGAGATGGCCTGATATCCACGCATTCCACACAGTATTGCCCCTGTGGCAACGGCAAGCACTGTGGAAATCGGATGTCTGCGGCCTTGAGCGCGGCGTGGATCAGGGATGTGTGTGAAGAAATACGGAAGGGATAGCATCTGCTCTGCTTTCAGCATTATCTTTGGGTCTCCTTTACGGTAAAGTGGGGGGAGGATAGGCTGTGATAAGATAAATTGAGCATTGGGCTGCAAAGCTTTGACAAAGACCATTTTGGGCGATTGAGCTTTAGCGCTGTAGCCGGTACGTGTTCTGCTAAAGCCTTTTGTGTCGCCCGCATAGATCCAGTTTGAGGCCTTATAGACGGTTCCATGGAATCGCTGAGGATCAACGAAGGTCTCCAGAAGCACTACCGGATGGCCAAAGCTCTCTTGCCAGTCAGAGAGCAGTCTTCTCTGACACAGCGACAGTATTCGTGATGCGAGATTGGGAACATGGTAATCCGGAAGGATCAGAAAACGGCTGTTATTGGTCACCAGATGAAGCCGATCATATTGATGGCGAAAGTCCCAGCCTATCCAGCGATCCCGTGCTGCACACTTTAAGGCCGGTGCGGAAAAACTTACAAGGGCGATCCATTGATCGTGCCGGCAGACCACATACCACAGGGTCTCTCCGATCTTGGGCAGAGCCCCCAGGTAATGATGCTTCTGCATAAGCATCTGATAGTGTGCCTCCTCGGCCGGGCGAACAGGGCGCACAACGATTTCTTTCAAGTTCAAGACGATCAACCCCTCAGGGATAAATGAGATCTATTGCTCTAAGACCTTCATACATCATCCTGAGGGCTTTGTCCAGTGAAATATGCAACTGGCTACCTGGATTATTTTTAACGGTGAGCACAAAATCACCCTGCCTCCACGGCCATATCCTTGACCTCATACTGAGCATCATTTATCATCCTTATCAGTTTCAATGCCACCTGCGGGATAGGTTTTACGCTCTCTATCCTTCTGTCAAGCTCCTCCGCGCCGGGTATCTTTATGTGCTCTACATGGGAATCATCTTCGAGAACTCCAAGCGGCTCTACTGAAGTCCCCCAGGTATTAAGATCGAGGCTCATACGGCAGCCAAGAACGCCTCCGGTCTCGCTTCTCTTGACCTTTATACCCTCGCTTTCCAATATCTTTTCGGCTATGTCAGCAGTCCTTCCTCCTATATCCAGGATGAGGTCAAGTTCCGAGAGAGGTTCTACAAGTGCCCCCCCTGCAACGCTTGCCTTCATCCTATCCGTTGAAGCCCCTTGCTCGCAAAGCGCCTTCAGAAAAAGCGGCAGCCCGGTAGATGCATATTTTTCGGGGTTTCTAGATCCGGAGGGATTCACCGGCTCAGGCAGAAGGAGGTGGATAAGCCCTCCCACCTCAGCCTCCGGGTCATATATGCTTATACCAACGCAACTTGCCAGGATAGCGTCAAGAGTGCCCTCAGTCCTCGCGCTTATCTGATAGCTGCCGGTTGAAACCAATGTCCTTTTCGTTCGAATGATCTGATCTCCTTTCTGACGGTAATGCCCTGTTGGGGCACAACGAAAGATGAAAATCACCCCAACCCATCCCTCCCCCGTCGAGGGGGAGACGTAAAGGAAATTGGGATTTTCATATAAACCTCTATGCCCCGCTGGGGCACAACGAAGCATTAAAATGCCGCCTATCATTTCCGACTCGATCCGGAATCCAGGTCGTCATTACGGCGAAGGCCGGAACAAGTAATGAACAAGTAATGGATAGCGGCCTACGCCGCTATGACCATCTATTTTCATATAAACTTAGACATTATTGTCTGAAGTTCAATTTGGCGAAGGTCGCTGCAACTATATCTTTTAGCTGTTGCCTTTAATATCACCGTACCTAAGGAGAGGCACCTCACCGGTAAGGCAATGAGAAGCAGGCGATAATGAAGACAATTCCTTCACGATTTTTTTCAGGGCTCTCAAACGCTAAAAGCCTTTGCAAGCTGCCTCGCTGATATCGGCATCGGTAATGCCCAGAAGATGATACAGATGATTAAGCCTCGACTTGCCCAGAGATCCGTTTGCGACCTTGTCGAGCCTCACTTTAGAGTTATATGCAATGCCCAGCCCTGCCTGGCCGATCATTATGGCATCATTTGCCCCGTCTCCCACTACGACCACCTGGTCGAGAGGTATCCCTGTCTCGCACGAAACCTGATTGACTATGCGGGCCTTTCCCGCGGCATCAACTATATCTCCCACCAATTTACCCGTAAGAAAACCCTCCTTTATTTCAAGCTGATTGGCAAAGGAAAAATCAAGTCCAAGCGTCTCTCTAAAGTGGTCGGCGAAATAGTCAAATCCTCCTGTTACGATACCTACTCTGTATCCGAGATACTTGAGGGTCCGGATCAATTCATCCGCTCCCTGAGAAAGAGTAGCGGAATCTCTAATGAGGGCTATCTCTTTCTCACTGAGACCCTTAAGGAGGGCGAGCCGTTGGGCAAGGGCCTCTTCAAAATCAATATCCCCCCTCATGGCCTTTTCCGTAATTCTTGAAACCTCCCTGTGAACGCCCTTTTTTCTTGCCATCTCGTCAATTATCTCTGCGTCTATCAGGGTGCTGTCCATGTCGAAAAAGATCATGCGCTTGTTTTTTCTGTAGGCCTCCATCTTCTGAACGGCCAAATCCACTCCCAGCTCCCTGCTCTTAGTCATGAGCCGATGTTTAAGCCTTGATAAGGAGGATGCGGCCTTTGCGTCCAGCACCATCTCCATGGACCGCGCACCGTGGTGACTCAGGGTTGAGATGGTCTCAATATTGACATTTTCCTCCGAAAGTATGTTCGAAAACTCTGATATGGCCTGGGTCCCTCCGAAATGCGTCAAAACAAAAAGATTTTTTTCGTTTTGTCCACTCATCTCCAGCTCGGAGAAGAGTCGAAAATGCAACACAAGGTCAAGTCTGCTGGCCTCAAAAAGCAGATCCTTTATTACGCTGTCCTTGGAGCCTTGTGTAGTGCTCAAATCCAGAAGGAAATACAGCCCTAGAAGGTCCTGCAGCGAAGCCTGTTCCATATCAATGACCTCGACTCGATGCTCCCAGAGCACATGGGTAAACCTCGCCGTAATGCCCGGTCGGTCTGGGCCTGATACGGTAACTATAAGCAGGCTTTTCTCTTCAATCATTTACGCTGACCACCATGAAAATGAAGTAACTAGTGTCCATCCGGAAATGAGATAGTTTCGTCGAGTTCAAGGCGGGCGATAATTTTAACCACAGGAATACATTGACGTATTTCGAGGATTAAAATTTGAGTCCAACGCCGAAATCGGTGAAAATAGCCATTTCCGGACGGACACTAACTATAACTCTCATTACTAAAAAACACAGCATCTGGTATCTCCACGCAGGTATCGGGGCCGCAACCGTTAAGGGCAAGACAGGAAGGCAGCAAAAGGCCGATACAGATTCCGGCAAATGGATACGTTCCGTCGCGTGGGGGTCATTTATGTCATTGTGATGAACGACTCCCTAAGAAATACATAAGCATTCTTCATCAGTCAAGATACTCGATTCGGAAAAAAATATTCGAGCGCTAATGCCAAAGCCCATCGGGTCTTGACACGCAAAGACTGATTCTTAATATTTTTATAACAGGCTAACAGACTGGAATAACATTGTTAAGATGTATTTTTACGTATGTCAGAACGTGTGTTTTTTTGACCCGTCTTTGAAGGGCCGGAAGGTTGGCAATTACCAATTCTCCGCCTTTTAGCAGCGATGATTATTTTATTCATCGTTATTTTTTTGAGAAGGAGGTTTTTGACATGATACTCAGAAGAGTTGCTGGTTGGCCGTCTTGGGAAATGCGGAACCCATTCGAGGAACTGGAGCGCTTAAGAAAGATGCTTGATAGCATGGCAGGCGGAACCCTCAGAGAGACTTCCTCTGGAGTTTTTCCTCTCATGAATGTTACAGAGGATAAAGATAACTTCTACCTCAGGGCTGAACTACCAGGAATAACAACTGAAGACTTGGATATCTCCGTAACGGCAAACGGCATTGCCATTTCTGGTAAGAGAAAGATACCCGATGCCGGAAGCAATGCAGTATATCACAGGCGTGAAAGAGAGTCTGGCAGTTTCAGCAGAATGCTCACTCTTCCCGGACAGATTGAAGGAGCAAAGGTGGAAGCCACAATGGCTGACGGTGTGCTCACCGTTTTGATTCCCAAGAGCGAAAAAGTAAAGCCCCGTCAAATAGCTATAAGGACAATGTAAAATGAATTGAGTCAAAATATAAGAGAAAAGGAGGATCAGATCATGGCCGATACCGAGACAAAAGCTCTACAGGATAAGGAAAAAGCTCAGGTCACGAGCCCTGCGGAGACTACAAGGCCTGGGCCCGCTTTTATACCCGCAGTGGATATCTTTGAAAATGAAAAGGAGCTTACACTCCTGGCTGATATGCCGGGGGTAAAAGCAGGCGACCTTCATATAGGTATAAAGGATGGCGTTCTTACATTGAGCGGAGAAACCAACCCTCCAGAAAAACCATCGGAGGGGGATATACTTAGAGAATACCGAGTGGGTAATTACTTCAGGGAATTTACCCTCTCTGGGGTAATAGACCAGGAGAAGATTGAAGCGGGACTTAAAAACGGTGTCCTGAGACTGATACTCCCCAAAGTGGAAGCCGCCAGGCCCCGTAAGATTGAAGTAAAATCCGCCTGACGAAGACTGAACAGAAGGCGTTAATTTCCCTGACTTGAAGGCTCAGTAACCACTCATTCTTGCCGGTTGCTGAGCCTTTTCTTTTTATGGCATGAAGGTTCCAGTTGAGACGGTGATTATTTTTGACTGTTTTGGATTTATCTTATAGGCTTCTTTTCGACATAAAAGGAGCGGGCTATTTATGAAAAAGAAAAGTGATTTTTATATATCCTTATTCATCTCTCTCATATCTTTCGTATTTATCCTTGGAATACTATCTACCGATGCGGTTGCAAGATCCTACCGCGTTGGTCGCCTTCCAGAAAAGGCAAGGCCGCTTGCCTGCAGTGTGTGCCATGTGGACCCGCGCGGCGGAGGGGCCCGTAACTCCTTCGGCAAGGACTATGAGCGGCTTGCAATTCCATCTGGGGACAGACTCACTGAGGCCCTTTTGAAGGCTGACTCCGATGGGGACGGAATCTCAAACGGTACAGAACTCAATGCCGGCACCCTTCCGGGGTACCCCGGTTCAAAGCCCTGAGCACAGCTCTTGAAAAAGTATATCCTGACAGCCGGTACGGGCGCCCTTCTTGCTACGGCAGTGTTCCTGTGGTGGAGGTCTCTTTACCCTGGGCTTCCCGTTTCATCCAGACTAAACGATCTTGCAAGGCTCATGGGTATTGCAGGATTTGCCCTTCTTCCCGTTCAGATGGCGCTTGGATCGCGCATAAAATTACTTGATAGTAATCTTGGCCTTGATCGTTTGCTAATATTTCACAGGTCAAGCGGCATCGTCATTGCTGGGATTATTCTCCTCCATCCCCTGATGATAATTATCTCAGAGCAGGCTTCAGGATTCGCTGCGCCCTTCGGCCTGACAAAGGCGACGGGCCTTATCGCTATCTCAGCATTATTCGCCGCCGTGGGCTCGCCACTGATAATAAGGCGTCTCTTCTCACGTTATGAGACATGGGCGAGCATACACAGGGTAGCTTTTTTTGTCCTTCCACTGGCCTTCATACACAGTTTTTTCTTCGGGGACAATCCTTCAAGAAAACCCCTCCTATTCCTTTGGCTTCTTATTTCTTTGATTTATGCCGCAATTATTTTCCACCGCTCCATAACCAGATATCTTTCCTATCGCAGCCCTTACAGGGTATCCAAGATTACAGCGGAGACCCCTCTCATTAATACATTGGCTATGAAAGGGAAACCTCTTGAACATCACCCTGGGCAGTTTGCCTTCCTGAAAGTAGCTTCGAAGGGGGCCTTCCAGTGGCACCCATTCACCATATCTTCATCTCCGAGCCGGCCAGAGGTAACTTTTACAATAAAGAGTGTCGGGGACTTCACATCTGAGATTTCGAGGCTTAAAAGGGGACAATCCGCCTTTCTCCTGGGCCCGTTCGGCAATTTCGTGCTTCCACAAGATATGGATATCCCGATTGTTTTTCTTGCCGGAGGAATCGGAATCACGCCCTTTTTGAGCATGCTCGCTTGGCTTGCGGATAGGGGAAGAAACAGGCATATCACCCTGCTTTGGGCAAATAAGACGAAAGAGGATATCTTTGCACAAGAACAATTCGACGGTTTTCAACTAAGGATATCAGGGTTAAAGGTGGTACATGTTCTCTCCAGAGACCTTGAATGGAATGGCGAAAAGGGACACATCAACGAAGCCGTTATTCGAAGAAATGTTTCAGAACCTGAAAAGGCTATTTTTCTATTATGTGGCCCCCCTGCATTTATGAATACTTCTTTAGATATATTGAAAGAAATGGGAATACAAAAAAACCGAATCCTCTTGGAGCGTTTTTCGCTGATATAGGATTTAGCAAACAGCTTGTTTTCCCCTGCCCTGAGCAAGCTGTCAGTCGGTGCCTAGGATTTACCGAGTAGGAAGGATTTTCGCTTTATAACACCCGCAAACCGGTTCTTTTATGCTATGAAAAAAGGCCTTCCATAACCCTGGCAGCAGCGCCGAAGGCCTTTCCCCTGGCAAGAGGCTTTCCCTCCAGGCACTGTTTGAAGACATCAGGATCTTGCGGAATCACACCATCCACTTCTATGCCGATATCTTTAAGTCGGCGTGTAAGAAGCATCTCCACCTCCTTTGAGTCAACCTTGTTCAAAACCGCCCTCAGCTTCTTCTGCATGACGTTGCTTATTGAAAATATCCTACTTGCCAGCGCGACGGATTCATAGGAAGGCTCAACGACCAGAATAACCCAGTCAACTGATTCGTCTATACCGCGGCCGAAATGCTCCACCCCGGCCTCCATATCTATAATCGCTATCTCATTGGCCTCAAGCTTAAGTTTTCTGAGGAACTCCCTGCTTAGAACCCCCATAGGGCACGCGCATCCTTCGTAGGCCTGAAGAATCTTGCCTATGCTCATCAAAATGAGGCCGTCCTTTCGGGTTGCATGATCAGGTGGGACTTCATCTATGGATATCAGGGCCTGCGAGAGGATATCCTTTTGCCCCATCCTCTGCTTGACACCCCTCTTACCACCCAGCAGTTCCATAAGTGGACTTGGAGGCGCATCAAAGCCCAGCATTCGGTAGAGACCTGAGTTGGATTCATCCGAGTCAATGACGAGAGTCTTAAGCCCTCTGCTTACAGCGGACAAGGCCAGCAGCGTCGCGACCGTGCTCTTTCCGCTTCCCCCCTTACCGCAAACAGAAATTTTCATGTCACCAATCTCCCAGAAAAAAATGATTAGAACAGCCCTAGGGCCGCTTCATTTTGGTGAAATAACTGTAAACTCCCCTGCCTGATTTTCGCCCGAGCCATCCTGCCTTTACGAGTTTTACCAGAAGAGGTGCCGGTCTGTACTTTTCACCTAGTTCTTTGTGGAGGCTGTTCATGCAATCAAGCATGATATCGAGTCCGAAGGCGTCCGCAGCTGCCAGCGGCCCCATAGGATAGCCGAGCCCGCGTGTGCAGCACCGGTCAATATCTTCAGGGCTTGCGATGGAGTTTTCCAGTGCGAAAAAGGCCTCATTCACCATCGGAAGATAAAGCCTGTTTATTACAAATCCAGGGGAATCAGAAACAGTGACTGTCTCCTTGCCGCATGCTTCAAGGAAAGCAACTGTTGTCTTGTGCGTCTCATCCGAGGTATCTAAGCCCTTTGCCAGCTCAACCAGGGGCGTCAGGGCCGCCGGGATCAGAAAATGGGTTGCAATGCACCTCTCTGGTCTGAGCGTTGCCGAGGCCATCTGGGAGATGCTAAGCGTGCTGGTATTGCTTGCGATGATGGTTCGCGGTGGAGCGGCTTGATCCACATCCCTGAATATCTCCTTCTTTACATTAATATCCTCATAAACAGCCTCTATGACAAGGTCAGCGTCGGAGACTGCAGATTGCAGATCCTTGCATGGTATGATTTGCGACAATAAGTTGCCTTCTTCATCGGCATTGAGTTTCCACCTGCCGGCCTGCTTTTTCAAAAAGGCCTTTATGCCCGCAATGCCATTGCGTAGGATATCCTCGGATCGGTCGGCCGCAGATGTCTTGTAACCACCGCGGGCGCAAACAAGCGCTATCTGTGACCCCATAGTGCCCAGTCCTATTACGGCAACATTTCTAATTTCCATAATCCCTATTTCCTTTGGCTCTCTTGATACCATTTATGATCCCCTGCCGGAATGAAAATGTAAATTCCAATTACCATGGTGTTCTCCTGAAGCGAGCAGGAACAGTGAAGGGTCATCCAATCAATCGCCCTGAAATCATCTATCCTATAACCGCACCTAGAGGCAATAAGATATTAAGAATCGTCCCTAACTTTACAATATCGAACCTCCTTCACTCAATCACCCCGAACTCCTGAAAGATATTAAATCGATGTCGGTGCTTGCCCCCAAGCTCTAACCGTGCACAACGCTGCTTTTCCCATGTATGTCCGGCGATAAGCTCCGTCCCGTAGTCATACCCTCTCACCAGGCGAGCAAGAAATCCTCTGATTCATAATCAATTGTAAATTTATTTTTAATTAAGTAAGTTATCAAGAATAGTGATAAATGTTTAAATGGGTAGTCATATACCCATGCAATGATCCGAAAAAATCCCCCTTTCCTAAAGAGAATCTGTATGAAATATATGATGCTAATCAAACAGCCGTAAATAGAGCGATCCAATTTATCTTACGATTACAAGGCGCCGAGGAATTCAAGACAAGACATTTTGCAATTCAAATCCGCTAAAATCCTAAGGAAAAGCTCCTGAAAACCCCTAAAGCGGGAAAGTAATTTGAAACGTAAAATTTTGATTTCCATTATATTCCTAGTTGTTACATTTAGCCTCTTTAACACGGGCTTCGCATTCGACTTTTCTTTTGTTGATATCGCAAGACCTCTTCCATCTCTGTTTATTGGGCTCTCAATTCTCTGCGCCGTGGCTGTAAGGCGCAAAAGATTCTCCAAGTAAACTTCCAGCAGGCCTACTAAATAAATGGGTAATGACATACCCATTTATGATAGTGATAATTCCCCCTACCCACTCTAAAATCAGTATGTAATATTACAACCAACTGATACGTCACAGTGAGGCGCCGCGCGAGCCGAGGCCTTAAAAACAGCATCTGGAGGGCCTGGAGTTTGCGGAAAAACATTTTAAGATGATCTCCCCTCGGGGCCTGATCGGAGGATAAAAGAAATGAAACGGGTGATATTGTCCTTGGTGGTATTCTTCGTTGCGCTCCTCACCTTCTTCGGTAGCAGCTTTGCATTTGACGTGGATTTCATAAACGTTGGAAGCCCCGTCGCATCATTGATTTTTGGCCTGGGTCTCTGCGGATTTTCTCTTCTCAGAAGGAAAAGACCCTTTAGAAAATAGAGCCCAAAAAGCATTTATCGCCCCACTCTGACCACATATCCGACCTTTGTTATTCCCGGCTGCTCCGGCATAAAGACCCCCGTCTAAACCGCTCCTTTCTTTTCAACTACCACGAATACGGTTTCAATGACTATATTCAGGTCCATCAGCAGACTTCTGTTATAAATATAGTAAAGATCAAGCAGCACCATATCCTCAAAGAGGACCTCACTCCTTCCTGTCACCTGCCAGAGGCCTGTTATACCGGGTCGAACGCTCTGTCGTTTCTTGTGCCATTCTTTGTAGAGTTCATATTCATAGGGAAGACAAGGTCTGGGGCCGACAAGGCTCATATCGCCCTTTATGACGTTGATAAGCTGAGGGAGTTCATCGAGACTAAGTTTTCTTATTATTCTCCCGACTCCCGTCACCCTCGGATCATTGGTTATCTTGAGCAACTGATCTTCGCTGGTCTTTTGTATTTCACCCTTAATGAGCCTTGTAACGTATTCCCTGTGCACATTGGTGTCGGTGTTGGTCTGCATTGACCTGAACTTATACATCAAAAATTCCTTTCCGTCTTTTCCTATAGCCCTCGCCCTGTAAAACAGAGGCCCCGGGGAAGTAAGTTTTATTGCCACTGAGATAGCAAGAAACAGGGGCATGAGGAGAACGAACATCGGAAGCACAAAAAGGAACTCAAGCACGGTTTTGATCCTGTCGTATAGCCATGATTTTCTCTGAGAGCATAGCCTTATCATTGGAAGACCGCAGAACCTGTCAATCCGTAGCTTTATATCTATTATGGGCATAAGTTTCGGTGGGAACCACACATTGATTCCTGCAGAGGTAGAGTAGTCGAGCACTGCGATAAGAATTCTCTTGTCCATCTCTTCATCCGTAATGACAAGCTCCTCCACCTTAAGAGTATCAACAACCTCCGGCAGGTTTTCAAGGGATCCAAGAGATGTCTTCCTGACCGGAAGGTCTTCGATCACTTCCTGCCTGCTACCAAGAAAACCGGCCACCCAGAAGGGCGCGTTATGGGTAATCACGTGGGCGGTAATCCTCTTTGCCTCCTCGTCGGTTCCAATGACCGCAACCTGTGTCCGAAAACGCCTTCTTAGCCAGTCATTGAATACTACCTGCACAAGAAAGACGCGAGTCGGCAGGATGAGAAGCACAGCTAACACAAATCCTGCAGGAACATAAAAGCCGTTTGCAAGGGCGCTCGGCTTATTTCCCCCTGCGAGCATGGCAACCAGGCCTACAGCGAGGAAGGCAAGACCCATTGCCTGCACAAAATCAATCATCTGATTCCATGCCCTTCTTCCAATAAAGAGGAGAAAAATTGCCGGTATGAGCATCCCCAGGACAGAAAAATTGCTTATCAGTGCCCCTGAGCCCCCGTAAAGAAAATACATGGCTCCAGAGCTGAAAAGCCCCCAGCAAAGAGCCCTGGCGACTCCTATCAGATGGTATCTTCTTAGAAAAATGGAATGATAATTGTAAAGTCGAAAAGTGGGGAAAAAGGATAGCATCATAAGAGCTGGAAGCATTATCATCAGATGATCCTTCAGGCCCAAATCAGTACCCGCGCGGAACACAGTGCACCCGGCTGCAATAAGAAAAGATAAAAGTATCAGGATGACATCCTGAAAAAACAGGGCAAGCTGATAAAAATAAAATCTCCGGGTCTTGATATGAGGGGCGGTGTGGATAGACCCCTTAAAGACCTGACCTGTGATGGGGGGGTCTTCGCAGCTACCGATTTCAGTCATGCCGTTTCTCCTGAAAAACAGCTTCCCTCAGGAACCGAGTCCATGAGGTGATCAAAAAGAATATGCCCCTGCCTGTGGATACTATGTTTTTTTAGCTTATGCGCCTAGTCTCCATCCGTAAATGAGATATTTTTGTCGAGTTCAAGGCGGGCGATAATTTTAACCACAGGAATACATGGACGTATTCCGAGGATTAAAATTTGAGCTCAACGCCGAAATCGGTGAGAACAGTATCATCTCAATAATTGGGAGGTAATGAACCTGGATGCCGGCCTTCGCCGGAATGATGTAAGACGTCAAACCCTTGTCATTCCAGCTAAAGCTTGAATCAAGAAGCTCGGCTGATAAGAAGATTCCTCCGATTTATTAAGAAGATTCCTAAAATTTTTATTTACGGATGGGCACTAGTTATAGGCCAATATGCCGTGGTGGTCAAGCTGTAGGCTCCCATCCGGTACTTAAGCAATAAGGCGCACTGAAAACCAAAAAATCCTCTTCTCTTCTGTTGAGACATTGCAAGCCGGTCTTATCCCTTGACAGTGCAAAGACTAAAGGGTAATTTTTCTTCCCGTAGTTCTCTCCACAAGTTCGACGATAAGAACGTTTCTGTTTATACGGCCTCAATAAGATTATTTTATGCGGAGGAATTCCCATGCAAAGGTTCTTTAGTCTTCTCCTGATTGTCTTGGTTATTTTTGCATTCTCCGGCTGCTCTTCAAATGAAGAAAAAAAGATTGCCCATTTTGAAAAGGGGAAAGCATATCTTGAAAAACAGGAATTCCAGAGCGCTAGGCTTGAATTTAAAAACGCCATAAAGCTCGACCCTAGATTTTCAGATGCCTATTGGCATCTTGCCGAGGCCAGCCTCAAACTCAATGACCCCAAGGAGGCATTCGGCGCCTACAGTATGGTGGTCATGCTAAACCCCGAAAATATCGAGGCCCAGATAAAGGTTGCCACCTTCCTGCTCCTCGGAAGGAAGATCGAGCAGGCAAGAGAAAAGGTTGATCTGATTCTGACCAAGGACCCCAACAATTCAAAGGCGCTTCTTCTCAAGGCGGCCATCCTTAGTCAGGAAAAGAACCTGGATGAGGCCCAGGTATTATTCGAACAGGTACTGACAGGGGATCCCCGTGATTCCAACGCGGCCCTCGGCCTTGCAAGGGTGCACATGGCAAGGCAGGACTATGACCGGGCCCAGAGCGTCCTTAAAGGAGCCATAGAAAAGGATCCGAAAGATCTTCAGCTGCAGATGGCGCTCTTTGGAATGTACTACCAAAAAAAGGATTTTGACTCGGCTGAGCGGGCACTCCTGAAGCTCCTGTCTGAAAACCCGGAGAGCGTAGATCTTTTTCTTGTTCTGGGTAACTTCTATGCCGGACTCAAGCAGAATGATAAGGCGGAGGATGCCTTTAAAAAGGCAATCGCAGCAAATAAAAAAGGCGTTAGGCCGCAGATGGCAACGGCTGCCTTTTATTCGGCGACAGGGCGGAAAGATGACGCTGAAGCTATGTATAAACAGGCACTTTCGGCTGAACCCGACAACCTGGGCATAATGGAGGTAATGGTAAGGTTCTATCTTGAAAACCAGAAGACAAAGGATGCCGAAGCCTATATTGCCAGGATGCTTGAGAAGGATGCCAAATCTGTTCCTGCAAGACTTCTCCAGGGAGAAATGGCCATGTCCGGACATGATCTTGACAAGGCCCGCTTAATATTTGAGGGCATAATTAGGGATGACCCCAATTCATCGCCTGCCAATTATTTCCTTGGTGTTATTCATTTCACGAAGGGTGATCTGGCAGAGGCCAAAAACTATGTTGACTTTGCGCTCAAGCCTAACCCCGGGTTTATGAAGGCAAGAATACTACTTGCAGACATCTATCTGGGCGGCAGGAATTATGAATCGGCCTTGAAGGAGATAAGGGCGGTTTTGATGAGCATGCCCAACGATTACCAGTCCAACATGATCGCCGGGCTCGCCTATTTTAACCAGGGCAATCTTGAAGGGGCAAGACCTCACTTCGACGCCGCTTCAAGGATCAACCCGCAGAATCCCGCAGGTTTTTATCGTCTCGGAGTCGTCCATCGGCTCCAGAAGGACTATGACAAGGCTTTGGCAAGCCTTGAAAAAGCTATCGCTTTAAATCCGAAGCTCCTGGATGTGTTCTCAGAGATTGTTGCCGTTTACGTTGCAAGAAATCAGCATAAGGAAGCCGATTCCAGATGCGACAAGAAGATAGAAGAATTCAAGGATATCCCGGTAGGTCTTGCCATACTCTATAATCTCAAGGGAGAGATATTTCTGGCCGCCAGTGACTTTCCCTCTGCTGAAAATGCATTTAAAACCGCGATAGAGAAAAATTCCGAGTATCTTCCCCCATATTACTCTCTGGCCGGGATATATCTCAGGGAGAAGAATCTGGATAAGGCTATAGCCCAATACCAGGCAGGTCTAGCCAAAAAGCCGGACGATCCGGCTATACACATGCTGTTGGGCACTGTCTATGACATGCAGAAAAACCTGGCGGATTCGGAGAGACATTACCGCGAGGCAATTAGGATAAGGCCTGATTTTGCTCCTGCCGCAAATAATCTTGCCTATCTCCTGGCGGCACAAAACAAGGATATGGACTTTGCGCTCAGTCTGGCAAAGACAGCCAAGGAAAAGCTGCCCAACGATCCCGCTGTGATGGACACGCTCGGATGGGTCTATTATAAGAAGGGGAGCTACGACAGCGCCGTCTCAGAATTGTCCTCCAGCGCGGCTCAACTCCCCAATAATGCCATGGTGCGTTACCATCTGGGTCTTGCTCTCAATGCGAGCGGAAATGCCGAAATGGCTAAGGAAGAGCTGGAGAAGGCTTTAAAACTCGATCCAAATTTCGAGGGGGCGACCGATGCCAAGAAAGTATTACTGGATTTATAGGTGAAAAGATGTCTGAGACCAAATGGAAACAGATACATGCCTACCAGTGCCCGTGCGGATATCAATACGAGCCGGATAAGGGATGCTCAGAGGCGGGATATAAACCAGGAACTCCATTTGAAGAGCTTCCTGAATCGCTGACCTGCCCCAGATGTCAAAGGGCCAAGGTTCATTTTCGTGAAAAACGTTATTCGGTCCAGTGTGCTTGATAAGGAAGACATAAAAGGTCTCCGCCTGCCATAACCGTTATCGTTTGTAGAAAACATTGATAGCCGCAGCGGCGCAGCCTGTCCCGGCCCTTGATCAGGGGACCGCTAACCAGTCCTTGTTCCGGCCTGCGCTGGAATGACAAATTGGATTTCTGATCGAGTCTCCAATGACATCCCTCATTTCAATGCGTTGGCTTGTCCAAACAGCTCTTGAAGGTTAACTACTGCCCATCCGGAAATGGCTATTTTCACCGATTTCGGCGTTGGGCTCAAATTTTAATCCTCGAAATACGTCTATGTATTCCTGTGGTTAAAATTATCGCCCGCCTTGAACTCGACGAAACTATCTCATTTCCGGATGGACACTCCCTACTTTATTCATATGTAAAAAGATTTGGCTCCGATCTCCTCATGCCCATCTGCTTGCGGACGCGCAGGATATCGGCCTTTTCGGGTGGAAAAGGAAAATTGCGGATATAGGGGCCTGGCCTTGAATTGGCATAGGGCCTGTTACAGGCAACCTCACCGTCATAGCCTTCGCAGCCGCTTGTGCGGAAGGGCTCCCCGGAGTCAATGATCTCTTCTAGCCTCGCCCCTTCGATCCCGAAGCGGGTTATTCTTCCTCCCTCATCAAAGGAGAATCTGCCGGCCTTCTCAATATCATTGTCAATCAGGTACCTGGCAAGCTGTATCCTCCTGTATTGGGCCATAGGGGGCGGCTGAACGTCTGCCATGTAAGAGTCTGGCTCGGGAAAGAATGAAAAAAGATGAGTCCATCCTCCCAGGTCCCTTACCCTCTGAATCGCTTCGCACATCTCCTTTTCCGTCTCGCCCATACCCACCATGAAGTGGGAACCAGCCTTTCTCTTGCCGAATAAGCCGACAGCCTCCTCAAGGCATTCCCAGTATCTCCGCCACCTGTGAGGACCCCCTATATCCCTTCCGCGGTATCTGTCAAAGAGTCTTTCCGTCGCAAGGTCAATTGCGACACCTATCCGGTCGGCGCCTGCTTCCCGATAGGATTCAAGCTCTTTAGTGCCCACAATGGTGGGGGAGATGAGAACAGAGACAGGGATGTCAAAGCTCGATCTGAGCCTGGAAGTTATAAAGGCGGTATCCTCCCTCGAGCGGCCGTTTGTTATCATGGAGATGCATATCCTCATTATCCTATCTTTCCTATCCGCGATCCTTGAAACTATCTCATCGAGGGAGGCAATAGGCCAGCTTACCCTGATAAAGCTTTTCTCCCCAAAGCTACCCGGTCGTTTGCTTGATAGACCGCAGTAGGCGCACCTTGCGGCACAGCCGTTGGCATAGGTGAGAAGGAGATTTATGCAATAGAGTCTGGCATTTCGGTAAAAAATCCCGGGCTTAAGGTCGAGAGTCATGGCAGCAGCCAAGCTCATTCTCAAAAAATCCGGGCTCTCCTCGATCACAGTTTCCTTGTTTGACATATAAAACAAAATACCTCCCTGATCAAAAACCTCTTGATGCTACCAATTATCTGATGCGACATCCATTGAAACCGAGCAGCAGGTTCTCTGGTATCCTGCCTTGAGTCCGAGACGTTCAGCAAGTTCTATGGCCTCATCCGATGGGATCGCCATCCTGTTTATGCCTGCCCTTAAGGCCAAAAGTTCCATTGCGGTCTCCCCCCTCTTCCTCGCGCAGCCCAGGGCTATTCGCACATCGGGCATCATGATGCGGGCATCCGCGATCACGTCAGCCACCTCAAGAGGGGAAGGTGATATGAACTTTTCCTGTTCTGAAAACGATGGCGGCATAAGCGCCACTATCACCACCTGGACAGGCCTGAAGCGTGAAATCATATCCAGGGCCCTTTTTTCTCCCTTAATCCTTCCGTAATAGATACCGCAGACAACGTGGGGAACCATATCCAGTCCAGCCTCTTTAAGAGCCTCCATTGACCGCTCTATCTCTAAGACGCCGAAATCCACGTGGTAGATAGCCCTGTATGTCTCGTCATCTCCTATGACATCAAAAAGGGCCTGATCCACTCCCGAATCCTTGAGAAGGCGAGCCTCTTCATGGTTCACAAGCCCGCTGTGGACTGTGACATAGAGCCCTGTTTCCTCCTTGACCCTGGCAATCGCGGGTGCGAAATCTCTCCAGGGCAGATGCCCCATTCCGTCGCAACCCCCGCTTACAAGCACGCCGTGACATCCTGATGCCTTCAATTCTCTGCATCTGCTCAAAAACTCACCGGAATCCGAAACGTCAGGCATGGTCTTTAAAAGAGAGCCGCCGCAATGCTCGCATCGAAGAGAGCACCTGTCTCCAGTTATGGAGACGGCCGGGTACTTCCCGCTTATGCCGTTATAACGAAACATTCCGGGAAGATAGAATGTAATACCGTTTCCGAATGTATCACGCGACAAGGCCCAGGCGGTATCCATCTTCTCAATCAAGGCCGGATCGCTGATCGGCTTGTCTTTATACCTAATCATCCGCTCTCCTGTAATATTGTCTGAAACCCACCCAACAGCGCGGGAGTATCTCTTCAAGACGGCCCCATTGGCTCTCCATCAAAAGCCTCCTTCTAAAAGCCCTCTCCAGGCTCTCCCAGTAAAGATCCTTCCACTCCTCTTCATAACCCCTCAATATACTCATATCCCCCGCGATTGCCGCTCTGGCTGCCCACTGACCTGCCATCTTTCCGCATACGACCGCCTGGGGGACTCCTGCTCCTGTAATCGGATGGGTATGCCCCGCCGCATCGCCTACGAGGATCATATTGCCGGAAACTGTCCGTTTAAGGGGACTCACGGGTATCCAACCTGCCATGTAGGCCCTGGGCTTCAAATCCACCTTTCCCAGCCCAGTCAATCTGCAGACGAATTCCATAAGCACCTTATAGATGGAATCGCCTGCCTGCCCACTTCTCATGCCAATTCCCACGTTGGCCTCATCTCCCTTGGGAAAAAGCCAGCCGTAACCCCCTCTGATTAATTTAAGGAAGTAAACCTCCGTCCGGTCCATAGGCTCTTTCAGACCCACGCGCGCCTGGACGGCTGGAATCAGGTCGAGATTCGCGCATCCCATCCATCGGCCCACAGTTGAATGAGGCCCGTCGGCTCCGATTACAACTTCAGGTATTATCCTCAAAGCGCCTCCGCCCCTGAGGGACACCTGCACCTCTTCACCTTCCCTTCCGGCCACAGAGGCTCCCAGAATTATCGTGCAGCCCCTCTCAAGACACTGCCCGGCAAGACCTTGATCAAAGAGGTCTCGATTTATAATGTACCCTGGTGCTGCGTTTTCAATAAACTCCCCGCCAGGAAGGATTGTCCTCATAGCCCTTACGGGCTGGACAATAACCGACGGATCAATGCGTGTCTCGGCCTTAAGGAGAGCGGGGATGTGTTCTGCGCATCTGACAGGAACACCAATCTTTTTTTTCCTTTCGCAGACAACAACCTTTAGGCCCTCAGCCCTGGCCGCAAGGGCGGCGGAACATCCGGCAGGCCCTGCGCCAACAACAAGGACATCACAACGGATAGTCTTGCCCACTAAATCATCCCACTTACGGCCATGACAGCGTTCAGAAGCTCCAGGTTCACACTCGTCTGCGATTCAAACCTGCCTGCGTAAGCCTCTTTCGCCTTGTCGAGTTCGTAACAGGTTGTGTTGTCGATGTCGAGCAGTATTCCGGGAACCCCTGCCCTTTCAAAGTCATCCACATGTTTTGTAAAGAAGGGCTGACAGCAGCAACCTATAAAGGCCTTGACCCCTTTGGACTTGAGGCGCAGGAGTTCATCCATGAGATCTTCAAAACTCATGATACAGACCGACTTCATCCTGGCCTTGAGGCCTATGTCTCTGGCAGCGCCGACCGTGCATTCTCCGCAGCCCCTGCATATCTTGGAATAACGCAGGTCGCATGAGGTAAGCTTGGAACAGTATGGCAGAAGGAGGGCAGAGGGTTTAAGCCCGATTATCTGACCGAAGGAGCCGTTGGTGACGGAGATGAGATTACAAAGATGAAGAGGGATACCGTAATCGGCGATCTCGATCTTTTTCAATGCCTGATCAAGGGGCTTCAGAAAATCTTCGGGGCCCATGCCTGGTATGGCAATCAATCCTTTTGAGAAAAAATCAATAACAAGCGCATGGAGGAAATCACTATCAAGCTTTGCCCCCCTCAAGGAAGCCTCCATGTCGAATAAAGCCCTTGGGGGGAAGGAAAGAAAATCGCCCGTGATAAAAACATTTTTAACTCGTCGCTGAGGTAGATTAACCACCAGGGTGAAACGCACAAGGCCCGACTCAGACTTGTAGGCTCCCTGAACCACATCCTGCCTTGCAAACTTCGGCCGCACAAGATTGATCCATTCATCTGATTGGAAATATGGGAGCTTCTGCCTAAAAAGGGCTTCCTCAGCAGGGGTCAGGCCCCCCGGCTCAAGTTTAATCTCCAGCGCCTTTTCAAAACCTCTTACTATTACCTGCTTTATTTCGGAGACCGGAGGCGTATGTCCCAGTTCCCAGGCAAGGCATGTAACCCGCTCCTTGACTGAGTCTATCTCCTTGGCCTTAAGCTTCTCAACCGGTATCCTTAAAGACCTTAGCATAGTGTCAACATCAAAATCCGTGAGCATGGTGCCCTGAAAAAGAAATGCCCCGTCGGAGTCGGTTCCGCCCGTGCCTGATATCTTTCTTCCCATGATCTCTATATCGTTTCTAGGCCTGAACAGGGCCTCCAGCCCCAGTGACTTCAAGGCAAGAACCACCGGCTCGCACAGGCTCCTGAAAAGCCTCTGGTTGGGAATTTTAAGCCCGAAAAAATCCTTGTCGCATATCACCTCCCACCCAAGCTGACTTTCATCAAAGAGTATCGCCCCGCCGCCAGTGACCCGCCGGTTGATATGGATATTGTTCTCTGCACAATATTCTTCTCGAATCTCCTCGGAGACTGCCTGGTGAAAGCCCACCAGCACGCATCTCGGTGAAAATTGAAGAAAACGAATGGTGTTAGGGCTCCTGCCTATACCCTTTAATTCCACCAGCGTCTCGTCCATGGCCATGTTCTCTGCAGCGGTCATGGGCGGCGTATCAAGAAGTCTCCACACCTTAGTCTGCTGATTCATTATCTATCCTTCATAATCCGGCATGAAAGCTTAACCTGATCAAAGATACTCCATCCCGATCGGGCCTTAACCATGCCACAATAGTAAGCCTCTTTCAAGGGGAAGAGAGCTTCCCGCACGCTTTATTTGGTCTAGGCCTTGGCGAGGGCATTGAGATTTTACCGTGAAAATACACCCCCCACCCCGACCCTCCCCCGAGCGGAGAGAGGGAAATCCTCGACCTCGTAGAGTGTAGAGTCGGAGGAGGATTTTCATTAGCAGGGGCGACAAAATATTTCTGTCATGAGCGTTTGTACAGAGGAAACTATCAAGTGGAAATGCTGTGAAACGTATCCATAGAATATCGCTAGTGTCCACCCGGAAATGAGATAGTTTCTTCGAGTTCAAGGCGGGCGATAATTTTAACCAAATGAATACATTGACGTATTTCGAGAATTAAAATTTGAGCCCAACGCCGAAATCGGTTAAAATAGCCATTTCCGGATGGACACTAGATATTGAACAAGGCCGAGCTTGCTCCGGCTGAATGCATGATCCGGGACAAAGGTGGGGCGTATCAGCTCAATAATTGGGGGGATGGCTTTGCGCAGACCAGTGTACATGCAGATCAGGGATCAGCTTCTGTAGGTGCGCCTTCAGACACAGGGCGCACTGTTCCCGTGCGGCTGAAGCCGAACCTACCTCGGATTATTGAGCTGATACGGTGGGGCAATATTTTTGCCATGTTTCAGCAGGAGACGATGCGTAATATAATTATTAAGCCGGAAAAGAGGCCTTCAGATGGGTTTAGCTGTCTTCATATCTGTCTTTCTCTCCCTTTACGGGGGAATGCATTTTTATGCCCTTTTGAAAATAAGAAGGGCATTATCTCCCGGATTTCCAGCAGAGGCAGCCATAATCTGTTTTATGGTCCTGATGGTTGTTTCCCCTATCCTTGTGAGGGTACTGGAGGAATACGGCTTTGAAGACACGGGCAGGGTGATCGCATACATCGGCTATGGATGGATGGGGATATTGTTCATCTTTCTTGTCCTCTCCGTCGCGATTGATATCGTGCGTATCCTCCTTCCGGCGGGGTTAAGGCCGTCTCCTCTTATTGCCTTCGTTATAGCAGCATGTTTCTCCTTCATTTTTTCCCTCTATGGGCTTTATGAGGCCATGGTTGTAAAAGTCGAACACGTAAACATAGTCTCTCAGAAGCTTGCTGGGGACCGCCGCTCGCTTAGAATCGTTCAGATATCCGATGTACACCTGGGTCTTCTGTTCCGAGAGCATCGTCTCAGGAAGGTCGTTAACTGTATAAAAGATGCGTCTCCTGATATCTTGGTCTCCACGGGAGATCTGGTGGACGGTCAGACGGACGGCCTTTCCGGAGTCCTTTATATGCTCATGGAGTTAAGCCCTCCGCTGGGAAAGTACGCCGTGACAGGCAATCATGAATTCTATGCCGGCATCCGCAAATCAATTAATTTTACAAGAGATGCCGGATTCAAGGTACTGAGAGATGAGGCTCTCACCCTGCCTGGCCTTATCAATATAGCAGGCGTTGATGATCCCGCTGGCGGGAGGAAAAATCTTGAAGAGCATGAAAAAGAGATACTGTCTTCCCTTCCGGGGGAGACATTCACCTTGCTCCTCAAGCACCGCCCCCACGTGGGACCGGGAAGCGATAGGCTCTTCGATCTCCAGCTTTCCGGCCACACCCATAAGGGTCAGATATTCCCCTTCGGGCTGCTCGTGAAGCTAGTCCACGGACGTATCTCCGGGCTCCACAGATTGGACTCCGGCTCATTGCTATACATTAGCAGGGGTTCCGGTACATGGGGGCCTCCTTTCCGGATATTATCTCCACCGGAAGTGACGGTAATCAACATCACGGCCGACGGCAATGCCGGTATGGGTCAGCCCGCTCATTTCGGTAAAATAATACCTTGACAAGAAGGGATAATCTCTGTCATGGAAATCCTGGTAATTATCTCTATCAGCTCTGAAATGCGCGTTCAATTGTAACGTTCTGAGTGTGATTAATGCGTTATTAAGGGAGGCATCCATGCCTGTTCCTGTTGGTCTTAAGCAATACGCTAGACAGCTTGGCTTTCCCGAATCGGAAAATCTGGCCAGGATTTTCGAAATCCTTCTTGAGAATGACTACGAACGGATGGTCTTTGAGCTATTACCGGGTAACGAAAGCGAGCTTGCTGAAAAGACCGGCCTCTCTGCTACTCAGACGAGAGCAATATGCGAAAAACTTTTCACCCGAGGGGTCATAACTCAATCAGTTGACAGCCCCGGAAACTACAGAAGATTTCCTGCCATGATAGAGCTGAGGGATGCGACCGCCCTCTGGCCGGAGGCAGATAGCGAGATATTCCTGTTGTGGGACAGACTTCTGAGCGATGAAACCCCTGCCCTGATTCCAATATTGGAAAAGACCAAGGCGCCCCCTATGATGCGGGTGGTTCCGATAGAAAGATCGGTAAAGGCGCAAAACACCGTCCTTGACGCTGACTCGGCAAGGGCGATATTCAGAGAGGCATCTCTCATATCGGTCATGCCCTGTGTGTGCCGCCTGATTGCCCGAAAAAACGGCAGGGGGAAAGACTGCCCGGCACCTGAGACATCCGTCTGCATGCAGACCAACCGCTTTGCCGAGGGCATATTGAGAAGAGGAGTAGGAGAGAGGATCAGCAACGAAGAGGCCCTTCGCCGCATAGCCGCGGCCGAGGAAGCCGGGCTCGTGCACACGGTCAGAAACAACGTAAAAGACGACATGATCATGTGCAATTGCTGCGCATGCTGCTGCACCGGTCTTTATTTCGTTCACCAACTCGGGTATCCCCAGGGACTTGCGCCTTCCCGCTTCAGGGCGACCCTGGATGAAAGCTTATGTTCGGGCTGCGGTATCTGCGCTGAGAGATGCCAGTTCCACGCCATTATTGTTAATGAAACTGCCTCGATAGACATAGAGCGCTGCTATGGATGTGGAAACTGCTCCACGGTCTGCCCCAATGACGCGATAACCCTCATTGAGGCCAGGCCCCCTGCTCACATAAGGACAACCTAAACAGCAGAAAAGGGCTATGAAATGTGGAAAAATGAAGAACGTCCCCTGGAGCGATTTATTGAAGGAGCTGTTGCCGAGGCTGCGGGAAGGCACCCTCGGGGCGGATGGTGGAGAAAACCGCTTCTTGCCACGGCAACCATAGACGAGAGGTTTGATATCCTTCCAAAGATTGCCGCTCCGGATCATCTAAAGCCCTCCGACCTCCTACCTACAGCAAGATCACTCATAGTCTTCTTTATCCCGTTTGTTGAATCCCTCATAAAAGGAAATAAGAAGGGTGAGCGTCCGTGCAGAGACTGGGGGCTTTCCTACATTGAGACAAACGAACTTATCGGTAATGTCTGCAAGGGCTTGGCCGATATTCTTGAGGATTACGGTTATAGTTCCGCCCTGACTCCTGCAACCCACAATTTCAATGAAGAAAAGCTCATGGCGCGATGGTCCCACAAGCATCTTGCCTATATCGCAGGACTTGGACGATTTGGGATGCATAATCTTATCATAACTCCGATGGGTTGCGCGGGCCGCCTCGGTAGCCTAGTAACCGAGGCGGAGTTGGGGGACTCAAGGCTCATAGAAACAGAAGAAGCCTGTCTGATGAAGGCCGGAAAGAGTTGCGGCAAGTGCATGGCCGCATGCCCTGTCTCAGCATTTAAGGATGACGGCTTTGAGAGGCGCCGCTGCTGGGATCGCCTCAAGGAAAACCGGGCGGACATACCCTATTTCTCGGACATGCCGATTTCAACCCACGTATGCGGCAAGTGCGCTGCAATGATGCCTTGCAGTTTCAAAAACCCTGTCCTGTCGCTTAAGGATCACCCGAAAGTCCATCATGAACAGTAATGAAAACCCCCTCACCGACGCAGAGAAAGATTATAACCGCTTGCCCTTGCTTTCCGTATCAGGGCCGGGGAGCGGTAACTCATGGCTCTCTTCCCGGGAAATCTCGGCCAAACGGCGAAGGCGATGAAGGTACAGAGCGCTCTAATCAACCGTGGAACATGGAAAAGCCTATTATCGAGTGTCAGGCAATTAACTTCCTCCAAGGAAGTGGGACGCAAGGCAAAGGTGCTTTTCCTGCTTCTCATTGTTTTCCTTCTGTTGATAAACGCCCTCAACGTATTGAATAGCTACGTAGGGCGCGATTTCATGACCGCCATCGAAAACAGAAACAGCTTCGAGTTCCTAAGGATGGCACTTGTTTACTTATGCGTCTTTGGAGCCTCAACCGTCGTCTCCGTCATACACCGATACGCTGAGGAGTATCTGGGTTTGGTTTGGCGCCAATGGGCGAGCAGACAATGCATCCTCAACTACGCCAGTAACAGGGTCTATTACAGGCTCAAAATCAAAGGGGATATTGCCAACCCGGATCAGAGGATAGCAGACGATATAAGGACCTTCAGCACAACTACTCTATCATTTATCCTTATGTCACTAAACGGGCTCATAACTGTCCTAGCCTTCTCCGGAGTTCTATGGTCTATAAGTCCCCAGCTCTTTGTCGTTTCAGTTCTTTATGCAGTAGCAGGTACCTTCTTTACCTTTCTCCTTGGAAGGCCCCTTGTCAGGCTCAATTACGACCAGTTGGACAAAGAAGCAAACTTCCGTTCCTCCCTGATCTATCTAAGGGGCAACGCGGAGTCGCTGGCAGTATCCAGGCGTGAAGGTCATCTCGTAAACCTAACCCTGGAAAATCTGGGAAAACTCGTAGCCAATTTCCGCCGCATCATCAAGGTCAATAGAAACCTCAATTTCTTCACTACCGGATACAACTGGCTCATACAGATCATCCCGGCCCTGATCATAGCACCGTTTTTCATCCGTGGTGAGGTACAGTTTGGGGTAATAACTCAATCTGCGATAGCCTTCACCCATCTGCTCGGAGCTTTCTCCATAATAGTCACTCAGTTTCAGTCCATATCCTCCTATACCGCCGTCCTGTCAAGGGTCGCATCCCTCATGGGCGCGGGAGACAGAGAGACTCTTAAGGCCCTCTCCGATAAGACCATCTATATTGAAGAGGACCGGATTTCTTACAAGGGGGTCACGCTCCATTCGCCTCGAAGCGGAATAGATTTGATAAGAGACCTCGATTTCGATATCCCCCACGGAACCTATGTACTGGTAAGAAGCGGAGATGAAAGGACAAGAACAGCATTCTTCTATGGGACAGCAGGCCTGTGGGAGGCCAGTGAAGGCACGATCTGTCGCCCTTCCCTCCAGCGCTTCCTCTTCATGAGCGAACTGCCTTATCTGCCACCTGGAACACTTAGGGAGCTTTTCCTCAAACCATGGCCCGAGGGCACACCGGATGATGGGACTCTTAATGAGCTTTCAGTTTCTGAAGAACGAATCCTGGACTTATTGCGACGCCTTGAAATTGAATCGCTTACAGCCCGCTTCGGGGGTCTTGACACAAGGCAGCACTGGGAAAACTCCCTTGTCCTGGAAGATCAGCAGCTCTTAGTACTTGCGCGCATCCTTGCAGCAGAGCCAAGGTTTCTAATGATGGACAAACCCAGCACCACGTTTGGGCGGAGTAGGCTCGATCGGGCTCTTGCCCTGCTAAGGGAGCATTCCATAAGTTATGTGACACTTGAAGACCAAGCCGAAGAGGTTGACCTGGAGAACTACCACCTTCTCCTGGAGCTAAAGGAAGGCGGGAGATGGATATCCAGACGTATAAGGGACGGACGAGCGGTCGCAGACGTCAGGCTTGTATCTGGATAATGATGGGGGGACCCTCTAAGAATAGATGAGACAGATTTCCATTGACCAATTTGAAGACGTCGGTAAATGGACGGCCTTTTCCTCTGGGGGACCCGAACTCCTTATCAGTAAGGATCAAGGCATCAACGGAAAGGCGATGCGACTCGATTTTGATTTTAAGGGATTTGGCGGCTTCCTGGTTGCCGGCAGAAAGCTCCAAGTAGATATTCCCGAGGCATACGAGATACGCCTGAAGATGAAGGGCAGTGCCCCGCCCAACATATTTGAATTCAAACTTATTGATTCATCAAACCGAAACGTATGGCGCTACAGGTCGGAAGATTTCGTTTTCCCCACCCTCTGGCAGGAAGTCACCATAAGTGAAAGGGATATATCCTTTGCCTGGGGACCTCTGGGCGGCGGGGCTCCATGCGACATAGCGGCTATTGAGATAGTCATAGCGGCCCGCTCGGGCGGAAGAGGAACTGTCTGGGTAGATGAACTTTCAATTGTGGACAGAACCTATCGTGGAAAGCCTTCATTGGAGGCATCCAGCGCCCTTCCAGACCATGGCCCCCAACTGATTCTTGACCCCATGAATGAGGTTGGATGGAGAAGCCACGCGGAAGACACCAGCCAGTGGATCATTATGGATTTCCAGGAGGAAAGGGAATACGGAGGCGTTGTCATTCACTGGGAAAAGGGCCTTGAGGCAAGGGCCTTTGATGTTGCGATATCATCGGATTCCAAGACATGGAAGAAGGTCTTTCACACATCCATGGGCACTGATGAAAAGACCTATATCTATCTCCCTGATACCCGCTCTCGATTTATCCTGCTTGACCTGAAAGAATGCCAGGCGGGAAGAGGCTTCGGCATTAAAAGTATGGAAGTCAAGGCCTGTGATTTTTCTCGATCCATTAATGGTTTTTTCCAGAATGTAGCCTCGGACCAGAGACCCGGACTTTACCCGAAATATTTTCTTGGAAGACAGAGCTACTGGACTGTGATAGGTCGAGGATCAAGACAAGGACCGTCGTTGATCAACGAGGAGGGTCTTCTGGAACCCGGAGGCGCGGCATTTTCCGTAGTGCCGTTTATCTTCCTGAAGGAGCAGCTCATAACGTGGGCGGACGTAAGTCTTGACCAGGAACTTGAGGATGGCTTTCTGCCCATACCCATTATCAACTGGAAGACCAAGGCAATTGGATTGGTGATAAAGGCCTATGCGGGAGGTGAGGGGGAATCCGGAGTTACAGCCAGTTATTTCGTGACAAACCTGAGTTCTGAGAAAATATCAGTAGTACTCTTCTTAGCCATTTTGCCCTTCCAGGTTACCCCCCATTGGCAGAAGTGGCGCTCTTTTGGAGGTGCAACAAAGATACGAGAGATTACATGCGATGGACATATCGTCCTTGTAAATAGGAAGGCGGCACTCAAATCCCTTACCCCTCACAACGGCTTTGGCACAGCAACCTTCGGAGAAGGCGGGATAGCAAGATATATCAAATCGGGTTTGATCCCGGACAGAAGTCACGTGATTGATGAATTCGGTTATGCTTCCGGCGCCTTGCGTTTCGAGCTTGATCTGGAGCCCGGAGAAAGCCATGAGGTCTGTCTGGCAGCAGGTTTGCCGGCCGGGATACCAGTTGAAAGCCAGGGCTCGGAGGAGGTATGGGGCAGCCATGCTTCCCAAAAGCTACATGAAAAGGAATTAAGCCTCTGGCATGAGACCCTTGACAGGCAGACCTTTCTTTTGCCCGCCGGAGAGGAGGTGCTTATAAGCGCGGTCAAGACCTGCGCCGCGCACATCTTGATCAACAGAAGGGGCCCTGCACTTTGCCCAGGGCCCAGAAGATACTCAAGGGCCTGGATAAGGGACGGAGTGGTAATGGGAACCGCTCTCACCCGGATGGGACTGCCGGGGCCGCTGAAAGATTTTCTGTCCTGGTACGGCTCCTTCCAGGCCCAGGATGGACAGATCCCTGATTGCGCCGATGACGAGGGTAGTGAATGGCTCCCCGAGTACGACGCCTATGGACAGTTCATCCACGGTATTGCGGAATATTTCCGTTTCACAAGAGATGATCAGTTCCTTAAGTCCATCTGGCCTAAAGCGCAAAAGGCCCTTCACTACATGGAGGGCTTAAGAGCAATGCGTACTAAGAGTGAGTTCACCACCCCGGACAAACGGGCCTTCTATGGAATACTCCCCGAGTCCATGAGTCACGAAGGCTACATGGCTAATCCTGTCCACTCCTATTGGGACGATTTCTGGGCGTTGAGGGGTCTTAAGGACGTCTCCCTCCTCGCCGAAACCTTGGGAGAAACAGAGGAGGCCTTGAGGACAGGTGAACTTGCGGAGGTCTTCCGCAGGGATCTAAAGGCCTCCATTGAAAAGACCATCGCGGAAAAAGGAATTGAATACCTGCCCGGCTCAGTGGAGCTGGCAGATTTCGATCCAGCCGCATCTTCGTTGGGTATTACACTCCTGCCCGGATGGGAACTGCTTCCGCATCACGCGGCCCAAAGGACATTTGAGATATACCTTGAAGGGCTGAGAAAGAGATCGGCGGGACTCACGGACTGGAACAATTACAGCGCTTATGAGATCAGGATCATAGGCGCCTTGGTCATGCTGGGCATGAGGGACGAGGCAATGGAAGTTACACGGTGCATGCTGGGAGATAGGCGCATCACAGCGTGGAATCAATGGCCCGAAATCTCCTGGAGAAGCCCGGAGGCCCCTGCCTTTCTTGGTGACCTACCCCACACCTGGATAAGCGCTGAGTTTATAAACGCCGTCCGCTGTATGTTCGCCTACGAAAGGGTACTGGATGATTCTCTTGTGCTGGCTGAAGGCCTGCCTTATGGATGGATCAGCGAAGCCAAAGAAGTTGGAATCAGCGGCTTTCCTACTTACTACGGCAACCTGTCATACAGTATCATTAAGGAAGGACCAGCAAAGATGCGCATTTATGTGAGCGGCGATCTTATGCCTCCTCCCGGCGGCATTATAATAAAGCCTCCCATTTTGGGGCCTATTTCCAGCCTGACTATTGACGGTGAAAGTCAAAGCCCTACCTCGGAGCATGCGGTAATTTGCCATAGGTGCCCGGCCGATATCGTGCTCACCTGCTAAGCTTCATGCCTCCTGAACCTCCAAAACCCTTGTATCACCTCCTCTTGACACATGAGGCACCTTGGCCTTATCCTCTTTTCAAGAGATAATAACTTCGGAGGGAAAAGCAAAGAGCATGGAATATACAACCTTACTAGTTGAAATAACTGATTATATTGGACATATAAAGCTTAACCGCCCAGCACAGCTCAACACTTTTAATACTCAGATGGCCCAGGATCTGCTCCAGTGCCTTGGCGCCTTGGATCAGGACGCGCGTGTGCGCGTCATAGTGATTGCTGGTTCTGGCAAGGCCTTCTGTGCAGGGATAGACGTCAATGAACTTTATGGAAAGTCCACCCTTGAATACAGAAACTGGATAGAGCTTATGGAATCACCCCTTGCCGCCATAAGCCGCATGAAAAAGCCGGTCATAGCTCAGGTTCACGGAGTAGCGGCAGCTAACGGGGCGGGTCTGGTTGCAGCATGCGACCTGGCCGTTGCAGCTGACAACGCCCGCTTTGGTCTCACAGCCATAAACGTAGGTCTTAATTGCGTGGGACCGGTAGTGCCGGTGGCCAGGTCTCTAGGCAGGAAAAGGGCTCTTGAGTTGCTCTTGCAAGGAGAGCTCATA
>Ga0210016_1000425_pt1 | contig 36975 bp, 40 predicted proteins | sample CryGeyCG2014_300_FD_185454 | JGI IMG/M metagenome (GOLD analysis project Ga0210016, IMG submission 185454) | Groundwater microbial communities from aquifer - Crystal Geyser CG02_land_8/20/14_3.00 (SPAdes) (version 2) | ecosystem: Environmental > Aquatic > Deep subsurface > Groundwater | place...
TATTTTTAAAAATGAAATATAGTTTATTATAGTTGATTATAAAAATTTGACAAGATTTTAAATTCTAATAAAATTTAATCATGATAAATTTAAATGATCAAAATTTTAAGGAATTTATTGAAAAAACGGATAAACTCATTTTAATTGATTTCAAAGCTGATTGGTGTTGGCCTTGCAAAATGCTTAGTCCTTTGATCGCAAAAATTGCTGTTGATTTTGAGGGAAAAATTGAAGTGGGCGAATTAAATCTTGACGAAAGCCCTTTGATTGCCAACTTTTATAAAGTTAATGCTATCCCCTGTTTAATTTTTTTTAAAAAGGGCGAAGAAGTAAAAAGATTAGTAGGTCTTCAGCCGATGAAAGTAATTGTTGAAGAACTTAATAAACTATTAAATGAAAACAAAAATTGAGGAAATAATTAAAAAATATAAAGAGTACGCCTTAAAAAATGGTTTTAAACTTAATCCTGACAAGAAAGTAGTCGAAAATGTTATTCGAGGATTGTTGGCTAATGAAAAAAAATACGGCTTTAGATATTGTCCTTGCCGACGAATTACCAATGATCCAGCAGAGGACAAAAAAAAGATCTGTCCATGTATCTGGTGTTTAGAAGAAATAAAAAAAGATGGCCATTGTTTCTGCCATCTTTTTGTCAAATAAAGCCCTCAGATCAATTGAACAATAATAAAGCTCAAATTTGAAGTATAAAATTTCCAAATTTTAAATACAAATTACTTTAAACCTTATAATTCAATAGCTGGTATAAAATATTTATTTTTATTAAAATTTTTTGTTATTAAATAATACTGATTAATCCCGAGCAACTTTGAAGTCTTTGCTAATCGTTTCAAATCAAATGTTGTTCCGCTTAATTTTGCCTCTAAGGCAATTTTGTTATTTAAAATAAAATCTATCTCAACGCCGCTTCTACGTTGATAATAATTTATTTTTCCATATTTTTTGAGATTAAGAAAAATCGAATTCTCAAACAATGAACCTTCTGAAACTTTTGCAAAATTATTCAAAATGCCGCTATCACATAAATATACTTTTCTGCCTCCGCTCACTTCTCGATCAACATTTTTTGAAAACGGACGCACAAAATGAACAAAATAAGTTGCTTCTAAAAAAGATAGGTATGAATAAATTGTTTCCCTAGAAACACCTATTTCTGACGCCAATTTGCTAATCTCAATCTTTGAACCAACTCTCTGCATTAAAAGTAAAATGAGATTTCTGAAGGCAGATATTTCCTTGAAATCAGCAAGCGTTCTAACATCTTTCTCAAAATAAGATTTGAAAATGTCATTAAGTCTAAATTTTTTGTCAATTTTACTAGCAGTTAAAACAACGCTGGGGAATCCGCCAAATTCCAAATATTCTTCGTAATCTTTTTTAATCTTTTCGTAACGAATTTGATTTTTGCGTAGGTCTTTTTGCTTGAAATTTTTTTGACATTCTATTTTTTTGTTTTTAAATATAAGAAACTCCTCAAAATCAAGCGGAAAGATTTCAAAAACGAATTTCCTGCCCGCCAGGCTTTCTGAGAAAAGACTCTTTAAATAAAAACTACTTGAACCAGTGAGAAAAAATTTAATGTTATAATGATCATAAAGATACTTCACGGCTTTTATCGCCGCTGGCATCATTTGAACTTCATCAAGAAAAATATAAGATTTTTTTCTGGGATCAATCTTAAATTCAGCCAAATTCAAAAGAATATTGTTGTAATCTTTCTCTTCAAAAATCTTCTGCTCAATAGGATTTTCCATATCCAGAAACACTTTATTGTCGCTCTTAATATGCTCGAACAGCATCCTACAGAGTGTGGTTTTACCAGTTCTCCTCATCCCAGTTAAAACAACAATCTCTTTAGATTTTAATTGGTTTTCTAATTGCGGCAAAAGTTTTCTTGGATAAAACTTATTAATCATGGTTTTTCTATCTTACATTTTTACTATAAAAATGTCAAGCAGCATTAGACACTATTACACTCGTTTTGTTATATAAATTCGTTTAGTGTTTGCCGTTTTCGCTAAATCACCTGGATCAATTGAACAATAATAAAGCCCAAAATAGAAAAAAGACAAAGAGGTGGCAGAGCTGGCATTGGCTTCTCGTCATAAACCCTCGATTTCTTCTAAACGCCAAGCCCGCGGCTGATTCAATTTTTTGATCTTTATCCTGGCCTTACTGGCCAGGGTATTTTTAGCCAATAAATGAAAATTTTGTCTTAAATTTTTAGGCAAAATTTTTTCATTATGTTCTTCAAATTTACCTAGGCCTAGAAAGACCCTAGAAACTGTTTTCAAATTATTTTTTTTCGCTTCTTTCAAAACCGTATCTAATATTTCTTTGGCTAAATAAAAATCGTGCATACCAGCTTACTAAAGTACTAATCTATACTAATAGTACTAATTAAGGTTAATAATTCTTTTGAAACGCACGCCTTCTTTGGTAAAACTGACAAGTAGCCCGAGTTTTAAATTAAAATGTTTAAGATAGGCATAGACTTGTTGAATATCTGCTTTGTGAAATTTATCATATCTTTTTATTTCTACCACTATTTTATCCTCTACTAAAAAATCTAGAAAAAATCGGCCTATGGTATCGCCCTTAAAATTAATAGGCAATGAGACCTGCTCACGAAAATAAATTTTTGCTTTTTTAAATTCTATAGCAACAGCTTCCTGATAATATTTCTCTTGATAGCCATATCCTAAATTATTATAAACATCAAACAGGATGCCTATTATTTTATAACTTAATTCAGGATAAATTAATTGAATCAACTTTTTCTCAACCATTTACAATTAGTACAATTAGTAAAAATTAGTAATTTGGTAAGTTAGTGCGTGGCGCAGGTGATGCAAGGATCATAGGCTCTAATCAACATTTTAATCTTTCTCTCCTGCTCTTTTTTGGATAGTCGCCTTATTTGCTTTAACCAAACCTTTAAATCTGCTTCAATGTTATTTAAAAATTGAGCGGTCGGGGTGATAATATTACATTTCTTAATCAAGCCATTTTTGTCAATTTCATAAGCATGATAAAGAGTGCCGCGCGGAGCTTCGCAAGCCGCCAAACCCATCCCTGGTTTTATTTTAAAGCGCGTATTTTTTATGGAACGATTGTCCAAACTCGTCCGAGTCAGTTTCTTTAACAATTTTTGAGATTCTTCAATAAAATGGACAACCTCAACAGCCTGAGCAAAGATATTATAAAAAGTGTTTCTAACTGGCGGCTGTTTGATTAAACCACGCCAAATTTTTTTCGCTTGGCTATTTAGCTGATCACTATTGTCGTTAACCCTGGCTAAAGCGCCAACCATATACGCCTGCTGATTATGTTGAACTCTTTTAACCACTTCACCTAATGTTTCAATCTCTTTTGTCTGTTGCAAAAATATTTTTGGCTCATAAAGTTTTTCTTTTTCGTTTGACGTTTGCCATTTTATTTTTCCATCATAAAAAGCATACTCTTTAGGAGAATGAAGAGAAGCGAAATTAGTTGGTCGATAGAACTCTGGATATTTTAATTTTTTAAAAAAATTAGCTAAATTAACAGCTTCTGATAAAATTTTCCCAGAAAGATGATAGAGTACTAACAGATCTAATTTTTTTGGATATTTTTTAAAACCACCAATTTCTGTGGTGATCGGATGGATCGCTCGACCGCCAACTATTTCAATAATTTTATTGCCAAAATTCCGAATATCTAAAGCGGCCTTAGCTTGGGCCGGATATTTTTTTATTTGGCTTTCCACCGAAGGCGGATCAGCCAAGGGCTGAAAATCAGATAAAAAATCAGGCAAAAAAAGAAAGAATAAATGCAAAGTATGGCTCTGGATAATCTGAGCTGCTAATAATAATTTTCTTAACAAAATTACTTCTGGTCTTACTTTAATCTCTAAGGCGTTTTCAATCGCTTTAATCGATGTTAAATTATGAATAACCGGACAAATGCCGCAAATTCTCGCGGTAATAATCGGCGCTTCAGAAAAATGACGACCAATTAAAATTCCTTCGATCAGTCTCGCGCCCTCTTCTATCTCTATTTTGGCTTGTGGCACGTCTCCATCTAAAAGATAACCAATAAAACCAGCATGCCCTTCAACTCTTGAAATATGCTGAATCTTTATTTTCCTTAAAATTTTTCGTTTCATAAAAATTGTTTGAACTTCTAAAAATGTCGTAAATAAATTTATCTTCTTAAAACACCTCTGTCGAGTATTAACCTCTCAACCTCCACCTTTATAGTAAATTTGTTGCCAGCTTGAACGACATTTGCGAAGCGCCCGAACGACGAGCGGAGTTTCCTTTTCGCAATGTTCGACGAAGCGAGCAAGCGACTTAATGGAGCGCAGCGAGCGAGAAGTTTTGCGAAATAACAAAACGGAGCGAGGAGTGAGGAAAAACGCGGAGCAACAGGAGTGAAAGCTTGGCAACAAAATTTACCTTTATCCCTCAATCTCATCTCTTAAACCAAAAATTTCGGCTTGTTTTAAAATTTCTTCTTTGGTCACTACTTGCCCACCAATCGGGCAGACTTGCTTAAGAGTTTCTATTAATTTTTTTTTATCTACTTCTTTAAGCAGACCACGACAGCCCCAACAAGGCTGTCCATTTTTTAAACAGATGGCCTGACAGCCTCCTAAGATCCAAGGACCAAAACAAATTTGTCCTTTTTGTAATAAACACTCATAGCCATTAATTTGACATTCATAACAAACTGGTCGTTCCGGTATTTTAAATTTCTTCCCATTCAAAAAATCATAAATGAATTGTAAAAACTCTTCGGCGTTGATCGGACAGGTCGGCAAAACATAATCAACCTGAACAAAATCTTTGACTTCTCTAATCTCTAAATTAGAAATCTTGCTCAGATTTTTATAAACTGCTCGAATTATCTTCTGCGGCTGATGATAATTTTTAATTTCCTGAATTCCTCCCATGGCCGCACAATTACCCAAAACAACTAAAAAATTACTGCTTTGACGAATTTTTTTTAAAATTTTAATTTGTTCTTCACTGGTTGGATTCCCTTCCACAAAAGCAAGATCATAATGTCCATCAAATTTTTTATCTTGCAGCAAATTGAAACGCCGGCAATCAATTTTTTTAAATAATTCTAAAAATCGCTGTCCTAAATCAAGGAGAGCAACTTGACAACCATCGCAAGAGGTCAAAGAAATAATTGCTACCTTAAATTTTTTATTTTTTGGTCTTAGCATTTTTAATACTTAATTTTGTATAATAATCTAAATTTTTTACTTGCTCTCGAGTTAGAATTTGACAGGCTTGACCCCAATGAAAAGAAATCCAATCACCTTTTTTCGGCTCTTTAATTATATCTCTACTCCAATTAATTTTTGTCTTTATATAATTACCTAGCCGAATTTCTTGTTTAACAACTAATGGTTTATATTTAATTATCAATTTGTTTTTTTCAACTTTCAAAATCTGGCCATAGCCGATTCGACATAAATCCAATAGTTTCCCTTTTAAAACAATACTGGTTGAACCGATAATCAAAACATGAAAACTATGGTGTGGCCGAGAAAATTTATTTAGAAAACTTGCCAAATCAGGCCGTTTGAAAGTTTTTACTATTAATCTTTTTAAATCGCTAATTTTAACCTTATCTAAAAGATGGCTACCAAGCCAATATGACTCAACTACTTTTTGATCAAAAGGATCAAGATTATTTGCCTTAGCAATTAAAGAGTAATAGGAAGCAACAGTTTTAAAACGACCTAGAATTCTTCTTACCTCTTTTTCATTTCGATACTTTCCTTTTAAATAATCAGCTAAAATTTTCTTGGTGTTTTTATTTTTTGGTCCGCAAAAACCTAATTGATGCGGCTTAAGACTATAGATAACAGCAGTTTTTAACCCTCGCTTCATATTGGCAGGCCTTTAATTTTAAAAATTCTTTTTAGCCATCTAGATAAATTGCCCAAACCAATTGCAACTGAAATAACTCCAAGAATAATTAAAAACGATCCGATGATTTCATTAAGAGAAATGATCTTGCCTTGAATTAAAGTCAGCAAAGTGGTAATCGGTCCACCCAAGGCCAAAAGACAAACTGCTTCTGAAATCTTTAAGTATTTAATGCCATGATACCAAGTCAAAACATAACCGCATAAAAGCAGGCTAGTAACAATTACCCAATTTATTTGGACACGACTCAAATTAAAAATTAAATGAAATTGATTAGTGACTAACAAAAATATAATTATAAAAATTGAGCCAAAAAACATTCTCCCCCAAGCTACCATTCTTGGCGGCATATTCATCACCGCTTTTTTAGAAAGAATTTGTTCAACAGACCAAAACAAAACAGCGATCAAAACCAAAAGGTCGCCAGAATTAAAGATGAATTTAGGCATAAATTTTAAAAGAAAAATATTACCCAAAAGTAATAACAAACCAGCTAAAATCAAATTTTTACCAACTCTTTCTTTAAGAAAAAGAGCGGCTAAAACAATCACGTAGATAAACATTGTTTTATGGAGGAATGAACCCTGAGCAGCGGTCGTTAAAGAAAGGCCTTTAAAAAATAACAAAAAGGGAATACTACCACCGACTAAACCGATTAAAATAAGTGTCAACCAATTGCTTCTTGATAAAAATTTAAATTTATTCCATTCTTTCAAAGAGAGAATAATGGCAAAAATAAACAAAGCAACAAAAATATTTTTCAAACCAGTAAAAATATAGGGATTAGTCATTTTTATCCCAAATTGATTAATAAAAATGGAAAAGCCAGAGATAAAAGCGGTTGATAAAACTAAAAGGACTCCTTTTTTCATAATCAATGATTAGTTATTAATTTTAAAATATCTTTTGCTTCTTTTTTGTTTATTTTCTTAACAATAATATTATTTTGGATAATGACATAATCATTTGGTTTTAATCTAATTAAACTCTCCTCGATTATTTTCTTCTTACCTAAAAAATTAACAATTACTTTTCCTTTTTGAACTGAAATAATTTTGACGGGAATAGTTAAACACATACCAAAATTATTTAAATTTTTCGAGCCGAAAGGCGATGAAAATTTAATTATAATTTTGAGTACCCAGCACTTATTTTATTGCTGATATTTCATTATAATGAGAGAACAAATTAGAACAAACTACTTTATTTTAGACAGACATCCTGGGTAAAATAAGTGCTGGGTAAAGGTTTTGTCAATAAAATTTTTGCGCCTAATGGCTTAAAATTTTATACAAAGCCCTTTATCTCACTATATTTAAAAACCGGTCCATCTTTGCAAACATATTTTGAACCAATGGCGCAATGCTGGCAAACACCTACTCCGCAATGCATCCGCCGCTCTAAAGACAAATAGATATTTTCATCTTTAAATCCGTGTTGATGCAACTTTTCTAAAACAAACTTATACATCAAAGGTGGTCCGCACAAAATAGCTAATTGGTCAGACGGAATCTTTGTCTTGTCGAACAAGGTAATCACTGCTCCTACGCATTTGTCCCAGCCAGGACAGGCTTGGTCAATGGTTAAATATAATTTTACGCCTGCCTTTCGCCATTCTTTAAATTCGTCTTGAAAGAGAAAATCTCCGGCTGTTCTCGCTCCATAGAAGACCGTTAATTTGGAGCCTAATTTTTTTTTTATTTGAGTCAAAATTAATGAACGCAAAGGAATAATCCCTATACCACCAGCTACTAGTAACGTTTCTGTTTCTTTAATATCCGAATAACCATTGCCATATGGACCACGCACTAGCACCTCGTCTTTCTCTTTAAGTTGAAATAATTTATCAGTCAAAAGGCCAACTGCTCGAACACAAAGTTCAAAATAATCTTGCTCTCGAAAAGCTGAAGAGGGCGCCAAGGGAGCTTCGCCAAAACCCGGTAAACCAACTTCTATAAATTGACCAGGTAAACAATAAAACTCTTTTTGCAATTTCTTATCTAAAAATTTCAATTTGAAAAGTTTGACTTTGGGCGCTTCGTTCTTGATGCTGACAATCTTAGTTGGCTGTGATTGATAAATATTGAGCATATATGTTTTCCAAATCTTACTATGTCAAATTTTGTCCTTCTGAAGCGCCTTGCCGAAGGCTTGCTGAGCGTAGCAAAGCAATAGCGCTGAGGGAGGAGCAAAATTTGATTTCTTTTTATTTATTTCCCTTTTTTTATTCGCTCCAAGACCTTTGAGATATCAATACCGACCGGACATACCTTAGCGCAACGGCCACAACCAACACAACCCAGAATAGAAAACTCATCTGGAATTCTGACAAATTTGTGATAATACCAATAATAGATTTTTTCTGCTGTGGTCTTCAGAAATTTATAACCGCCAGCGATTTCAGAAAATTCTGGGTAAAAACAATTCCCCCAGCACCGTTCTCTCGTAAACGCAGATTTACACTGACTAGACGCAGATTGATGCTGACTATCTGCGTTTATCCGCGTGTTCTCCGCGTTTATCCGCGTTTTGTCAAAGAGATCAAAGCAAAAACAGGTCGGGCAAACAAGAGTGCATTTTCCGCACTCAATACATTTTTTACCGAGCTCTTGCCAAAGAGCATCGGCTGGCGTCATTTTTCGTAATTTCTCTCGCACTTCTTTAATTAAAGGCTCCACCCCTTCTTCTCTGATGATGCCAGTAAACTGAATATGCTGATAATTTCTATAGTTTAATTCATCTAATAATTTTTGAGCAATTCTACTACCAGTAAAAATTTGAATTTTGTCCCCTCTTTTCATCAAAAAAATATCAAACTGAACATGTTCTAAAAAATCTTCTTCATGTTTGGGCTGCCAAATTCTAAATTGTCCTTCTTCTTGAAGCGCTGGACCATAACCGATTAATAAAACGTTTTTAAGTCTCTCTTGAAAATAAAAATCTTTTTCAAAAACTTGCCGCCAAAGATTAAGAGCTTTTAAGTCCAAAATAGACAGGCCGACAATTGCTTTAGGCTGACGATCAGCGATCACTGTCGTTTTACTCTTAGAAAATTTAAACAAATCTTCTTCGGACGGAATAAAAAAATTTTTAAATGAATAAAATGGCTGATGAGCTAAGGATTTAATCTTAAAATCTTTTGCTTTTAATTTATCAATCAAAATTAAATCCCGATTTTTTTGAATGCTTGGGCCAATTAAGCAATAACCCTTTTGTTCTAAAAGAATTAAAAATTTTTTAAAATTTTGAATATTCATTAAACAGATTTATAAACATCTAATGTTTCTTTCGCCATTTTCTGCCATGAAAAATTTTTTACTTGCTCCGCCCCTTTTAAAGACAATTTTTTTCTTAAATTAGAATCTTGAATTATTTGAGAAATCTTTTTAGCCATATCAATTATATCTTCTGGATTAAAATATAAAACTGCTTCTCCATAAATCTCGGGCAAAGGCCCTCGGTCCGACGAGACAACTGGCAAGCCGTATGACATGGCCTCAAGTCCTGGCAAGCCAAAACCTTCAATTAAAGAGGGGAAAACATAAGATAAGGCGTTTTGATAAAGCCAGGCTAATTCTGGATCAGAAATTTTGCCAGCAAAAATAACATTATTGTTAATGCCTATTTGGCTGGCTAATTTTTGTAATTTTTTAAAAAATGGATCCATCGCCCCCACTAAAACTAAAGATAATTTTGGGAGATCTATTGAAGAATAAACTATTTTAAAGGCTTGTAGTAGCCGGTTTAAATTCTTATGGGGGAAAACATTGCCAACATAGAGTAAATAAGGAATATCTTTTAGAAGCTCTAATTCTTTATTTTTCTCTAAAAATCCCTTCTGAGGAGAATCTGCCGACTCATAAATAACCTTAATTTTTTGCGGCTCAACTTTGGTTAATTTGATAATTTGCTCGCCAGAGAAACGCGAGACAGTCAAAATTTTCTTCGCCCGCTTTAAAGCGCTTGAGGTTACTAACTTATAAATTTGCTTTTTAATCCAATAAATAAAAAAATCGCGGCTTGACCCTTGTCTGCCAGGTAAATGATGGATCAGGTCATGAATGGTAACTATAAATTTACCAGAATAAAAAAAAGGAACGTTAAAATGTAAAAAGTGGACTAGATCAAGATTAAATTTTTTAAGCTGAGAGGGAAAAAATACTTGTTCTTTAAAAGAATAACAGCAATAAGGAGAAAAAACTTTATTAAATTTTGGATTTTGCGGACAATATAGAGAAAAATTTTCTCGACTAAGAAAAATAAAATAATCATTTTCCTGGTCAATTTTTTCCAGGTTCTCAATTAATTTTTGACTGTAACGACCAACTCCTTTGCCAGTTGGCCCATAGAATCTGGCATCTATTCCGATACGCATAATAGTATTATGTCACAATTTTAAAAAAATGAAAGCTGCCCTTTAAAAATTATTTCAAAAAAAGATTGTTGCCGTCTGTTTCAAAAATAATATCTCCTAATTCATCAGTTCGAAAAACTTTAGCGCCAACTGTCTCTAAATTTTTTAAAACTCTCAAATTGGGATGACCAAATTTATTATTTTTTCCTGAAGAAATGACTGCATATTGTGGTTTAACCTTTCTTAAAAAATCTAAACTCGAAGAATATTTTGAACCATGATGAGCGACTTTTAAAACATCAACCTTTAAATTCTCTTCTAAAGAAATTATTTCTTCCTCTGCCTTTTCGTCAGCGTCGCCTGTAAAAAGAAAACTAGTCTTTTTAAAAACCATTTTAAAAACAAGGGAAAAATAATTATTATCTCCTAAAACTTTATTTTCAAGATCTTCTTGCGGCCAAAAAAAATCTAAAAATAGATCTTCTCCTAGATCTATTTTTAATGGCTTTTTGATAACTAATGGCGTCAATTCTTTTTCCTTGATTAATTTTTCAAATAAAAGATAGGCTGGGGAATTGTCTTGTGCTCCATTGGTAATTATTTTTTTAACTTTTAATCGGCTTAAGACCTCTGCTAGACCAGTAAAATGATCTGGATCAGGATGAGTCAAAATCATTAAATCTATCTGCCGATTATTGATTGGTAAATAATGGTCTATTTTATAGATAATTCCTTTGTCTGGACCGCCATCAATCAAAATATTTTTATTTTGCGGGGTCTTGATTAAAATAGTATCTCCTTGACCGATATCAAAAAAAATAACCTTAAGGCGGTCCTGAGATTGATGGTAAGAAGAAAAATAAATTAAAAGAACAAAATTAATAAACAAAAAGACAATTAAAACTCTAACGATCTTTTTTATCAATCCTTTTTCCATATAGACACTAACAACATTAAGATACCTAAAAGAATATAAAAATCAGCTAAATTAAAAATGGTAAAAGGAATTTGCCAATAATCAATTATTGCATCATAAAGAAGACGGTCGATAAAATTCGAGAGCGCGCCAATGAGAATAAAACTAAAACTAAAAATATAAAAACTTTTCTCTTTTTTAAAACTTGTAATTAAACATAAAACTAACAGAGTAAAAATTAAAGAAAAGAGGAAATAAAAAACGCCTTTTTCTAAATAAATATTAAAGGCGATATTTTTGTTATAAAAAACTTCTCCTCGACTTAAATAAAAAAATTTTAAACAACGTTCAAGAAAAAATAAAAAAACAATGAAAAAAAAATAAAAAATTACTCTTTTATTTTTTTCTCGCAATTTAAACATAATCTAGCCGCTAGAGCTACTTTTAATCTTTTTAAAGGGATCTCTTTGCCGCAATTTTCACAAATCCCATAATTTCCTTCTTCTATTTTCTTTAAAGCGACCTCTATGTTAGCTAAAGTCTCTTCTAGCCCAATCTTTATAGGAAGCATATTACTGTAATCTTCCACCTCATCGGCATTTTCATCTTCTGTCTGGCCAAATTGAGGAAATTTAACGTCATAATTGTCTTTCCCTAAAGGATTGCTCTCCGCGAACTCTAAAAATCTTTCTTTTATTTCTTTTTTTTGTTTTTCCAAGTCTTGTTTAATTTGTAGTAGCTCTTTTTTGTTCATTTTTTTTAAATTAAAAATAAAAAAACCCCATAAACTTATTTATGTAATCTCTCAAATTATTAAAATTATAAAGTCTTTGATTTTTTTGACAAGAGAAGTTATCCACAACCCGAAGGTCCTGAGGAGCCACGACGAAGGGCCGAAGATCCTGAGCGAAGCGAAGGACCTCATTTAACGGATCTTTCGAAGGAAGATTCTGTAGAGGAAAATTCAGCATAGCCTTCTAACTGTTGGCCTCCCTTCTCCTCAATAAAAATTTCTTCTAGGTTGCCAAGGTTAGCTCGCCACCAAAAGCTTGGGAAAATTTTTGGACGAGAAATATTCTTTTCTAAAGAAGAAAAACTATTAGAAAAAAAGAGAAGGCCGTTAATCTTTGAGAGATTAATTTTTTTTTCTTCTAAAGAATAAATCAATATGTTATTTAATCTTTTTTCTTGAAAATCAAAATAATCAGGATCTATAATTAATTCCTTAAATTTTGTTCCGTCTGGCAAGACAGATTCTTTCTCTTGAGGATTAAGCCAGGCCAAAGACTCTTTTATTTTAAATAAAATTTTTTCTATCGGCTCTTTCTCTGATAGAGTTAAAACAAAATCTTCTTTTAAAAAATTAGATAAGGTTAACATTTCTTGCCAAGAAAAAATTTTTATTTGAGATAAATCTTTAATTTCAGACCGAAAAATTAATTTGTTTTTCTTTGAGCTGGCAACAAAATGAATAAATTCAAAATCTTTTGGTTTAAAATAAAAATCAATAAATCCTTTTGATGGCTTGTTTCCAAAAGAATGTTTTTCTTCTGGTAAATTTAACGCTGCTCCCCCCCCAAAAAAATCTTTTGAAGTCGATAAAACAATTAAGCGCGGATGCGGTCTTTGAAGGAAAAAGCGATTTCCCCCTTTTCCAAAAACAAAAGGCAAATTTTCATTTTTTTGTTTAGTTTTAAGAAGCAAGGCGATATTTTTGTCTCTAACAATTAAGCCAATTTCGTCAACAAAAGATAAAATACCTCTGTTTAAATTAAGCCCTAAAAGAGACAAATTATCTTCTCTTTCTTTTAGCTGATTTAAAATTTCTTCTGGCCAAAATTTATTAAGCCAAGCAAGGCCTTTTACCCCCTCATAAGAAAATTGATTAAGATTTAGATGTAAATAAAAATCTGCATTTTTAGGAATAAAATCTATCAAATTATCAGGCGAAAAGGAAAAAAAGAAAAAAATACTAAAAAAAATAAGACAAAGAAAAAAGGAAACTGCCAAAATTATTTTTTTCATCATTACAAATATTTTCCTTTAATTTTTAAAATAAGTCAACCCCATTAGAAGTTCAGCCAGGTCTCACTCATTAAAAAGTCATCCCGCTAAGCGGGACGGCTTAGCGCTTTTTGGGTCACGGAATTCAATTAAAACTTCTAACGGGGCAAGTATTCTCTTGACTTGTTTCAATTAATTCTATAAAATAATAGCCATGATAAAGGAAACAGAAATAGACACAAAAATAAAATTTCCTCTTAAGGTTGGCGACCTTGTTGAGGGGACTATTGTTGGCCTTAATCAAGAAGGGATTTGTTTAGATCTTGACGGGTTGGCGACTGGTATTATTAGAGGACCAGAGCTATTTGATGAATCTGGCAGATTTAGTAATTGCAAAAAAGGAAACAAAGTTTTAGCCACCGTGGTAGATTTGGAAAACGAGAAAGGATCAGTAGAGCTCTCTTTCCGTTATGCCGGCCATAAAAAAGCTTGGAGTGATTTAAAAGAAATTTTACAATTAAAAAAGATTATTCCTGTTAAAGTTATTGACGTCAATAAAGGCGGCCTCATTATCAAACATGGCAATTTCCAAGGATTTCTGCCCGTTTCTCAACTTAAACCCGAGAACTATCCACGAGTCAAAGAAGGAAATAAAATAAAAATTTTAGAAAAACTTAAGGCTTTTATTAATAAAGAATTATTGGTGAGAATTATTAATCTTGACGAAACAGAGAAAAAAATTATTTTTTCTGAAAAACAAATTAGAACAGAAAAAGAAATAAAACACAAAATAGGCGAGGTAGTTAAAGCAAAGATTACCGGCCTGGCTGATTTTGGCGCTTTTGTCACCTTTGACAAAGATGCAGAAGGATTAATTCATATTTCTGAATTAGCCTGGAAGAGAATAGAAAAACCAGAAGAAGTAGTTAAGATAGGCGAAACCGTTGAAGCAAAAATCATTGATTTAACTAAAAATGGCAAAGCTTCTTTGTCAATAAAAGCGCTTCTTGAAGATCCGTGGAAAAAAGTAAATGAAAAATATCAAGTCAACCAAACGGTCGAAGGTAAAATCTTAAAAATTAATCCTTTCGGCTTATTTATTTCACTTGACGAAGATATTCATGGTTTAGCCCATCTCTCTGAACTCCTCCTTAAAGAAGGAGAAAAAATTGAAACAAAGTTTAAAGAAGGAGAGGTCAAATTTTTTAAAATTATTTCTCTAGAGCCGGAGGACCATCGTCTTTCTCTGTCTTTAGCAGAACCAACTAAACCCTGTTAAATAATTTTATGAAAACTCTAATAAAAAATTCTTTATTTTTTATTATTATTTTTTTAATTATCTCTGGACTTTTTAGTTTTTTTATTTCTGGAGAGACGCCAAATAAAGAAATAACTTTAGATCAATTTGTTTCCTTGATACAAAACAACCAAATAAAAGAATTAGTTGTCGATAGAAACAAGCTTAATCTCCTTCTTTCTGATGGACAAAGAAAATTCGCCTTTAAAGAAGAATCTGAAACCTTAGGAGACGTTTTTAAAAACTATAATATTCCTGGCGAAAAAATCGAAAAAATAAAAATCAAAGTTAAGCCACCAACAAGTAATTTTTGGCTTAATTTTGTTCCTTTGCTTGGTGGCGTAGCCTTAATGATATTCTTTTTTATTTTTTTAAATAAACAATTACAAAAAGGAGGGGTCCAAGCAATGAAATTTGGCGAGAGCGGCGTCAGAGAGATTAGGCCAGAGGAACAAATAAATAAAAAGACCTTTAAGGATGTCGCTGGCGTAAAAGAAGCAAAAGAAGAGCTAAAGGAAATTGTTGACTTCCTAAAAAAACCTGAAAAGTTTATTAAACTTGGGGCAAAAATCCCAAAAGGAGTTTTATTAATAGGCGCTCCTGGGGTAGGCAAAACTTTATTAGCCAAGGCTGTCGCCGGGGAGGCCAATGTACCCTTTTTTCATATTTCTGGTTCAGAATTTATCGAACTATTTGTTGGCATTGGAGCAAGTCGAGTGAGGGATGCTTTCAAAAAAGCAAAAAAGAATGTTCCGTCAATTTTGTTTATTGATGAGCTTGATGCAATCGGCCGCTTGCGCGGCGCTGGTCTCGGCGGTAGCCATGATGAGAGAGAACAAACTTTAAATCAAATCTTAGTCGAATTAGATGGTTTTGAACCCAATATCGGTCTGGTAGTGCTGTCCGCCACCAACAGACCAGATGTTCTGGATCCTGCCTTATTGCGACCGGGGCGATTTGATCGAAAAGTAATTCTTGATATGCCTGACGTTAAAGACAGAGAGGAAATTTTAAAAATTCACTCTCGAGGGAAACCTTTGGCCACTGATATAAAAATTGAGGAAATAGCTCAAAGGACGCCCGGATTTACTGGCGCTGACTTAGCCAATTTAATGAACGAAGCGGCTATTTTAGCAGCGGTGAGAAATAAAAATCAAATCGCTCAAAAAGAATTATTAGAAAGTATTGAAAAGGTAATTTTAGGACCAGAAAGAAAAAGTTTTATCCTTGGAGAAAAAGAAAAAAAAGTCATTGCTTTCCATGAGACAGGCCACGCGGTAGTTACTTATAATTTATCAGGCAGCGGCGAGGTAAGAAAAATTTCTGTCATTGCTCGCGGGCGAGCAGCGGGTTATACTATAAAAGCTCCTAAAGAAGTTAAATATCTTTTTTCTCGAACAGAAATTATTAATGAGATTACTTCTTTGCTTGGTGGCTATGCCTCAGAAAAAATCTTTTTTAATGAAGTAACAAGTGGGGCGGCAGAGGATCTCAAAGAAGTTACTAAGACCGCAAGGAAAATTGTTACTCAATATGGCATGAGTGAAATCCTGGGACCAAGGACATTTGGGAAAGAAGAAGAATTAATATTTTTAGGCAAAGAATTTACCGGAGAAAAAGACTATTCAGAAAAAACAGCTCAATTAATTGACAAGGAGATGGCCAAAATTATTGATTTCTGCTATAATAAAGCCTTGGAAATTATTAAGAAAAACAAGGAGAAAATAAAAAAAATAGCAGATTATTTAACAAAGAAAGAAACAATAGAAAAAGAGGAGTTTGAAAAATTAATGGCTTAAATTTATGTTAAAAAAAATTTTTAGAGAAGCTTTTTCTTTGGTCTGGGAAAACCCCTTTCTTTGGCTTTTTGGTTTTTTTACCTCTTTTTTAGTAAATAATGAAATAATAATTTTAATTTTAAGTTCAGACAAATTCCTTAAATCATCTAATTTGCCAGTCCATCTTTCTTTTTTGAAAGAAAATTATTTGCCGCTTTTAAAAAATTTACAGCAACAACTTTTTTCAACTCCAATAAACTTACTAATTTTATTTTTAATCATTTTTATTAGTTTATTCTTTTTATATATTTCTTCATTTTCTCAAGGAGTTTTAATAAGAAACACAGCAGACAAAGGAGAACATTTAAGAGAGGGCTTGAAAGAGATAAATAATTTTTCTTTAAAAATTTTCTTTTTAAATATATTAGTTTTGTTTTTTAATTCCTTTCTTTTTTATTTGTTTATTTTTGAATTTAATATAAAGACAACTCCTTTTCTTTCTTTTCTTTTTCTATTTATCTTTTTTTTAATTGTTTTTATTGTTTCTTTTATTGTTCGTTATTCTATTTGTTTTATTTGTTTAGAAAAAAAAGGATTATTCTCTTCTCTAAAAGAGGCGACGGGATTTTTCTTTAAAAATTGGCTAATTTCTATAATAAATTCTTTTTTAATCTTTTTTGTTACTCTTTTCACAGGCGGCTTAATTTTATTTATCAGTCAAGAAATTCGTTTTTCTTTTTCTATTTTTTTCCAACTTCTTAGTTATTTTGGTCTTAATAAAGCTATTTGGTTTTTTTTCTTTATTAATTTAGGTTTATTGTTTATTATTTCTTTTATTGTTATTTCTATTCTTTTTGCTTGGCAATATTCAGTTTGGGGGTTGCTTTATTTGAGAATAAAAGGTGGAAAAAAAGAAGGTTAATATTTCTCTCTTTTTTTCCCTTTATTTTTCCTATTTTTTCCCCTCTTTAAATCATTTATTTTTTATTTAAAACCTTTATTTATTAGAAATTTACACTTTTACCCCTCTTTACTATTATTATTAATTTAATATAATATTATAATATTAATAAGAACCTGACTTCGTCAGAACCTTGAAGCTCCTCTTGGATAATATTTATGCGGAGCTATAAGAACCTACTCGCTTCGCTCACTGAACCTTGAAATTAAATCTACTATTTAAACCTAACACTAAGGTAATTTTAATTATAATTACTATGAAGTTAACTTGTTTACAAGAAAATCTTAATCAAACCCTCTCTGTTGTCGCCAGAATAGCTTCTTTTAATAAATCCGGGTTGCCTATTTTAAATAATATATTATTAAATACAGAAAATAGTCATCTAAAATTAACAGCAACTAATTTAGAAATAGCCATTGAAGCAAAAGTAAGAGTAAAAATAGAAAAAGAAGGGAGTATTACTATCCCAGCCGGAATTTTCAGTAATTATATTAATTCTTTATCAAAAGAAACTCTTAATCTAGAGGTAGAAAATAATGAACTTTTAATTAAAACAAAAAATCAAAAAGCTAAAATAAAAGGGATTTCTATTGATGAATTTCCTGTTATTCCTAAACTAACAAAAAAAGAAAAGGTCGTTTTTAAAGCATTAGATTTAAAAAAAGCGCTTAAACAAACTATTTTTGCCATAGGAGACAAAGAAGCAAGGATGGAAATTAGCGGAGCGCTTTTTTCTTTTTTTCCTAATAATTCAACTATTGTTGGCACAGATAGTTATCGTTTAGTAGAAAAAACAGTTAAAATTAAAGAGTCAAACTATCAAGGATCTTCATTAATTATTCCTAAAAAAACCTTGGAGGAAGTTTTAAGAATTATCAAAGATGACGAAAAAGAAGAAATTATTCTTTATCCTTCAGAAAATCAAGTTTTATTCTCTTATCAAGAAGTTGACCTTCTTTCACAAATTATTAGCGGAGATTTTCCTAATTATAAAGAAATTATTCCTAAAAATTTTAAAACAAAAATTATTTTTGAAAAAGAGTATTTCCTGCAAATAATTAAAGGAGCAGGTTTTTTTACCAAGTCAGGAATTAACGACCTAAAAATAAAGTTTTTGCCAAAAGAAAATAAAATTTTAATCTCGTCTTTAAATAACCAAATAGGAGAAAATGAAGCAGAACTAAAAGTAGAAATTTCAGGAAATAACAACGAAGCAACTTTTAATTATCAGTATCTTTTAGATGGATTATTAAATTTACCCGGAGAAGAGTTTTCTTTAGAAATTATAGACAATAATTTGCCAGGCGTAATAAAATCAACATCTGATGATTCTTTTTTATATTTAATTATGCCTATTAAAACAAATGAATAGGCCTAAAGGTCGAAAAATATAATTAATAAAACTTAATAATTATTTTTTATGAACAAAAAAGAATTAATAGAAAAATTAGCCGAGGAAATGAAAGAAGAAATAAAGACCAAGGCCGAAGCAGGTAGAATATTGGACAAGATTCTTGAAATAATTATAAACGACATTAAAAAGGGAGAGAAGGTGAATATTGCTGGTTTTTGTGTTATACAGGTTAAGCAAAGAGCAGCAAGAATGGGTGTCAATCCTAAGACAGGAGAGAAAATTCAAATTTCGGCCAAGAAAGTTGTTAAATTTAGAGCTTTAAAAGAATTAAAACAGGCTGTTCTCTAAACCAATTAAAATTTATCAATGAAAAACACCCTAAGCGTTAGGAGGCCCCTAGGGTGTTTTTATTGTCGAAAATTTTTCTATATACCCCCAACAGGAATCGAACCTATATCAATCGCTTAAGAGGCGACCGCTCTACCGTTGAGCTATGGGGGCAACCAAAAATTCTGGTTTATGGTGCCTCCGGCAGGAATCGAACCTGCAGTTTCCACGTCCGAAGCGTGGCGTCATGTCCTTTAGACTACGGAGGCATAAAATGAGAGCACCCCGTCGGGGCGGGGGCGAGAGGGGGATTTCACGGGCTGTTCAGGCTCTGAAGATCCTTCAGGCGTTCGTCTCTGAGAGACTCGGTCTCGAACGAGCTCGAAGAGGTAAATTTTTAAAAAATTAAACAGCGTAACTTAAAAAAGTTTCTTTACTAATAGTTTTATTTCCAGCTAGTCGTTTTAAGTCTTGAGCCATAGTGAACATCCCATAATTTGCGCCCGTTTGAATAGAGGAAATAATTTGTTGAATTTGATTTTCTCTAATTAAATTAGAAATAGCAGGAATGTTGATTAAAACTTCTCTAGCGGCTGTCCGTCCTCCGTCCACGGTTGGCACTAAGTGTTGGCAGATAATAGCTTTTAAAGCTAAGGAAAGTTGCAATCGAATTTGGAATTGTTGGTTCGGAGGAAAAACATCAATAATTCTTGCAATAGTTTGAGGAGCAGAGGGAGTGTGTAAAGTGGCTAAGATTAAATGACCGGTTTCTGCTAGGGTTATGGCTAAAGAAATTGTCTCCAAATCTCTCATCTCGCCAACCATAATGACATTTGGGTCTTGCCTGACTACGTGTTTCAAGGCTTCCGCAAAAGAAATCATGTCTTGTCCTAATTCTCTTTGTGAAATAACACTTCTTTTTGAAGAAAAAACAAATTCAATTGGATCTTCGAAGGTAACAATATGACAAATTCTATGCTCGTTTATATAATCAAGCATTGAGGCAAGGGTTGTTGATTTACCACAGCCGGCAGGACCGGTGATGATAATTAAGCCTTGGCGAAGTTTGACAAGGTCATAAGCAACCGGCGGCAGATCAATTTCTTCCATGGTCGGGATATGTGGCCAGATAACCCTGGCGGCTAAGGCCAAATTACCTTTTTCCCAAAAGATATTAACCCTTAAACGAGTTTTTTCTTCGCTCGTCACATAAGAAAGATCTAATTCTCGATTATCAAAAAGATTTTTTTTCTGAAGGTTATTAAGATTTTTTTCAACAAAATCAAGAAGATCTTTTTGAGAAACTGGCGGGTAATTTTCTAACCTGCTTAGAATCCCGTTGATTCTTAAAACAGGAGGCAAATCAACAACCAAGTGAACATCTGAAGCCCTGCTTTTTATAGCCAAAGAAAAAATTTCTTCTAGGTTCATAAAAAATAATTTAAATTTTATAATTAAATTACCTTAATATCAAATTTAGATAAGAAATTTAATTTCAAGGTTCTGCGAGCGAAGCGAGCAGGTTCTTATAATACCCGCTCGACATACTCGCCAGTTTCGGTATTTATCCGGACAACATCATTTTCTTCTACAAAAAGAGGAGCAGAGACTTTATAGCCGGTTTCTAAAATGATTATTTTAGAAGGAGCATTAGAAGAGTCTCCTCGAACAGCCGGAGGAGCAGAAATTACTTTTAAATTAATTTTTTTAGGAAGTTCGATATTAATAGGTTGATTTTCAAAATATAAAACAACAATTTCAAGGCCTTCCTTAAGAAAATTTATTTTTTCTTTTAAAAATTCTTCATTCAGAACAAATTGTTCGAAATTTTCTTGATTAATAAAATAATAGTCCTTTCCTTTTTTGTATAAAAAAGAAGATTTTTCTTTTTTAATGTCCGCTTCTTCAATTTTATCACCGCTATTAAAAGTTTTTTCTAAAATTTGACCGGTAATCACGTTGCGAAGCTTTGTTTTTACCGTTGCTCTTCTTTGAGCAGTGCGGCTATGAGAAAAATCTATAACTTGAAAAGGATTATTATCTAATTTGATAATTAAACCAATTTTTTTTAAATCATTGATTTCCATGCCGAGTAGGTTAGATTTTATTTAACGAGGTAAGGTAAAAGAGCCATAAACCTCGCTCTTTCTATGGCTTGCTTTAGTTTTTTTTGATGCTTTTGGCAAGTGCCTTTTCTTCTGGCGGGAACAATCTCGCCATATTCAGACAAAAATTGAGTCAAAAGGACCGTGTCTTTATAGTCAACATTTTTTAGATCATTAGCGCAAAAAAAACATTGTTTTCTTCTAACATTAGTCATCTTGATGAATTAAAACGGTATTTCTTCAGGATTGATTTCTTCATTTTCTTTTTCCAGAGGAATCTCTTCTACCTCTTCCACTTTTTCTTCTGTTGTCTCCGGAGTAGGAGTTGTTTTGGCGCCACGCGGGCCTAATTGTATTCTTTCTGCTACAATCTCTGTTCTGTTTCTTTTGTTTCCTGCTTGATCTTGCCAGCTTCGAGTTTGAAGGCGACCTTCGACATAAAGTAAACTGCCCTTTTTAAGAAATTTTTGAGCTATCTCTGCCAGTTTTCGCCAACAAACAACATTATGAAATTCGACCATTTGTTTTTTTTCGCCAGTCTGTTTATCGGTCCAAAATCGATTAGTAGCGACACCAAAAGAAGCGACGATTTGATTATTAGGAGTTGTTCTAATTTCTGGGTCTCGAGTGACGTTGCCTAAGATTATCACTTTATTGACATTCATAGGTTTAAGAGTTATGATTTTTTAATAATTAAATGTCTTAAAATTTCAGGGAATTGCTTTAATTTTTCATTAAGAATTTTTATTTTTAAAGAATCAATTTCAAAATTAAGGAGCAAATAAAAGCCCTGATAAACGCGTTTGATTTTATAAACCAATCTTTTCCCTCCAAGATTTTTTTCTTCTAAAATTTTTCCTTCTTGTTTTTCAATCAAATCCTTAACCTTTGTCGAGATTATGGGAAAGTCTTTTTCGGTTAAAGGCGCAGGAACAATATAAAGTAATTCGTACATAGATAAATTATATTAAATAAATAAAAAAATGCAATACTTCTTTATTTTAGGCAGAATCAAAGAGTTGTCAACAGCAGAATTATTAAAATTTGTCCAATTTCAAGGAGGTCCTTCGACCCCGAGGGTCTCAGGGCCGAGGGGCCAATCTTTTGAAGTGAAGGAAATTTCTGAAAAATTTATTATTTTAGAGACCGACAAAAAAATCGATCTTTCTTTTTGGCAGAAACAATTAGGAGGAATTGTTAAATGTGGCGAAGTCATTAAAGAAACTCAAGAATTTTTAGAGGAAGAAGTTAAAGAAATTCTTTTAAACAAAATAAAAAAAGGGAAAATTTTTTTTGGATTAAGTTTTTATTCTTTAACCAGGAAAGTGCCATTTAATGAAATAAAAGATTATTCTACTTCTCTTAAAAAGGGTTTTAAAAAACAAGGACTTTCTGTCTCTTTTGTCCTCCCTAAAGAAAAACCTTTTTTATCTACGGCTACTATTATTAAAAATAAATTATTAGAAAAAGGGGTGGAATTAGTTTTTTTAATAGAAAAAGACAAAATTTTAATTGGACAAACTCAAGCCATTCAATCAATTGAAGAAGAAGCAACGCTCGATTTTCTAAGACCGCACCACGAGATTAAAGAAGGATTAATTCCTCCGAAGTTAGCCAAGATATTAATTAATTTAGCCAGCGTTAGAAAAGAAGAGGCCATTTTAGACCCTTTTTGCGGTTCGGGTACCATTCTCGGTCAGGCGTTTTTAATGGGCTACCAGTATCTTATTGGTTCGGATAAGAGCCAAAAAGCAATTTCTCAAACTAAAGAAAACATGGTTTGGTTAAAAGAAAGATTCAAAAGAGAAGCGAAGATAGAAATTTTTCAATCAGACGTTAAAGAAGTTTGGCAAAGATTGCCTCCCTCGTCAGTGAGCGCCATTATTGCAGAGCCATTTTTAGGTCCTTTACAAATTCAAGATCGAAAGTTCTTTTCGAACATCATTGAAAATTTATCTGATTTATATCTTCAAGCTTTTGAATCTTTTAAAAAAGTTTTAAAACCAGGAGGAAGGGTAGTCATAATTTTCCCTATTTTTTCCGCCTACGGCGGATCCGCCAAAGGCGGAAAGATAAAAACAGGGGTTTTACCTATTTTAGAAAAAATTTCCAGCTTAGGCTGGAAAAAAGAAAAACTATCTGCAAATAACCGCGGTTCTCTCATTTATTCAAGACCCGGCCAAAAAGTTTTGAGGGAAATTTTTGTGTTTTCGAGTTAATTTAGATTAAAAACTCCCGCGCCGAGCTTCGCTTCGACGCGGGAATTTATTTACGTTCGATTTTTTTTGTAATACTCACTGAAACCTCGCTTCTAAGTTATCCACAGTGAGAGCACTTGACAGATGCTTAAATACCTGTACCATAGGTGTAGGTAGTTAATTTATTTAATTTAAATATTTATGAAAATAAACGACAGCAACAAAAAGGTCTCGACGCTCATTAATTTTAAAAAAGCCCAGAGTCTTATTATTAAAATTACCAAAATGGTCGAAGCCAATGAATACTGCATTGATATTATGCAGCAAAATTTAGCAGTAATAGGACTTTTAAAATCTGCCCATCAAATGTTAATGGAGAATCATCTCAATACTTGCTTCAAAATGGCAATGGCAACAAAAAACGAGAAAAGAAAACAGGAAATGACCCAAGAGATTTTAAAGGTTACAAAACTGCTTAATAAATAATTAAAATTATATGACTAAAAATACAAAAGAACATATCTATTATGTCGAAGGAATGCATTGCGCATCTTGTGAAATTTTGATCGAAAAAAGATTATTAGAGATAAAAAACATAGAATCAGTTGAAGCTTCAACAGCCAAGGGCGCGGTACTTATTGAATATGAGGACGGAAGACCAACTCTTGAGAAATTAAATGGGATTTTTAAAAAAGAGGGTTATATTTTTTCCGACCAATCAGGAGAAACAATAAATGGTTTCAAGCCGAAAGAATTTTTTATTACCCTTGGCATAGGATCGTTAATTATTATCAGTTTTATAGGATTAAATAAACTAGGATTATCAGGCTTAATAAATGTTAGCTCAAAGTCGTCTTTGCCAATGTTTTTTGTGTTCGGACTTCTTGCTGGGATTTCCAGTTGCGCGGCTTTAGTTGGCGGACTAATTCTTTCTATGTCAAAACAATGGGGCGAATTATATTCGGACGCTGACTCTACTTGGAAGAAAATTCAGCCCCACCTAATTTTTAATGCTGGCAGACTTATTTCTTACGGCGTTTTAGGAGCGGCGTTAGGAGCAATTGGTAGCAAACTAAATTTTTCCTTAAAATTTGGGCCGATTTTAGTTATCGCTGTTTCTATAATGATGATTTTTTTGGCTTTTCAGATGTTCGGTTTTAAAAAGTTTAGAAAATTTCAATTCACAATGCCAAAATTTATTACAAGATTTATTGCCGATGAATCTAATTTCAAGGGCCGCTATATGCCTCTTTTAATGGGTGCATTTACTTTTTTCCTGCCCTGCGGTTTTACAATAACAGCCCAAGGGCTTGCTCTAATATCTGGCAGCGCAGTTCAAGGGGGCTTAATCATGTTTTTATTTGCCCTAGGAACTCTGCCGATGCTTTTAACTATCGGCTTGTCCAGTGTTAAATTTTCTCAAAAACCCCACTTATCTGAAAAATTCTTAAAAGTTGCCGGAATTTTAGTTTTATTTTTCGCTTTCTACAATATAAATTTCCAACTAAATATCTTGGGGGTTTCCAGTCTTAGCGATTTAGATATTAATTCTGGCCGATTATCCAGTGGTACAAAAAATAATTCGGCTCAAAGCGAAGAAGGATTGCCGCCAATTGTTAATGGCAAACAAATCTTAAAAATGGATGCTTCTTCTCGCGGTTATTCACCAAGCTATTTAAAAGTAAAGGTTGGAATACCGGTAAGGTGGGAAATTACCGACAAAGGAACCAGTGGTTGTACCAATGCCATTATTTCAAAAAATTTATTTGAGGGAGAAATTTCCTTGACCCCGGGCCAAACCAGCATTAAGGAATTTACTCCTAAAAAGCCGGGTAAGTATAAATTTAGTTGTTGGATGGGAATGGTTTCTGGGATTATAGAAGTTGTAGATGGGGGCGGTGCGGCATCTCAAAATAATTTTCTAAATGACAATGAGAGCTTATTTACTCCATCGGGGGCAGAAAGTTCGGGCGGAACTTGTAGTATAAACGGGAGATGTGGTTGCGGCGGAAGGTAAAAATATAAAATTTAATTTTTTTATGAATATGAATCAAAAAACAATTTTAAAAATTTCAGGCATGCACTGCGCTTCTTGCGCGGCAAATATTGAAAACGCCCTTAAAAAAGAAGCAGGGGTCAACTCCGCCAATGTTAATTTTGCTTCAGAGAAACTTTATTTAGAATTTGATTCTGTTGAAATAAGTATCGCCAGAATTCAAAAGATTATTGAAAAATTGGGATACAAAGCAACGGAAGAAACTGCCGAAGAAGAAATGCATGACCATCACAAAGAAGCAAAGACTCAAGAAATCCGAAAATTAAAAAAGCGGTTTATTTTCGCTTTATTTTTTAGCCTACCCATTATTTATATGGTGATGGGCGAAATGATTGGACTGCCAATGCCAACAATTTTTGAAAATTATGGAACCATTATTCAGTTTGTTTTGGCAACGGCTGTTATTGTTTCTTGTTTAAACATTTGGACATCTGGCTTTAAAAAATTGCTGCGTCTGTCTCCGAATATGGATACGCTAATTTTTATTGGCACAGCCGTTGCTTATTTTTATAGTTTAATTATTTCTGTTTTGATGTTTTTGGGAACAAAAACAGAAGTACATCTTTATTATGAAAGTGCGGCTTTAATTTTGGTCTTTATCTCTTTGGGTAAATATTTAGAAGCGGTAACTAAAGGAAAAACAAGCGAAGCAATTAAAAAATTGATTGGCCTTCAGCCAAAAGAAGCCACCGTTATAAAAGACAATGAAGAAATAAAAATTCCTATTTCAGAGGTAAAAGTTAGTGATGTTATTTTAGTAAGACCCGGCGAGAAAATCTCCGCAGACGGCATTGTAATTGATGGTTATTCTGGTGTTGATGAAAAAGCAATTACAGGTGAAAGTATCCCGGTAGAAAAGAAAGTGGGCGATGAAATTATAGGCGCAACAATAAATAAAACGGGAGTCCTGAAATTTAGAGCCACGCGAGTCGGCAAAGACACGATGTTGGCCCAGATTATAAAAATAGTTGAGGAAGCAATGGGTTCTAAAGCGCCAATTCAGCTTTTGGCCGACAAAGTCTCTTTTTATTTCGTTCCGTCTGTGATTAGTATTGCTATCTTGTCTTTTGTTATTTGGCTTGTATTGGGCCAACCCCTTGCTTTTGCCCTAATGGTTTTTGTCGCTGTTTTAATTATCGCTTGTCCTTGTGCTTTAGGTTTGGCAACACCAACGGTCGTAATGATGGGGACGGGTCTGGCGGCCAAAAATGGCATTTTAATCAAAAGCGGCAAGGCCTTGGAAATTGCCAGAGACATAAACATTGTCATCTTTGACAAAACGGGAACACTAACTAAAGGAGAACCCAGTATTACAGATATTATTAAAATTTCCGCCCGAGGCGGATCCGCCTTTGGCGGAAAAAATGAGGTTAGCGAAAATTCTATTTTGCAAATCGCCGCGTCAGTAGAAAAAAATTCCGAACACCCTTTAGCACAAGCGATTGTCAATAAAGCGAAAGAGGAAAAGGCTAATTTTTCAGAAGTAAAAAATTTTCAAGCTGTACCCGGCTACGGCGTTACAGCTGATTTGGAAAATAAAAAAATACTTTTCGGAACAAGAAAACTAATGACTAACAGTCAAATTAATCCAAATATAATAGAAGAAAAAATGATTGTTTTAGAAGATCAAGGCAAAACAGCAATGATTTTGGCCGTAGAAAAAGATATTATTGGTATCATTGCAGTGGCTGATACGCTCAAGGATTATTCAAAAGAAGCAATTAAGATGCTTCATAAAATGGGGAAAAAGGTCGCGATAATTACCGGGGATAATAAAAGAGTTGGGCAAGCTATCGCCCAGCAAGTTGGCATAGATAGGGTTTTAGCTGAGATATTGCCGCAAGAAAAATCAGCCGAAATTAAAAAATTACAAAGCGAAGGGAATATTGTGGCGATGGTTGGCGATGGCATAAATGACGCTCCGGCTTTGGCTCAATCTGATTTAGGTATTGCTTTGGGTTCTGGCACAGATGTGGCGATGGAAACAGGGGAGATAGTTTTAATAAAAGACGACTTAAGAGATGTTGTTGTTGCTATTGACTTGAGTAAATATACCTTAAGAAAAATTAAACAAAATCTTTTTTGGGCTTTTTTCTATAATATTGTCGGCATTCCTGTTGCCGCTGGTATTTTATATCCTTTTACTGGCTGGCTTTTAAATCCGGCGATTGCCGCGGCCGCTATGGCTTTTTCGTCAGTTAGTGTTGTTTCCAATGCCCTTTTAATGAAGAGATATAAATTAAAAAGTTTTAAATTATAAGTTTGAAAAAATAAACAAAGGTAAAAAATTAAGTCCCGCCTGTAGCGGGACTTTTTATTCAAAATGTCTGAATTGGTCGGGATACTCGGATTTGAACCGAGACTAAATCCTCCCTAAGGACTCGTGCTACCATTACACTATACCCCGAAAATTTAGTACGGGGGATTCTTTAAAAAAATAAAAACAGAGAAAAATTAAATTATTTTTTTCTTAACTTTTTCTTGCAACGAGTGCAAATTCTCAATTTTTCCCCCCCAGTCCTAATAATTTGGAGGTTAATATTTTGTCTTCTTTTAGTCGCGATGTTTGAATGACTTCTTTTAAAACTTGTCTGTGGAACACGTCCACAAAAATCACAGATTTTTGCCATATGAGTCTTGATTAATTAAAAAATTAGTTTAGACTTATTTTAATAGAAATTTTAATTAAGTCAATTGATAATTTATGATAGGTTCTATTTTTTTTCTAGTCATTATAATTTTTTCAGCCATTATCCATGAGTACTGGCATGCTTGGACAGCTGATTATTTAGGCGACCCAACAGCTAAAAATGCTGGTCGTCTAACGCTTAACCCATTGGCTCATATTGATTTTTTTGGCACTATCTTGATGCCTATTTTTTGTCTTTTTATTTCAGGAGGTTCTTTCCTCTTCGCCTACGCCAAGCCCGTTCCTTTTAATCCTTATAATTTAAAAAATCAAAAATTCGGGCCAGCTTTAGTTGCTTTAGCTGGCCCTTTTTCTAATTTTATAACCGCTTTAATTTTTGGTTTAATGATTCGTTTTTTAACATTAGGAACCTTAGGAGGTGTTTTATCTATCGTGGTTTACGCCAATCTTCTCTTGCTTATTTTTAATTTAATTCCTATCCCGCCCCTTGATGGTTCACATATTTTAATGGCTTTTCTGCCTGAGAAGGCGAGAGAAATCAAGATGTTTTTAATGCTTTACGGACCCTTTATTTTACTAATGTTTATTTTTTTTGGTTTTCAAATTATTCGACCTCTTATTTTTTGGTTTTATCAGGTTATCACTGGTCTGCCTTTGTTGTAAGTTGTAAGTTATTAAATTATAAATTTATGTCAGGACATTCCAAATGGGCCAAACTCAAGCACTTCAAAGGAGCTTTAGATGCAAAAAAAAGCGCGATGTTCACTAAGCTTGGTCATTTGATCACCATTGCTGCTCGCGAAGCCGGAGGCGACCCAATCACAAATTTTAAATTAAGAGTGGCAATTGAAAAAGCAAATAAAGCAAGCTTGCCTAAAGAAAACATTGAAAGAGCGGTTAAGCGTGGTTTAGGTGAAGGAGAAAAAGGTCAACTTGAGGAGATAATCTATGAAGCTTTTGGGCCAGGCGGAGCAGCTATTGTTATAGAAGTATTAACAGACAATAAAAACAGAGCGACGGCCAGTATCCGCCGGATATTTAATAGATATGGAGGGACCCTTGGCGGGCAAAATTCAATTCTTTGGATGTTTGAAAGAAAAGGGATTTTAAGAATTGCTGATTCTAAAAAAATAATAAATTTAGAGGAAATGGAGCTTGAGCTTATTGATAAAGGGGCAGAAGATATCAAAGAGGAAGGAGGAGAATTGGCGATTTATACTAAACCAGAAAATTTGCAAAAAGTTAAAGAATTTTTAGAAAGCAAAAATATAGCGCCAGATTATGCAGAGGTTGAATGGTTTGCTAAAAATTTAATTAAAATCAGCGAAGGAGATCAAAAGAAAATAGATAATATTTTCGCTGAATTAGACGAAGACCCAGACGTTAATGATTATTATGCCAATATAGAATAATATTAAATATGATTATTTTAGGCATTGATCCAGGGATAGCTAAGGTAGGCTACGGAATAGTAGAAAAAGAGAATAGGCAATCAGAGCCTTGTTTAGTTGTTTATGGCTGTATTAAAACAAAAAGTAGTGAAGTTTTTTCTAAAAGACTTTTAAAAATTTATCAAGATTTAAAGAAAATTATTAAGAGGTATAAACCTGATCTTCTGGCAATAGAAAATATTTATTTTGCTAAAAATACAAAAACTGCTATCAATGTGGCTAAGGCGATAGGGATAATTTTACTGGCGGCAGAAGAAGCAAAATTGCCTTTAGTGGAGATTTCTCCTTTACAAGTTAAACAATCTTTGACGACTTTTGGTCGGGCAGACAAAAAACAAGTTCAGGAGATGGTTAAAATATTTTTAAAGATGAAAGAAATTCCTAAACCTGATGATGCGGCAGATGCTTTGGCTATTGCTTTAACTGCAACTCAGTATAAGAACCTGCTCACTCCGTTCGCAGAACCTTGATTCCTCGCTTCGTTCGGAAATAAAAATTTATGAAAAAAATAAAAATTGCTCATATTAGTGCTGAAGTCTCCCCTTATTCTAAAACAGGCGGGCTAGGAGACGTCGTCAGGTCTTTGCCAACAGCTTTAGGGAGAATGGGGCACCAGATCATTGTGATTACCCCTTTTTATAAATTTATTAAAGAACAAAATTTACCTCTTGAAGATTTTTCTCAAACGGTTTCTTTATCTTTCGCCGATTATCGTTTCAATTTTTCTTTTAAAAAAGTAATCAGTCAAAACAAATACCCCGTTTTTTTTGTTGTTCAAGAAGAATTATTTTCGGGGAGGGAGAAACTTTATGAATATCCAAACGACGCCTTGCGTTTTCTATTTTTCGATCTAAGTGTTTTAGAATTATTAAAAATTCTTAAATTTTCGCCTGATGTCCTTCATTGTCATGATTGGCATACAGGGATTGTCCCATATTTTTTAAAAACTCTTTATAAAGATGATCAAAATTTTTCAAACATTGCCACCCTTTTGACGATTCATAATTTATCTTTTCAAGGAGCCTTTAACTGGTGGCAAGTACCACCAGAAAAGAAAGACGACGGAGGAGATTTACTTAAAAGAAAAGAAAATGATTTCCAATGGGTTAATTTTATGAGAAGAGGGATTATGCATGCTGATCTTATTAATACAGTTAGTGAGCGTTATGCAAAAGAGATTCTCACTCCAGAGTTTGGTTGTGGCCTTGATAATCTTTTACGAAGGAGAAAAGAAGATGTTTATGGTATTATCAATGGAATTGATTATAAGATTTTTAATCCAAATTTTGATCCAAATGTTTATATTAATTATGACGTTGATTCATTCGAAAAAAAAGTTGAAAATAAAATTGCCTTGCAGCAAGAATTTGGTTTAACGATTGATAAAAGAATTCCGATGATCGGCCTGGCCAATCGTTTAACCGAGCAAAAAGGGTTTGAACTATTAATTAATCTTCTTGATGAACTTTTAAAACAGAATCTTCAAATAGCGGTCGTGGGAACCGGTGGAGGTGTTTATGCAGATGCACTGAGAAAAGCCAGGAGGAAACATCCGCAAAAAATAATTTTCATCAGTCCTTTTGATGAATCTTATGCGAGAAAAATTTATGCGGCTTCAGATGTTTATCTGCTTCCTTCGCGTTTTGAACCCTGTGGCTTGTCGCAGTTGATTAGTTTGAGGTATGGTTCTGTGCCAATTGTCAGAGAGGTTGGCGGACTTTCCGATACGGTAGCCAATTATAATCCAGAGACAGGGAGAGGAAATGGTTTTGTTTTTCGTAATTATAACGAAATAGAACTTTTGATTGCTATTACAAGGGCCCTGGAAGATTATAAAAAAAGAAGTGGCTGGGAAAAATTGGCTCGTCGAGCAATGAAAGAAACTTATTCTTGGAATTTGCCGGCAAAAAAATATGTGGCTTTATATAAAAAAGCTATTAAGAAAAAAATTTCTTCTTAATTATGTTTTGGATAAACTTTCTTCATATTTATCAGCCACCAGGACAGAACAAAAGACTTCTCGAAAGAGTTGTCAGAGAGTCATATTTAAAAATTTTAGAAATTTTAGAAAATAATTCTGGCCTAAAAATTACTTTAAATATTTCAGGAAGTTTAATTGAGCAACTGGTTAAAGTTCAAAGATTAGATATTTTGGAAAGAATTAAAAGATTGATTAACGAAGATCGTATTGAATTAGCAGGGACAGCGATGTACCATCCTCTTCTTCCTCTTTTACCTAGCCAGGAAGTAAAAAGACAGATCGAATTAAATGAAAAAATTAGCAAAAAGTATCTCTCTAATAGTTTTAAGAAACTCAAGGGTTTTTTCTTGCCAGAAATGGCTTATAATGAAAGAATCGAAGAAGTGATCAGGCAAATGGGCTATCAATGGATTATTCTTGACGAAATAGCTTTTAACGGAAAATTAGGAGAAGTAGATTTTTCTTTTGATTATCAAACAAAAAATAAACCTCCTTTAAAAATAGTTTTTCGCAACAGAGGGCTTTCTGATATTTTTACCACTGGCTGGGCGAAGACAGAAGAAAGATTTTGGGAAGCTATTTCTTTCGACAATCGTTCTCATCAATATTTAATTACTGCGATGGATGGCGAAACTTTTGGTCATCATCGACCAGGGCTTGAAAAGACTTGGGGAAAACTCCTGCTTAATCCACAAATAAAAACTTTAACTATTTCTCAATATCTAAAATTAAGAAAAGAGAGAAAAGAAATCGCCCCTTTTTATTGTAGTTGGTCTTCTTCAACTAGAGAGCTGAACAAAAATCTCCCTTATCGATTGTGGCAGGATCCCAAAAATAAAATTCATTCTCTCCAGTGGCAATTAACAAATTTAGTCATTAAAGAAATCGAAAGCAGTTCCTCTAATAGAGGTTTTAAAGAAGCAAGGGAAAAGCTTGATCAAGCTCTTTTCTCTTGTCAGTATTGGTGGGCAACAGAAGATCAGTTTGACCCTTTGATGATTAAAAGAGGAGAGGACTACTTAATTGAAAGTTTAAAAGTTTTAGGCGATAAAAAAATTATTAAAAAAGCAGAATTAATAAGTTCACAGATAATTAAATTAGCGAAAAAAAAGAAAATAAAAATGTCGAGAGGGTGGAGGGAAAGGCGCTTTACCCTGTTAAATAGTGACTCCGCCACTCCCGCTTCGCGGGATTTAACAGGGCGAAGGAGGACAAAATTTAAAAAAGGTTAGATAGCATAATTAAAAATTTTATGTTTTGGGCAAATTTTTTACATATTTATCAACCAATCAATCAAATTCCAGATATTCTGGAACGAATTGTTAATGAAAGTTATCGGCCTTTAATCAAAGGCCTAAAAGAAAATAAAAAAATCAAACTAAACTTGAATATCAGCGCTTGTTTGACAAAGCGTTTGGTTAAAGATGGCTATCAAGATGTTGTTCATGATCTTAAAAAGCTGGCAGAGAGAGGGCAGATAGAATTTACTGATTCAGCTGCTTATCATGCTTTTTTACCGCTTTTACCCAAAACAGAAATTAGACGTCAAATCATTCTTAACCGAAAAATTAATAGAAAATATTTTGGCAAGGTTTATCAACCAAAAGGTTTTTTTTCACCAGAAATGGCTTACACTGAAAAAATAGGTCAGATTGTCAAAGAAATGGGTTATCAATGGATTATTCTTGACGAAATCGCTTTTAACGGAAAATTAGGGGAGGGTGACTGGTTTCATTTTTACGAGATTAAAGAAGCTCCTGGTTTAAAGGTCTTTTTTAAGAATAGAAGGATTAGTAATTTAATTGTTAATGCTATCAGTAGGAGTGTTTCTTCTTTGAAGAAAGAAATTGGTCCTTTATATAAAGAAAATATCTATCTGCTGACCGCGATGGACGGTGAAACTTTTGGTCATCATCGACCAGGGCTCCAAAAATTATTTTTTGAAATTTTATCTTCAAGCTCTTGGCGGAAAATTTTTATTTCAGAGATCCCAAAATTTATTAAATATAAAAACAAAATCAGTCCCCTTGATTCAACCTGGTCAATCGAAGAAAAGGACTTGAAAGAAAGAAAACCTTTTAAACTTTGGAGTGGGAACCCTTTGCAAAAGTTGCAATGGCAATTTAGTTATTTTGTAATTAAGATTATTAAAGCGTTAGATCACGAGACGAGTGATTATAAAAAAGCAAGAAAAAAATTAGACGCTGCTCTTGAATCTTGCCAGTATTGGTGGGCTTCTAAATATTGGTGGAGCTTAGAGATTATTGAACAAGGGGCGTATGAATTAAAAGAAATCATAACAGACCTTGGAAATGTTTCTCAGAAAACTAGAGAAAAAGCGAAAAATTTTTATCAGAAAATATTAACACTGGCTTTTTGCTGGCAGCGAACAGGCGTGATTCGTGATTTTCATAAACAAAAAGAAAAATGGCAAGCGATTCCTTTTAGAGAAAGAACTAGCCCAGAATGGTTTAATCAGATAATTTTAGAGTTTGAGGCAGAGATGAGAAAAGCAGCTAAAAATCAAGAATTTGAAAAAGCGATTAAATGGCGAGACGCGATTATTAAATTAAAAAACGGAGCTGATGTTTATGATGTTTTACACGTTGTTAATGAACTTTGGACGGTTCGTAAATTGCCTTCCCTAAAACCATTCCTTAAGCATAAAAGATTTTCTCGTTTTGCCCGGTCATACTTTTTGCCATTAAATTATCAACCCAAACATTGGAAAAAGTAAAATGATAAAAAGAAAAAAAATTTCTCTTAAAAAACTCAAAGAATTGATAGATCCAGTTTTAATGGAGAAATTTTTTAAAAAACGCTATAAACGATATTATCAAGGAGCAGAAAATTGTCATTTTTTAGGAATTAAAAGAATAAAACGATTTATTGGCGGGAAATTTATCTCTGCCTCTTATTTTTTAAAAATGAAAATTGGAGATCAAGAAAAGATAAAAATAATCAATGGTCGAGCTCGTCAACGTCTTTTAACTGATGAAAATAATCCTTGCAGACACTTCTTGGTTTTAAGCCATCTCTACTTTGGCGGATTTGAAAATGAAGTCCCTCGCCCTCTTGATTATATTCCTTCATATAATCTCCTTCTTTATGAAAACATTGAAGGAGAGGCCTTACAACATAAATTAATTAAAAACGAAGTAGAAGTAGATGTTGTTTTAAATTTTATTCCCCAAATTATTTCCTGGTTAAAAAAACTCCATCAGCTCAGAATAAAAGACAAAAGGCTTCTTTTAAGAGACAGAAAAGCAGAAGTAAGAGAGAGCAGACATGCTCTTTTTTTAATGAGAAAATATTACCCCAAGGGCCTAGTTTTTTTAAGAAAAACTATTAACAAAATAGATTCGCTTTGGCGAAAGAAGAAAAATTTATTTTTGAAAAAAGAAAATTATTCTCTTTGCCATTACGATGTTCATTTCGGTAATTTTTTGGAAGACAAGCAGAAATTAGAAGTGATTGATTTTAGCGATGCTTGTTTTTATGATTATTTTGCTGATTTAGCTTGTTTTTTAATTCAGGCCGAATCAATGCTTGAATATTATGCGCCTTCCAAGGTCAAAATAATTTTACCAAAAATTAAAAAACAGATTATTGATTTATATTTAGGACATCAACTGACTGGCGAAGAATCTTTTAGGCTAAAATATTTTGAAATTAGACGTCTTGTTTTAATACTTGCTAATTTAATTTTTGTTGAAGGAGATGAGAAAAATAAAAAAAAGATGTTAGATGATTTTAAAAAGAGGATAGATTCAAGATTAAAGAAGATAAAATAATATTTATGAAAATTTTGTTTATTGCCTCAGAGCTTAACCCTTTGGCTAAGGTTGGCGGTTTGGCTGACGTGGCCGGTTCTTTACCTTTTGCTTTAAAGAAATTAGGTGTAGATGTTAGAATCGCTTTGCCAAAATATGATGTCATCGACGAAAAAAAATATCCCTGTCAGTTGATTGCCAGAGATATAAAAGTAAAAATTGGACAAAATGAAGAAAAAATTAATATATTTCAAACTGACTTAGGAAAAGAAAAGATACCTGTTTATTTAATTGATCACAAAAAATATTTAGGAGAAGGGGGCGTTTATTTTGAGAAAACTGCTTTTTGTGGTTCTTTCGCCGAAATTCAGCGGTTTTTATTTTTTTCCTTGACAATTTTTTCTTTAATAGAAGCACTTAATTGGCAGCCAGAGATTATCCATTGCAATGATTGGCATACCGCTTTCGTACCGGTATTTCTTAAATTAAAAAGCTTGTTTTCTCAAGGATCCTTTTCCCCTAAAGTTTTATACACTATTCATAATTTAGCTAATCAAGGCATATGGAACGCCAAGGAAATTTTTGATTTTTTGGGCCTCAAGGGAGACGAAATACCAAGTTTAGAAGAACGGCAATATGGTCTTTACGGAGAAGATCTTAATTTAATGCAGCAAGGGATTTTAAACGCTGATTTTATTAATACTGTCAGTCCAACTTATGCGAAAGAAGTTTTAACTAAATCATATTTTGGCAGAGGTCTTAGGGAAACATTGCTTAAAAGAAAGCATAATTTTGTCGGTATTTTAAATGGTTTAGATACAGAAATTTTTAATCCAGAAATCGATTCTTATCTAAAAGTAAATTATTCTTTTAAAAATCCTGAATTAAAAACCGAAAATAAAATTTATTTAGAAAAAAAATTAGGCTTAAAAGTTGATCCTGCGGTTCCTTTTTTGGGGCTGGTCTCTCGTCTTACTTTTCAAAAAGGCATTGAATTAGTAGTGAATGGTTTAAAAAAGATTAAAGATTTAGATTTCAGAGCAGTTTTTTTGGGGGTCGGTGAAGAAAAATATGAAAAAGATTTAGAAAAATTAGCTGAAAAATTTCCAGACAAGATCGCTGCGGAAATTGGCTATGACGCCAAATTGGCGCAGGAAATCTATGCCGCTTCTGATTTTTTCTTAGTACCTTCAAAATTTGAACCTTGCGGCTTAACTCAATTAATAGCTTTACGTTATGGCGCTATTCCGATTGTGAGAAAAGTTGGCGGTTTGGCTGATACGATTAAAAATGTGAGGATTAAAAAAAGATTTTTAGGTCTAAAAAGAGAAATAGAAGGCAGCGGTTTTGTTTTAAAGGAATATGACGTTGACAAATTTGTCAAAGTTTTAAAAAGAGCTTTCTCGTTTTACCAGGATAAAAAATTGTGGCGCAAATTACAGATGAAAGTAATGAAGGAAAATTATTCTTGGGAAAAATCAGCTCAAAAATATCTTAAATTATATCAGCGATTAATTGAGACTGTTGAATAGTTCAACAGTCTCATCCTGAGCGAAGCGAAGGATCTCATATTAATTAATTTTTTATGACTCGTTATATTTTTGTGGTTGGCGGCGTGATGTCTGGGGTAGGTAAAGGAATAGCCTCTGCTTCAATTGGAACCATTCTGCAGTCAAAAGGTTTTCATGTTTCCGCCCTCAAAATTGATCCTTATATTAATGTCGATGCTGGCACCATGAATCCGGTTGAACATGGTGAAACTTTTGTCACTGAAGATGGGATGGAATGCGACCAAGACCTCGGCACCTATGAGAGATTTCTTAAT
>Ga0210016_1000430_pt1 | contig 36821 bp, 30 predicted proteins | sample CryGeyCG2014_300_FD_185454 | JGI IMG/M metagenome (GOLD analysis project Ga0210016, IMG submission 185454) | Groundwater microbial communities from aquifer - Crystal Geyser CG02_land_8/20/14_3.00 (SPAdes) (version 2) | ecosystem: Environmental > Aquatic > Deep subsurface > Groundwater | place...
CACGCGCTCGAACTCGCGCTGCGCGGCGGTCCAGTCTCTGCGCGCGGCCAGCGCGTAGCCCTGTTTCAGCAGCCGCCCGGCTGCTGCCGGGTCGGCCGATGGCGCAGATCGACTGCTTCGCGGCACGGCCGGCGAAGGCTCGCGGAGGCCTGGCACGACTACCAGCGCGGCAAGCGCCGCCAGGGCCACAACGCCGAGGAGTGCTGTGCGCAAGGGAGGCATGGGTGTGGGTGTCAGACGCCCGGCGAATGCGCGGTGCGCCTACACTTCAGAGGTGCTCAACGCTCATTCGAAGATCCTGCGGACTTTGGGCGCGCGGGTGTACCGAGAACGTCTCGCCAGGACGATGTCGCTCATTGCCATTGGGCTCCTCCACTGTCGGATCTTCGCACCGACGATTCTGCGGTCCCTAATCCGACGCCCACAGCAGCCTCCGAATCTCCGACATATGCGGTCTGGATGTTTCCTTGTAGCAGCCGACGAACAATACGGTTGCGGCTGCGGAGACAAGCTCCACTCCCAGGCAGGACCCGGACACCAGCGATCCGGGGGAGGATCCGCGAACTGTTTCGGTCGCCCAGAAAGCGGCCGTCACCCAGAGCGCGAACGAGGTCACGAGGCCGGGCAACGCGGAGAGCGGCACAGGATCGCGCCTGCCCCGGAATCGCTTGCCGGCATATGCGAGCAAACGGGCGCAAACTACCATCAGGCAGAGCAACCATGCTCCGACCGGTGCGAGCAAGGCCCAGTGAGCGACTCGCCACTTCAGGGATTCTGGCACCTGAGGCATAGGGGGGACCAGGAACACCCACACGGCTGCAGTGCCGAGAGATAGAGCAAACGCGAGCCCCACAATAGGAGCACTCGTGAGACGGAACAGCCGCAGAACGTCATTGAGGGCGCTCAGCCGCCCACTTAGGGGACGTAGGCTCCCGTTGGGGCCCTTGTGGTCCTCGGGGACAAGGAATCCCCTCATCCCCAGGTCCGAGATGGCGGACGTGATCAGCAGAGGAGCGCAGACACCGACACATGCTGCGCCGAGCAACGTCTCCAGAGAACTAGCCAAGAACGACGGTGCACTCTCCACCGATAACTTGAGGAATGCGGCAACCTCCTCTCCGCGCACCTGCTTCGCCCCGTCCAGCAGCAAGAGCGTGAACAGCCACCCCCACGGCAAGGCACTTCTGAGCCCGGTGGCCAACCATCTCTCCACGTGCATGTTCAGTTCCTTCACGGACTCCCTCCCGAACGCAGCTTGGCAACGCGCGTCACGGCTGCCGCGATCCCAGCACTGTCCACGTACTCCCCACCGGCCGGGCCGCCTAGGCGATCATTGGGAGACCTAGTTGGGTCGGTCGGGTGGTCGGCCGTCGGGTTGGGCGGGCCGCTGCGGGTCGGGCTCGTAAGGACGCTGCGGCTGGCCCCGGTTCGAGTCGCCGCCATCAGACCCGCTCTGGCCGCCGCGCCCCGAGTGCTGCTGGTCGTGCGGGCCGCCGAAGAGCCTCGCGCACAAGACACCCACGATGACGATGGCCAATAACGCGATCAAAATAACCACAAAGCACCCGACTTCGTGACCACCCGGGTCAACCAAGTCCACCGGGTTCGCTTCGCAATACGCATACCTGTTGACCGACTGCGTCCGCGACGCGTCGCCCAGCCACCCATCCTCCGTCGTCCACCTTCCCACCTCCGGATCGTAGTGCCGGCTGCCGACCCACAGCAGGCCGTAGCCGGCCTCCCGATAGCGCTCGGCGCCGACGTACTTGTACGCGGTGGAGGCGGTGCCGGTGGAGGCGACGAGGTTGCCGTAGGCGTCGTAGACATAGGTCGCTACGACGTTGCCGTTTTCATCGGTGAGCGCGCGGGTGCTGCCCTGGCCGTCGAAGTGATAGAACAGATGCTGCGGCGGCTCCATCATCGGCGGCACCACGTAGGTGCGCAGGAGCTGCAAGCCGTAGACGTGGGTGCGGGTGTCGCCCCAACCGAATTCGCCGGGCGTCTCGCGCAGCACGCGGTCGCCGTCGTATTGCTGCAGCGTCTCGCCGTCGCCGAGCTTGAACTTCCGCCCGTCGGCATCGTACCGGAAGGCCGGCGCGCCGTTGGCCTCCGTCAGCTTGTCGTCCTCGGTCAGCGAATAGCCGTAGGTAGTCACATTCCCGTCGACGTCTTTGGCGGTCAGGTTGCCCCGCGCGTCCCAGGTGTAGCTCGTCGTGCTCTGGCCGGTGACCGCCGAGAGCAGCCGGTTGGCGTCGTTGTAGTTGTACGCCGTCTGCACGGCGTCTTTGGTCTTGGTCAGCCGGTTGACCGCCGCGTCGAAGGTGTAGGCAATGCTGCACGGGGCCGTGGCGGTGCAGACTGCCATGACTCGGTTCGCTACTGAATCAGTCATCTATTCGTCACCGGCAACTGTGTTTGGCGATATTTGAGATTGAAGACGCGGCCTCGGTGTTGGACGGCCACAGCCTTCTCCACACATCCGCCGGACAAGGCTTCCACCTGTCCTTGACACATCCGAGGAACAGAGCCGTTGTCACTACGGAGAGAAGCTGCATCCCGAGTTCGAAAACGCCGCGCGTTGAGGTCGGGGGCAGGTGCGGGAACAGTCCGGCCCCCGGCAAGGTCACCGACAGCCAAAGCGCCATGCAGATCAAGGGAGCAAACAGTAGGGCCGCCGGCGGCCGCCCATACTGCCTCCGCACATAGCAGGCCAGATGGCAACCGGCTGCCACGGTTCGAACGAACCAGACGGTGACCGGCCCGAAGGTGACACAGAACGCGATTGGCGCTGCGAAAGAATCATACGTCTCGACGGAAGCGGCAAACACCAACGGCAGAACCATCAGAACAGCAGTGCCGAGGCCGAATGATAGACCACATACGAATCCCAGAACGGAGGCACGTGACAGGCGCAGGAGCTGCAGACCGTTCCTCAGCGCCTGGGCTTCCTCCGGAGGAGGGTCCTGCTGCAAGAGAGCCTCCATCGGCGCCTTCGGGAGGAGCGTCCTTAACTCTAGATCCGAGACAACGGACGTCATATACAGAGAGAGCAGTATCCAGACGCCAGCCATCACAACCAGCATCTCGAGGGTAGTGACTAGCGTTGCGCCTAAGACGCCGGCTGGGCGGAACCCGAGGATAGACTCGATTCGCTCCCATCGCATCTGTGCTTCGGCGTCCCGAAGCAGGAGCACGAGTAACCAAGCCCAAGGTAGCCGCGCCCTAAGGCCTGTGGTCAACCATCTAACACATGCCATGTTGCTGAACCTCCGGATGCGTTCCCCTTTTGCCCATTCCACACAGGTGCAGCAGGCAGTCTTGTCGGGGGCTCCCGATTGGTGGCGGTGACATTGTTGCGGTCGGTGTCATACGTGTAGCTGGTCGTCCGGCCCAGAGGCGTGGTCGCGGAGGCCAGGTTGCCCGCTCCCGAGTAGGTGTACGTGCGGGTGTGGCCGTTTTCATCGGTCACGGTGGTCGAGGCGCCGTACCCGAAACTGCGGGCGCCGTTGAGCGGGTCGGTGACCGACTGTAGCTCACCGTTGGCGAAGGACGAGAAGCTCCACGTGTTGCCCCGCTTGTCGGTGAGTGCTGCGATCCGGTCGCCAGCGGCGTAGCCGAAGCTCAGGCTTTGGTTCAGCGGATCAGTGACCGTCGTCAGCAGCGCGCCGGTATAGCTCAGCGTCGTCGTGCGGTTCAGCGGGTCGGTGACCGTTGCCACCCGATTCTCGCCGTTGTACGCCAGCGACAGGCTCCTGCCGTCAGGCGCGGCGATGGTGGTCAGCCGCCCTCCCTGATCGTAGCTCAGGGTGACGGTGTTGCCGTTGGGATCGACAACGGTGGCGAGTACACCCGCGGCGGTGAAGTTGAGCTGCGTCTGGCTTTTGCGCGCCACCGTGTAGGAGCCGTCAGAGTTCCTCACCAGCGCGTCGAACACGCCCGGCTCGCGGGTGTAGGTGTCGTCCACATTGTGAACGAAGAACTTGCGTTGACCGTCGCCTTCGACCAAGGTCACGTCGCCCGTGTTGGGGTCGATCTCCAACCGGGTGTTGTATACTCGCGAAGGTTAGGAATACACCGAAGCTATTGCACAAGTTCGACGCCTCTGCGTGCACAGCAGTGTGTTGGGTGCTCACCACACGCCCACGGGTGAAGTTCTGCGAACTTCCACTTCGGTGTATTCCTAACCTTCGCGACTATAGCTGTGGGTCCAGTTAGCGCCCACCGGAACCGAGTAGCTGTCCTTGGAGTTGTGAGCGAGGCTGAAGCTGACAGAAACCCCGCCCCGGCTGGGGAAGGACGCCACCGGAACGACGGTCAGGTGGTTGCCGTTGGCGGTGTTCGCCGCAGAATAAGGCCCCGCCTCGGCATCGGCCTGCCAGGAGAACGCCGACCCCGTCTGACCCACTGCACCCTTGATCGAGCGCATTTCCTGCGGGCTGAGCTTCCGCACCGGAAGCGCCCCTGATTGCCCACCCCGCCCATCGGGGGCTTCTGCTGGTCTGCAAATCCGTTGGGCGGGGGCAGAATCAGACCGAGTAACGAACAGATGGTGGCAGACGCCACCTTGCGCGCCCACTTGCGCTTGCGTAACTGCCTCCCGTGAATCACCTCGAACCGTTCGAATTCGCGGCGACTACCTCCGGTGTCGGCCAAACCTCCAACCACGAGAACCCACACACTTTGGGACCGGGCTCGCCTCAGCGCGCGTCCATCGTCAGTTGCTGATTGCGGTCCGCTTGGCTGCTTCGACAGTGCCGTGCATCAGCATCGCGATAGTCATCGGCCCGACGCCGCCGGGAACGGGTGTGATCGCGCCCGCCACCTCCTTGACCTCCTCGAACGCCACGTCCCCGACCAAGCGGCAGCCCTTTGGCCGGGTGGCGTCTTCCACGCGGTTGATCCCCACGTCGATCACGTAGGCGCCGGGCTTGACCCAGTCTCCGCGCACCATCTCGGGTCTGCCAACGGCCGCCACCAGGATGTCCGCCTGGCGGATGACCGCGGGGAGATCGCTCGTGCGGGAGTGGCAGATGGTCACCGTGGCGTCGTTGCGCACGAGCAGCAGCGCCATGGGCATGCCGACGATGTTGGACCGGCCGAGCACCACGGCGTTGGCCCCGCGCAGCGTGGCGCCGGACCGCTCCAACAGGACCAGTGCTCCGTGCGGAGTACAAGGGATGAACAACGGGTCGCGGCCCTTCTGCGCCAGGCGCCCGATGTTGAGCGGGTGGAAACCATCCACGTCCTTCTCGAGAGAGATCGAGTTCAGCACCCGCTCTTCATCCAGACCGGCCGGCAGTGGAAGCTGCACGAGAATGCCGTGGACTCGTTGGTCTGCATTGAGGCTGCAGACCAAGTCCTCGACTTCAGCCTGAGAGGCCGTGGTCGGCAGATGGTGCCCGAAGGACTCGATGCCCAGCTCCTCGCAGGCCCTCTGCTTGGATCCAACGTACACCCGGGAAGCCGGGTCTTCGCCAACCAGGACGGTGGCCAGACCCGGACGCGGGCCGCCGGCCGCCACCAAGGTCCGGACGGCCTCCGCCGCTTCCTGCCTGATGTCGGCGGCGATGGCCTTGCCGTCGATGATCCGTGCACTCATTGCGTGTTCTCCTGCTGGTGTTCTAAGGCAGCCTCGTGAGGGGGCGACTCGGGGTCTTCGACAGCCGCCGCGGCGATAGCCGGAGCCTCTTCCGGCTCCAGCACTTCGGCCGCCTCGGCCGGCGCAGGGGCAGCCTCCGGGTCGGGAACCGCCGCTTGGTCGAGCTGCAGCCGTTCCGCTTCCCCCTGCCTCACGAAGTTGCCCAGGATGCCGTTAATGAAGCGGCCAGACTCGGCGGTGCTGTAGAGCTTCGCCAAGTCTACTGCTTCGTTGATCGAGACGCTGGTGGGGATGTCTTCCAGGAACAGGAGTTCGTAGAGCGCCAGGCGCAGCAGGTTGCGGTCCACATTGGCCATGCGCTCCAGGGCCCAACCCGAGGCGTAGCGACTGATGATCTCGTCCACCCGCGCCTGTTCCGCCACGGTTCCCTGGACGAGTGCCTCCGCAAACGCGCGGACCTCGGGGTCGTCTTCGTCGAGGTTGCACGAGTTGGCGAGGGCCTCCTCCAAGGGGAGCTTGCCCACGTCGATCTGAAAGAGGATTTTCAATGCCAGTTCTCTGGCTGAACGTCGCTTACCCACAGGAGACTCGGTGCGGCTGGAAGCGGCAACGCGAGGAGAAGTGTCGGTTGCGGCCGGTAGCCCTGGCATCCGGGGCGGAGGCCCGCACCCTCCCCCTCAGACACCGGTGGTACCGCGGGCGAAGGCGACAGGGCGCGCTGGCAATCTCAGGACGTTGGGCGAGAAAGGGGGCGTCACCGAAAGGCAACCGAGTTGTGCTCGCCGCCTTCAGCCTGCTACGTCCATGCGTCGCTGGATGAAGTTGGTGAAGACCTCGCCTCGACGGTAGAACTGGTTCGCGAGGATGCGCTCGTGGAACGGTCGGGTCGTGCGCACGCCTTCCAGCACGCACTCCGACAGTGCCCGTTCCATTCGGCGGATCGCTTCGTCTCGGTCGGCGCCGTGGACGACGATCTTGGCAAGCAGGGAATCGTAGAAGGGCGGGACCTCGTAGCCGGGGTAGAGGTGACTGTCCATTCGCACGCCCGGGCCGCCGGGCGGCAGGTAGTTGGTGACTTTGCCGGCCGAGGGAGCGAAGCTTCGCCCCGGATCTTCCGCGGTGATCCGGCACTCGATGGCGTGGCCAGTCCAGTGGATGTTGCGCTGGCGGAACGAGAGCTTCTCGCCAGCCGCCACCCGGATCTGCTCCTTGACCAAGTCGATGCCGGTAATCATCTCGGTAACCGGATGCTCGACCTGAATGCGGGTGTTCATCTCCATAAAGTAAAAGTTGTTCCGGTGGTCCACCAAGAACTCCATGGTGCCGGCATTGGTGTACCCCACCGCGCGCGCGCCCTTGACAGCCGCCTCACCCAGTTTTGACCGAGTGTTGGTCGGGAGCCGCGAGGGACCTTCTTCCAGCATCTTCTGGTGGCGCGCCGTCTGGATGGAGCAGTCGCGGTCCCACAAGTGCACCGTGTTGCCGTGGGCGTCGGCCAGGAGTTGGACTTCCACGTGCCGCGGCTCAGCAATGTACTTCTCCAGGTACAGATCGCCACTGCCAAAGGCGGCCTCCGCCTCCGCGCGTGCGGCGGCCATCCCTTTGAGAAGTTCGCTCTCGTTCTGGCAGGCGCGCATCCCTTTGCCGCCGCCGCCGGCCGAGGCCTTGATGATGACCGGATAGCCCAGCTCCCTTGCTTCCGAGGCGGCTTGCTCGTTGCTCTTGACCAGCTCGCGCGAGCCTGGCACGATGGGCACGCCAGCGCCAGCCATCAGGTTGCGCGCGGAGGCCTTGTCGCCCATCTGCTCGATGGCGGAAGCCGGGGGGCCGATCCACTTGAGTTTGCAGCGCTCGACGACCTCCGCGAAGTTGGCGTTCTCAGCCAGAAAGCCGTACCCCGGGTGGATGGCATCCGCCCCGGTAATCACTGCAGCCTCAATGAGGTTGGGCACATTCAGGTAGCTGTCTCGTGCGGGCGGCGGCCCAATGCACAGGGCCTTGTCCGCCAATCGCACGTGCAGCGAGTCGGCGTCGGCTGCAGAATACACAGCGATGGTGCGGACTCCCAGTTCGCGGCAGGCACGGATGATCCGGACAGCGATCTCGCCTCGATTGGCGATCAGAACACGATCAAACACGGGATTCGGCAACTCCCTCGGACGGTCTCAGTTGGGCTGTTGACTCGCGACGGCGGCTTCAGGGCGAAGGGCACCCGCGCGACGCTGGGGCTGCGGGTGGGTGCCTCTCGCCGCGTCAGGCGCGCGGCCGGCCCAAGCGCGCTCAGTACCGTTCGTGCCCCGGACAGACGCAGCGGACCTGCCCCGTACTGGGGTCGTACTGGTACGGCTGCCCTCCCACCGGGCAACTGAACATGGACTCCGGGATGCCGCTGATCTCCCTCAGCGACTTCGGCTTGGCCTCGTCGGTCTGCGTCATCATCATGATGGCTTGGCGGAGCTGGTTGAGGTTGTTCTTGCATTCGACGCCCTGCGCACGTTCCTTGACCTGCGTGGGCATCGACTTGCCCTTGTTGCGGCCATCGCCACCAGGCTTCAGGAACACCACCGCCATGATGGAGATGATGACGATCACGGCAAGCAGACCGATGAGCGTCTGTCCTTCACTTGCAGGTCGGACGCAATCGCGACGTCCCACAGCTCAATCCCTCCCGGAGCCGCCCTCTGCCTCAATCAGCATCAGGTCGCTGCCGTACTCGACGGGCTGGCCGTCTTCTGCCAGAATCTGGACAACCGTCCCTGCGGCAGACGTGTGCACTTCGTGGACGAGCTTCATGGACTCGATGGTACAGACCACCTGCCCGGTCTCTACCTGCTGCCCCACGCGCACCAGCGGCTCGCCGCCCGGTTTCTCGTCCAGGGAGAACGTGCCGACCATGTTCGCTTTGACGGTCACATAGCGGGTAGTCTCCAGCTCGGCGGCCGCTGTCTCGGCAGCCGGTTCTTCCGCCTCCCGACGAGCCGGGAGTGTGTCTGCCGGGGCAGGAGGAGCTGCAGGAGCGCTGGCGGCGGTCCCGCTCTGCGGCGAGCAAACGAGAGACTTCTTGAGGGTGATGCAATCGTCCCCGTCTCGGATGGTCAACTCACTGATCCGCGCCCCTTTGAAGAGGTTGACGAGTTCGGCGAGACGGTCCAGATCGATGTTCACAGGGCAAACTCCCACGTGCGGGCGACCGGAGGGCTAAGCAGGCGAAGTATAGCACAGGCGGTGAAGGGGTGCAACCGGTGAGCCCGCGGCCGGACCAGGACGAGAGGCGGCGGAGCGACTGCCGGCCGTCATGGAGTTGCCCTACCTCCGGGAGCTTCAGCGCGCTCGCCGCGAGGGGCGCAGCCCGCGAAGCCGGTGGAGGTCCTGGCGTCAGGCGTTCCCGCCGAAGGACGATCACTGCATGCCGAGCAGCTTGGAGACGACCGGTCCGAAGGCGACCGTTACCCCAGCGAACACCACCGCCACCATGCTCATCAGCTTGATGAGGATGTTCAGCGAGGGACCGGAGGTGTCTTTGAACGGATCTCCCACCGTGTCGCCGACCACGCTGGCTTTGTGGGCCTCCGAGCCCTTGCCGCCATGGGCGCCGCGCTCGATGTACTTCTTGGCGTTGTCCCACGCGCCGCCGGAGTTCGCCATCATGATCGCGAAGGCGAAGCCGGTGGAGGTGCCGGCGACCAGCAGCCCGATGACGCCGGGGACCCCGAGGATCACACCCGTCAGTAGCGGGACCGCGATGGCCAGCAGTGCAGGCGCGATCATCTCGTGTTGCGCGCCTTGCGTGGCGATCTGAACGCACTGGGCGTAGTCAGGCTTGGCCTTGCCTTCCATGATGCCGGCGATCTCGCGGAACTGGCGGCGAACTTCGTCTACCATGGCCCCGGCGGCGCGACCAACGGCCTGCATGGTGAGCGCGCAGAAGAAGAACACCATCATACTGCCGAGGAGCATCCCGACGAGCACCTTCGGGTTCATCAGGTGCACGCTGTAGAACTCCATGAAATTCGTGAGCGTGGCGTCTTTGACGGCCACGGTATCGTTCCACCCCTCGCCCAGTTTCATGAAGGCCTGACCGCCCCGCGCGATCAGGTCGTGCCCGCCGCCGAGCACTTGGGCCGTGCCTTCGCCCACTTTGAGGGCGACGCGCTCCATCCCGATGCGGAGTTCCTCGATGTAGGCCGCCAACAGCGCCAGCGCCGTCAGTGCTGCCGAGCCGATGGCGAAGCCTTTGCCAGTGGCGGCGGTGGTGTTGCCCAGTGAGTCGAGGGCGTCGGTCCGCTCCCGAACTTGTGGCTTCTGATGGGTCATCTCGGCGTTGCCGCCGGCATTGTCGGCGATGGGGCCGTAGGCGTCTGTCGCCAGGGTGATGCCGAGCGTTGACAGCATCCCGACAGCGGCGATGCCGATCCCGTAGAGCCCCCACGCCATCGACTGCGAGTCGCCGCCGAACCCACCGGCCAAGCCGTAGGCGAGCAAAGTACCGACACAGACGATGAGCACGGGCGCGGCCGTGGACTGCATCCCGGTGGCCATTCCGCTGATGATGACGGTTGCCGGCCCGGTCAGCGCCTGGTCGGCGATGCGTTGGGTGGGCTTGTACTCATCGGAGGTGTAGTACTCGGTCGCCTTGCCGATGAGGATGCCGGCTGCCAGTCCGGCGACGATGGAGCCGAAGATGCCAAAGTGGCCCGGAAGCAGGAAGTAGACTACGCCGGCGGAGGCAATCAGGATCCCCAGCGAACTGAGGTTTACGCCGCGGCCCAATGCGCCCAGCAGTTCGCGCTGGGTCGCCTTCTCTCCGGAGCGGACAGCGTAGATGCCGAGAACCGACAGCGCGCAGCCGATGCCCGCGATGACCATGGGTGTCGCCAACAGCCGAATCTGCAAGTCCTGTTGCCCCGTGGCCGCGGCCACTCCCAGGGCCGCCGTGGCGAGAATCGAGCCGCAGTAGGATTCGTAGAGGTCCGCCCCCATTCCGGCTACGTCGCCGACGTTGTCGCCCACGTTGTCGGCGATGGTCGCCGGGTTCCGCGGGTCGTCTTCGGGGATGCCCGCTTCGACCTTCCCGACCAGATCAGCCCCCACGTCAGCCGACTTCGTGAAGATGCCGCCGCCGACGCGGGCGAACAACGCCTGGGTGCTGGCGCCCATGCCGAAGCAGAGCATCGTCACCGTGATCTCTTCCAGAGACAGCGCGGTCCCGCCGAGGACGGGGACCAGCTTGTAGAGGACCAGGAACCAGAGGCAGATGTCGAGTAACCCGAACCCGACAACTACCAGACCCATGACGGCTCCGGCGCGAAGCGCGACTTGAAGGCCGGCGTTGAGGCTCTCTTTGGCGGCCTGCGCTGTCCGGGCGCTGGCGTTGGTGGCTGTCTTCATCCCGAGCCAGCCACAGAGCCCACTGAAGAACCCGCCCGTCAGGAATGCGAACGGCACCCAACGCGACTGATACTTGAGCGCGAACGCAACGAACAGCAACAGCACGAACAGCCCGCAGAACACATACAGGACGATCTTGTACTGCTGGCGAAGATACGCGTACGCGCCCGACCGCACGGCCTCAGCGATTTCCTTCATGGAGTCGTCGCCTTCGCTGCGACCCATGATGTTCTTGTAGAGCACCGCGGCAAACACCAACGCGATGAGCGACCCCAGCGGGGCGAGCCACCAGATGGGTGGAATGGTGTTTGCGGCACTCCCGGAATCCTGGGCGAAGGCCCCGGAGCTTGCGGCGAGGATACTGCCCAACATCCACAGACCGACCCCACGCAGGGGGATACGAACTGAACGGTTTCGCATGGCGGTACGACTCCTTCTGTCGACTTCCGTCGTGCCTTCCTCGTGCCCGTTGACCCCGGCCCGCAGAGGGTCTCACGGAGAAGGCAAACAGCACGCTGAGCCGAGGGGCGGAACTTCAAGGCAGTTGCCACTAACTGCTTGCCCACGGTGTAGTTCTCGGCCCGGCAGGGAGACGGGAACTACTCCTCTCTCCGGCCAGAAGAGGAGGAGATGGCGGAAGTGCATGGGAATCGAACCCACCTGGGACCTTTGTGAGACCCCACACTGGATTTGAAGTCCAGGCGAGTCACCAGACTCATCGCACTTCCGTCGGACCGACAAGGGAGAATGGCGGACGCGTCCCAATATTCGGCAGGTGTTGGGCCGTCCCCGAAGGGGCGGCTTGACCTAAGAGTAGACGGGCTCGCGTCCGCCGGCTCCGGTTATTCGCGCCCTGGCTGGGGGAGTCCTTCTGCGGCGAAAAATCAGCGCGCACCGCGGACGGCGATTTCCTCAGTCACTGCGCTGGCGAGCGCGGTCGCAAGGGCCGCCTCCTCGCCCGGCTGAATAGTCCTGAGATCGAACAGCAGTTGGTCCTGCTCGAGGCGGGGGAAGACGGCGAGTTTGCCCGTTCGCAGTCGCCGAGCGGCCTCGTCCAACGACAGACCCGTGGGGCGGATCGCCACTGCGGAGGAGGGCATCTCCTCCGCGGGCACCGACCCTCCACCAACGAAGGAGGCCGTGCGGACGACTTGGCAGTCCAGTCCGGGGAGCATTCGCAGCAGCCGTCGCCGCAGCGCCTTGGCGCGTCGCTGGAGTTGGGCCTCCGTCTGTGACAGCATCTGGTAGAGTGGAATCCGGGTCAGGGCAAGCTGTCGATCACGGTGGAGTCGCAGCGTGGCTTCGAGTGCAGCAAGCGCCAGCTTGTCGACGCGCACCACGCGCATGAGCGGGTCCCGCTCGATGAGTTCCACGCAGTCGGCCGTGCCCACGATGATCCCCGCCTGCGGCCCGCCCAGAAGCTTGTCGCCACTGAAGAGGACGACATCCGCCCCGGCCGCAACGCTCTCGCGGGCAAGGGGCTCGTGCCCCCCGGTTAGACCGGGTATGTCGAACAGCGCGCCGCTGCCGATGTCGTCCACCACGCGGACGCCGGCTCGGCGCGCCAACTCGACGAGTTCGACCAACGGGGTGCTCTTGACGAAGCCGACGACCCGGTAGTTGCTGGAATGCACGCGCAGGAGCAGTGCTGTGCGTGCCGACAATGCCTGTTCATAGTCGGACCGGTGGGTTCGGTTGGTCGTGCCGATCTCCCGCAAGAGGGCTCCGCTCGTCTCCATGATGTCGGGCAGTCGGAACGAGCCGCCGATCTCGATGAGCTGGCCGCGCGAGACGAGGACTTCGCGGCCGGCGGCTAACGCGCGCAGTGTGAGCACCGTCGCCGCAGCGTTGTTGTTGACCACCGTCGCCGCCTCCGCACCGGTCAACTCGCAGAGAAGCTCCCGCACGCTGTCCCCTCGGTGGGAGCGCTTGCCCGACTCCAGGTCAGTCTCGAGGTTGCAGTAGCCGCCGTTCTCCTGAACCGCCTGAAGCGCCTCCGCCGCCAGCGGCGCGCGTCCCAGTCCGGTGTGCAGCACGATGCCGGTGGCGTTGAGCACGCGGCGGAGATTGGGTCGCTCCTCGCGGGCAAACCAGGCGCGCACTTGCTGTGCGAGTTCGGGCGCGGTCGGCACGGTAGCCGCCGGATCGGCCCGGAGTGCCCCGCGCGTCTCCTCCAGTTCGCGCCGGACGGAGGTCGCCACCGGGTCGCGGCCGAACCGCTCGATCAGGCCGACGACGTCGGACTCGCCCAGTATCTCGTTCACTGCGGGCAGTTGGCTAAGCGTGGCTTGCACGGCCGTCTCATCCATGGTCTCGCCCTTCCGGTGACGCCAGCCGGCGGGTGTCGCCGACTCGTCGGGTGAACCGAACGCGATCGAAGTACTCGCACAGCGGCACCGCATATCGGCGCGAGGTCTGCAGCACGTCACGGATCTGCGCGATGGACAGGGGTCCAACCTGCGCTATCTCGGCGGCGAGCCGCTCTTTGGCCTGGGTCAGCGCTGCGGTCTCAAGCCACAGGTCGGGAGCCACCTTGACGAGGTGCCCCTCGAGTTGCAGCAGTTCCAGGAGGGCGCGGCAGTCCTCCGGCTTCGTGCCCGGTGGGGTCGAGAGGTCACCCATTGCCGGCGGACCGAACCAGCCCTCGCGAATCTGCCGCAGAAGCGAGTCCTTCAGTCGCTGCTTCTCCGCGGTCAGCTCGACGTGGAACTCAGGCAGCGTCAGTCGGTCGCTGACGCGCTTCAGCTTGCCGACCTGCAGAAGTCGGTCTCGCAGCGCCGACCAGAGCGACTCGGGGACCCGGCGCGAAACTTGGCTACGCAGTTGCGCCTCCGGGATGCCCGGCTCCAGCGGCCGCGCCCGGTGGAACTCGCGGGCGGCTTGGAGGCACAACGTCTCCAACTCACCCAATACGGCCGCCGGCAGCAGGGCTTCCTGGCCGCCCACGCCCAGACTGACCACCTCGCCGGCTGCCGCCAGCTCCGCAAGCAGTTCCGTCAGCCGCTGAGGAGAGACGCCGGCGTCGCGACAGACGGTCAAGGGCGGCTGCGGCTGGGTGCCCGCCAACCGGAGCGTCTCCAACACGCGCGCCCGCTCGTCCCCTTCGGCGAGAACACGCAGCGCCTGATTGCGTGCCGAGTCGTTGCGTCGCCGCTTCCGTGACACCGGCCGCAGGACGCGCCCGCCACCGACCACGCGGCCGGAGGCGGCGCTGCGCAGGATGAACCGCTGGCCGTGGTCGGCCACTACCGGCTCATCTGTATGGAGCTGGGCGAGACCCGACTGCCCTGGCTTCAGCTCGTCGGTCTCCAGTGGGACAAGTCGGGCCAGCGTGTCCCCGGTGCCGAGGCAGAGGTGGGCCGACGACTGCAGTCTGAACGCCTGTGGCGCGCTGGGGAGACAGCGGATCCACGCGTCGAACGTCCTGGCGGGCTCCAAGTAGCCGGGGGTTGAGAGTTCGTGCGAGCGTTCCACCTCGTGGTAATCGATGCCGGCGAGGTTCAGCGCAGCTCGTTGGCCGGCATGGGCTTCCGTCGCCGGCGCGTCGTGCCGCTCGATGCCTCGCACGCGAACCCGCCGCTGCAACGGAGCAACCTCCACCGTGTCCCCGAGGCGGACCAAGCCGGCCGTGACCGAGCCGGTGACCACCGTACCGGCGCCGCTGATGGTGAACACCCGATCCACCGGCAGGCGGAACACGGCGCCCACAGCTTTGCGGCGCGCGGCCTCCACCAGCGGCGTCAGGGCTTGCTTGAGCGCCTCCAGTCCCTCACCGGTCACCGAGGAGACGGGAACGATGGCGGCTTCGGCGAAGGCGGTGTCGGCCATCCACTCCCGGATCTCCTCTGTTACTTCCTCCCGTCTCGCCTCCGACACCAAGTCCACCTTGGTGAGGGCGATGGCGCCCTCCGTGACGCCCAGCAGTTCGAGGGTCTCCAGGTGCTCCAGCGTCTGCGGCATGACCGAATCGTCGGCGGCAATGACCAGCAGTGCCAAGTCCACCCCCGTCGCCCCGGCCACCATGTTCCGGATGAACCGTTCATGTCCGGGCACATCGACGACCCCGATCCGGGTCGCTCCCAGGTCCAGGTGGGCGAACCCGAGGTCGATGGTCATCCCGGTCCGCTGCTCGTCGGGGAGCCGGTCGGTGTTGATGCCGGTCAGGGTCTCAACCAGGGCTGTCTTGCCGTGGTCTATGTGACCGGCGGTGCCGAGGATGACGTCTCGAGGGGGCTGTTCGCTCATGTCCACAGGGTGACGACGAATGCCTGCCGAGTGTAGCACACGGCAGCCGACTTGGACAGCAGCTTCGGCCAAGGGCACGGCCGAGCAAGGGCGACGGCCGCCGCGCGGGCCCAGCAAAGGCGCGGGCGGGGTTGCGTTCCGGCGCCGATTCTGGCATGTTATACTCGCGAAGGTTAAGAACACACCGAAGTCCCGGTGCGACTTCGGCTCCGTCTGGGAGAATACCCTCTGTCCTACGTCTGCTGCACGCCTGCCGGTGAAGTTCTGCGAACTTCCACTTCGGTGTATTCCTAACCTTCGCGAGTATATGAAGGTCACCCCTGACGCTGGAGCAAGTGAGATGACCGCACCTCAATCGGGCCTCACCGAGGAACAGGTATTCACTCTCATCGACGTCACTCGTCGATTGACCCGCGAGCGCGACTTGGACTCGCTGCTGAACCTGATCGTCCGTGACGCCACGGACGTGGTGGGGGCTGAACGCTCCACGCTCTTCTTGTTTGATGAGGAAACCGACGAACTGTGGAGTTTCGTCGCTGAGGAAGCGGAGGTCAAGGAGATCCGGCTGCCGCTGGGACGGGGGATCGCCGGAGAGGTAGCGCGGAGTCGACAGCCGCTGAACATCCCGGCCGCGTACGAATCGCCACTGTTCAACCCGGAGGTGGACAAGAAGACCGGGTTCCACACTCACAATGTGCTGGCTGTGCCGCTGACCAATCCGGACGGCGACTTGGTGGGCGTGCTCCAATCGCTGAACCACGCAGCCGGCCTATTCGCTGACAGAGAGGTGCGGCTGCTTGAGGCGTTGGCCTCCATCGCCGCCATTGCCATCGAGAACGCCCGACTCAACGTCGAGCGGGAGACGCTCCAACGAGATCTGGTGCAGACACTGGCGGCGGCCATTGACGCCAAGGACCCTGTCACCGCCGGGCACTCGGAGCGGGTTACCTTCTACGCGCTCAAACTGGGCGAGATCGCCGGATTGGGCCGGGAGGACCTGCAGAAGCTCGAGTTTGCCGCCGGGCTGCACGATGTCGGCAAGATCGGCATTCGGGACGAGATCCTGGGCAAGCCGGGGCGGTTCTCGGATGACGAGTACGCACTCATGAAGTTGCACGCCGCCTACACTCGTGAGATCCTGGAGGAGATCCATTATCCGCGCGCGATGCGGGACATCCCCCTGGTTGCCGGCTCACATCACGAGCGTATCGACGGCAACGGGTATCCCTCGGGCTACCGCGGCGAAGAGCTGCCTGTGCTCGCCAAGATCCTCGCCATCGTCGACGTGTTCGACGCGCTGGTGGCGTACGACCGCCCCTACAAGAAGCCGATGCCCGTTCCCGACGCCATCAAGCTCCTGACCGATAACGCCGGCGCTCAGTTCGACGCCGGCTTGGTCAAGCTCTTCGTCGAGCACGAATGCTACAAGCTGGAGCGCCGCCGCTACGTGCGGATCGCCGGCGACCTGTCGATAGAATACGAAGTCCTCAACCCTGACAGCGTGATCCGCCGGGAGCCCGATTGGAGCAAACTGGCTGATCTCAGTGCGGGCGGCATGCTGTTCACCTCCCGGGACAATCTCGCCACGGGCAGCCATTTGTTGGTGCATGTCGAGATGCCGGACCTGGAGGTGGATGTCGTCGGGCAGTTGGTTCGCTCGCAGCCCACCGGGTCACTGGGCAAGTTCAGGAACGGCATCGCCTTCATCAACCTGTCCAAAGGCGTGCGGGACAAGCTGGGGCGGTACTTGGTGAATCTCGCGGAGACGCGACCGGACCTCGAGATCCTGCCAGACTGAGTTCTCTGGAGCACGCTGGCAGGAGGATTCGAGAAGGCGGGGCAAGGGAGACAAGGAAACAACCAGCCCGGCTCTGGTTCCCCGATTCCTCCCTTCGCGCTCCCTTCATCCCCCCGACCATCGACTCGGAGGTATCCAATGAGCATCACTGAACTGCCACTGCGCTACGGCTGCAACCCGCACCAGAAGCCCGCTCGCGTTTTCATGCGCTCGGGGGAGCTTCCCCTCAAGGTGCTGAATGGCGCCCCGGGCTACATCAACCTCATGGATGCGCTTAACGCTTGGCAGTTGGTGCGCGAGCTGAAGCAGACCCTTGGGATGCCGGCGGCGACCTCCTTCAAGCACGTAAGCCCGGCGGGCGCGGCGGTTGCCACGCCGCTGACCGACGCGGAGGCGCAGGCGTGCTTTGTCGACGACCTCGAGCTGTCGCCGCTGGCCACGGCCTACGCCCGGGCGCGCGGCGCCGACCGGATGGCGTCGTTTGGCGACTGGGTCGCGCTGAGCGATCCCGTCGACGTACAGACCGCTACGTTACTGCGGCGCGAAGTCTCCGACGGGCTCATCTGCCCCGGCGTTGAGGAGGGCGCGCTGGCGCTCCTGCAGGAGAAGCGGGGAGGCAAGTACTGCGTCTTGGAGATCGATCCAAGCTACCAGCCGCCGGAAGTCGAGCAGAAGGAGATCTTCGGCGTGACGCTCGAACAGAAGCGGAACGACTTCGTGGTCACCGACGAGTTCTTCAGCAACGTCGTCACTGAGTGCAGGGACCTGCCGGAGTCCGCCAAACGCGACCTGACCGTCGCCACCCTCGCGCTCAAGTACACGCAATCGAACTCAGTCGCCTATTCCGCCAACGGCCAGGTCCTCGGCGTGGGGGCCGGGCAGCAGGCGCGCGTCCACTGCACGCGCTTGGCCGGGTCGAAGGCAGACATCTGGTCGCTCCGGCAACACCCGCAGGTGCTCGGTCTGCCGTTCAAGGGCGCGGTCGGCCGCCCCGAACGGATGAACGCCATCGAGCAGTACCTGCTCGGCGCGGTGGAGGGTGCGGAGAAAGCGGCGTGGGAGGCCAGCTTTGACCAAGTGCCGGCACCGCTCACCGAAGCCGACAAGCGCGCCTGGCTCGACCAGGTCACTGACGTGGCGCTCAGCTCCGACGCCTTCTTCCCCTTCCGCGACAACCTCGACCGGGCGGCCCGCAGCGGGGTGAAGTACGTCGCCGAGGCCGGCGGCTCCATTCGCGACGAAGAGGTGATCGCCGCCGCCAACGAGTACGGGATGACGATGGTGTTCACCGGCGTGCGGCTGTTCCATCATTGAGACGCCCCGAAAGGGCGGAAGAGCGGAAGGCTGGAAGCACGGCGAGCTCCCGGCCCTTCCAGCCTCCCAACTCCCCCCCTCCTCACCCGCCGACCTGCCGCCGGAACGTCGGGAAGTAGTCGTACCCCTCCAGCGATACCGATTCCCCGGACTGCGCCCACTCGACGCCCAGTTCGGAGAAGAGCGCCGCCTCCTCGAATGCCTCCACAACGGCCTCGGTCATTCCGCGGACGGCGGTGAAGCCTTTGGCGTCCACCGTTCGCAGCCCCTCCGGCAGCTCGTGGATGGCCGATGACTCAAACGTTCCGCAGATGCAGAGCGTCTGCGCACGGGCGACTTCCAGCGGGCAGTACAGCGACTTCTTCCGCCCCAACAGCACCTGGGCAACGTCCTCCGCCACGCGGCGCACGTTGCCGGGACCCTCGGAGTGCTCTGTCGCGCCGTCGTGCCAGCAGATGGTAGTGTCGCCGGCGTAAGTCCACTCGATTCGGGCCTGGTCCGTCTCGAAGACCGTTGTCGGGTTGAGCAACCGGTCCGTGCAATGGCTGACGGCGAAGAAGACCTCCACGCCCTCCCGCGTGTCCGCCCGGAACACAGTGGTATCGGCCGACTCGATGGGGTTCGCCCGGTACAGCTCCGCCAGCACTGCGGTCGGCACGAGTGACTCACCGGGCCGACTGCACGCCACATAGCACATGGCGTTGACGGCGTGCGCCAGGGCGTTGTTGTGCGGGCTGTCCAGCACCCACGTGTCCTGCAGGGCGAGGCGTGCCGCCCAGCCGTTGCGCTGGTAATAGTCGGCGTTCCGCGGCCAGCACCCGAAGCTCTTCACCCGCTTGATTGCGCCGAACCTGCCCTCGCACACCCATTGCTTGAGCTGCTGCGTGTCGGGTCGGTAGATGTGCTGGTACCCGACGGCGCACAGTTTCCCGGCGGCGTCCCGCGCCCGGATCATGGCGCCCACATCTTGGATCGAGCCCGCCGCGGGCTTCTCCACCAACACGTTCGTCCCCGCCTCCAACGCCGCGACAGCCATCGGCCGGTGCAAGGGCGTGCCGGTGGGAATACACGTCACGTCGATCCGCTCGCGCGCCTCGGCGAGCATCTCGCGGAGCGACAAGAAGATCTCGACGCCTTGCGCCCTCAGCGCTGCCACCTCCTCCGCGAACAGCTCCCGGTCCGCCGGAATTGCCACCTGAGCGACGTGCCGCCCCAGTCCGGCCTCCACCGCGTCCTGCACGTAGCGCAGGTGCATCTTCGCGAAGCCGCCCAGGCCGACGACGGCAAACCGAGGAATGTCCATTGAGGCTCACCTCCGAGGATCCGGAAGGGCAGGCGCAAGCCGGTTGCGCGTCGCAGCACACTCTACGAGCAAGACGCCTGCGCCTGCAACGAGTCCGGCGCGATCTGCATCAACTCGATCTGGTTGCCGTCCGGATCGCGTGTCCACGCTTGAGTGTTGCCGTCCTTGCCCTGGTTGATCTCGCTGGTGAACTTCACCCCGCGGGCCTTCATCTCAGCGACGGTTGCCTCCATGTCGTCCACGAGCAAGCACAGATGCCTGTAACTGACGTTGGCGTCGCTGGGCTCAAAGCCCGAGGTGGGGAACAGCTCGATGAAGGTGCCCTTACCCGCCTTCAGGTACACGATCCATAGCGTCCCGTCGTCCTTGTGTAGCTGGAACGCTTCTTCCAGCCCAAGCCTTTCGCAGTAGTACTGGCGGGCGGCCTCGATGTCCTGCACGACGTACGCTGTGTGTCCGACTTGAGTGATCATTTGGTTCTCCTTGGAGGTTGCGGACCGCGGGCGTAGGGGCGGCGCCTGCGTGCCCGCCCCGGCAGGGGTAGACGTGCGTGCCGCCGGGCCGGGGCAGACCCACAGGTCTGCCCCTACGTCTCTCGCATGAACGCGGAGTGGGCGGATCTCCTACGCGAGGGCAACCTCACGCCCTTCCTGCGACGACTGATAAATGGCGCAGATGACTTCCACCGACCGCTTCCCTTCGCGGCCGTCAACCTTGGGCGGCCGGTCTTCGCGAATGGCGTCGATCATATCCTGGAACACGAACTTGTGGCCGATGAACTCACCCGTAGCTTCGGTGAGCGTCGCCGGGTCGAACCGGTGCGCCTCGTCCATGTGCTCCCATCGCGACAGCTTGCCCATCTCGAGGACGACCGAGCCTTTCTCAGCGTGGATGTCGAGCCGGTCGCCGAAGTCGGGGTAGGCGCAAGTCGTTCCCTCGATGACGCCGATCGCGCCGGACTTGAACCGGAGCACCGCCGCGGCGGTGTCTTCCACCTCGAGTCCTTCGTGACCAAGTGTGCCGCAGTGCGCCGCCACGGAGGCGACCTCGCCCATCAGGTGCAGGAAACAGTCGATCACGTGGATGCCCTGGTTCATCAGTGCCCCGCCGCCGTCGCCGGCCCAAGTGCCGCGCCAGTTGCTCTCGCTGTAGTACGACTGGGTGCGGTACCGGCGGCACAAGGCATTGCCGACAAGGGGCTTCCCAAGAGCGCCGGCGTCCAGCGCCTCTTTGACTTTCCGGGTGCCTTGCTTGAACCGCTGCGGGAAGATGACGCTGAGCTTGGCGCCCGCCGCGTCGGCCGCGGCAATCATCTCGGCGCAGCGTTCCGGGCGGATGTCCATCGGCTTCTCGACGATGACGTTCTTCCCGGCGCGGGCGCACTCGACTGCGATCTTCCCGTGGGTGCCGCTGGGAGTGCAGACGTTGACCACGTCGAGGTCGTCCCGGGCAAGCAGTGCCTGTATGTCGGCGTAGTAGCTGGGCACGGCGAACTTCTCCGCCAGGGCCCTCGCGTTCTCCTCCTTCAGGTCCGCCACCGCCACCAGCTCGGCGTCTTCCAGCTCGGTGAGGTAGTGGGCGTGCCACTCGCCGATCCCGTTGTACACATCCGTGCCCCCCATGGTCTGGCCGACCTGACCGCAGCCGATGATCGCGAAGCGGATCTTGTCCGACATTCCGGTGCCTCCTTCCGCCCGGCGACGCTCGGACAACCGTCCGCTCACCTTCGCGGGAAAATGCGCTCGCCGGGGAAGACCTAATGATACGCCAAGCCGTGGCGACCGTCCACGTGTCTGGTGACGATTCTGGCGACCATCCTGTGGGGCGGCGCCGCTCTGTGCGCCCGTTGCCACGGCCGCGGCCGCGAGGTAAGGTATCTGGCGACCACGATGGCACACACCCGGCCGTTCCGACCAGCCTACCTCGAACTCGTCGACTCAGGCGAGCTCCACCATCGCGCTGCCGCCGCCCGCGAACTGCTGCGCGGGTGCCGGCTCTGCCCTCGGCGGTGCGGGGTGAACCGACTCGCGGGCGAACAGGGCGCCTGCCGGCTCGGCGACGAACTGCGGATCGCCAGCGCCGTGCCGCACTACGGCGAGGAGCCGCCGCTGGTTGGCTATGGCGGCTCGGGGACGATCTTCCTGGCAAGCTGCAACCTCGCCTGCCTCTTCTGCCAGAACTACGAGCTCAGCCACGGCGGCGAGGGCTACCGCGCCAGCCCCGAGGACGTCGCCCGCACGATGCTCGCCCTGCAGCAGAGGGGCTGCCATAACGTCAACTTCGTCACGCCGACCCACGTCACCCCGCAACTGCTCCAGGCGATCGCCCTCGCCGCCGAACAAGGACTCAGCGTCCCGCTGGTGTACAACTGCGGCGGCTACGAATCGGTTGCGACCCTCAAGCTGCTGGACGGCGTCTTCGACCTCTACATGCCGGACTTCAAGTACGCCGATGCCGCAGTCGGCGCGCGACTGTCGGGGGTGCCCGACTACCCGGACGTGGCCAAGGCAGCACTCAGGGAGATGTACCGTCAAGTCGGCGACCTCGTGTGTGACGACGACGGCTTGGCCCAGCGCGGAATGATCATCCGCCACCTCGTCCTCCCCAACGCTCTCGCCGGCACCCGCGACGTCGCCCGGTTTGTCGTGAAGGCGTTGTCGCCCAACGCCTACGTCAACCTCATGGACCAGTACCGGCCCTGCTTCCGGGCGCAACAGCACCCGGAGATCGCTCGGCCGCTCCGACCCGAGGAGTTCTCGGAAGCCGTGCGCCTCGCCTGGGAGGAGGGGCTGACGCAGTACTGACGCCAGGACCTGAAGTGAGGGAGAACATGCACAAAGTGAGCCGACCTCGACTCTTGGCGTGGGCAGGAGCCCTGTGCTGGTTGCCGGTCCTCGCCCCAGCTCAGCCTGCCGACGTGCAGAACGTGACCGTCGTTCAAGGCGAGGAAGTCCTGGTTCGGCCTGAGGCAGACTGGGCGAAGCTGGTGACGGCGCCGGGCACCGGCGACGAGCATCCCGTGCTGTCGCTCGAAGCGCGTCTGCATGTGCCCGGCAGCAAGGGCGGTGGGTGCAACTGGGTACTGCGGGTGTTTGTTGACGACCAACCACTCACCGAAATGTTCTCTCGGCCGCGGCTGCTCAACAAGGCGCCGTTCTTCGACTTCGCCGAAGGCAAGTACCACTTCTCCTGGTACCGCGAGGGCCACCAGGCGTGGATGACGATGTTCGCAGACTCGTACGGCACGAACACTTCGGGCGCCGGACGCGACGCTGCCTTCCTGTTCGACCTCAACGACTACGTTCGGCCCGGCCAGCCGTTCCGCCTGCGGCTCGAATATGCCCAGCCGAACCTCCCTGCGATCCTGAAGCAGGAAGCACCGTTGGCGGTGCGCGACGTCGTGGTGGGCAGCATGGAACCTCAGGCCGTGGAGCAGCTTCGGGAGAGAATACTGAGCGGCGACAAAGGGCGCCGGCAGATCGAGGTCTCACCCGAGGCGGACCCCAGCGAAGGGCCCGGCGAGCGACCCTACGAGATCGTCCGGGCGAACCGCAGCGAAGACCCTCCCGCGCAGGTGTCGTTCGAGGCGCTGGCCGGTTGGCAGGGCACGGTCTTCGGCGATGCCGAGGTGGCCGTGTCAGCGTCACGCGCGCAGCGCGTCTGGCGGAACCAAGTCGCGAAGGTCAGCGTCGGCGCCTGCCAGAGCTTCGTCCTGGAGTTGAGACCACCAAAGCCGGTCCCCATTCCAGCGGACGCCGACACCGTGGATTGCTGGGTGCACAGCAACCACCTCTACGGCGCCGGCAGCACGCCGGTCGAGTTGGTCGTCACCGTCGTCGACGCCCGAGGCGCCTGCGTCGACCTCAACACCGGCCCGTTGCGCGGCAACTACTGGGAGCTGCGTCAAGGGCTGCTGCCCGCACTGAGGTCGGCGCGGCTGCAGCGGCCGCTCTCCTTCCACAGCCTCACGCTGTCGTCAGGCAGACTCGTGGAACCGGTGACCATGTACCTGGAGTCGTTGGCGTTCCTCAAGCGGGTTCGTCAGCCGTATGCCACGCTGGATCGGCTAACGAGGCCGGGGTTCCCCACGACGGAAGACAACATGCTGCCGCCGGCGAAGCCGACATGGAAGACGACGGCCGCGGCAACACCCAAAGGGAACGGCGCCGTGTTCACCGCGGCCGCGCCGGACGGCACGTTGACGTACACGGTCGTGCCGACGGAGAACGGCCTGTCCGAGGTCACCGCGCGGTTCGGCGACGGCCCCACGTTCCAGCCGATGGCAGGGGGCGCCTTGGAGCTGGCGGCGCCGAACGACACGTCCGGAGGTCGAGCGCGTTTGCTGGGCTCGCACCTCGTCGGCGGGTCGCTGGTCACGAAGTGGGCACTCGTGGACGCAGGCGCCGACGTGACGTACCAGGTCACCTACCAACTGCGCGGTCGGACGCTCGTCGTTGACGTGTCCTGCCCCGGAGGGAGGGCGCAGGGGCTCCGCCTTGGCAAGGTGAGCGGGCTGCCACAGGCCCGCGGGATCGAGATTCCCTACCTTGTGATGCACCGCCCCCCGACGCCGCGAGTTGCCCTGGGGGGCAACGTGTTCTGCTCCGTCCTTGTGGACTGGTACCACTCCAACTGCAGCACGGTGGACACGACTCCGGCCGCAGACGAGCCGGGCGAAGACGGGTTGGCCCTCAACGGCGGGACGGTGTACAACCCGCTTACCGACGGCCGGCGGAACGAGCTGCGCGACCGGGTGCTGGTCACCGTCTCACCCGACTTCCACGACACGTTGCCGAGCGTTGCGACGCCGCGGTCAGAGCGGATCGAAGAGCTGGCGCCGGCGATGTTTGTCATGAGTTCGAACTTCACCCCTCGGTTTTACCGCACGCTGAAGCGCTACGGGTTGAACGAGATAATCGCGGTCCATTTCGCCGGCCTCTGGTGGCGCCGCGCCGGCGAGGGATTCGCGATGCGTTGGCGGCCGCGACCGGAACTGACCGAGGCGCAAGTGCAGCGGTACCGGGAGGAGGTTCGCGGGCTCGGCTACAAGTGGGGCATGCTGGTCAACTACACGTGCTACTCGGCGCTCAACGAGTATTGGGACGCAAACAAGGCGTCGCTGACCCCGGCGGGGCAACTCAGTGACGGTTGGTTCGGCCACTTCGACACCAAACCCAACGCCATGCCAGAGCTGGCGGAGGTCGTCGGCAAGCAGATCCGCGCCCGCTACCCGACCGACTGCGTGTACCTCGATGTCCACACGAACTGGGGAGCGGATGCCCGCGACTACGAGGCGGGCGTCGACGGGGCCGGCACCGCGCGCGGCACGATCCTCGGCAACGCGGCGTGCCTCCGCGAAGTGCACGACCAGCAGCACGCCCTGTGCAGCGAGGGCATTTGCCGGTGGCTGTACGCGGGTCTGGCCGACATGGACTACGCCCAGTGGGCGGAGGTGACCAAACCGGAAGGCAAGCCGCTGCTGCCCGACTTCGACCTGCTCCGCCTTCATCCCAAGCAGATCGGCACTGCCATGGGCTACAGTCCGACCTGCTTCTTCTCACCCGAGGGGCTTGAAGCGTATTTCAAAGACCCGGGCAACGGCACCACCCACCAACCGTTCTACCACTACGTCGCCGCCACTCTCGCCCACGGTCACTCCGCCATGATCGGCTACGGGTACTTCCCCACGCTGGCGCGCACCCTCCACTACTACGCCCTGCTCTCCGGCCCGCAGGAGGACTACCTGCCTGACACGGTGGCAGACATCGCCTGGTACTCCGACCGAGACGGCACGTTCGTCTCCACCAGCGACGCCGTGCGAACAGGCGTCCGCGGCGCCGGCAAGCTGCGCGTCACCTACGCGGGCGGTCAGGTGGTCCATGTCAACTACCACGCTACCAACACGTGGAAGCTGTCCATGAACGGCCGCGAGTTGGAGCTGCCGCCATACGGCTGGCTGATCGAGAAACCTGGCAGCCTCCTCGCCTACAGCGCGCTCGTCGACGGCCGGCGAGTAGACTACGTGGACTGCCAGCGCTACGCGTACCTGAACTCGGGTGAGAAGCCCGCGACTGAGGGCGCCCTGACCGTGGACGGTGCAGTGCTTGTCAAGAAGGGGAAGCCGCTGACCGTCATCCCCTGCGGCGACCTCGGCGCGTGGAAGTCTGAGCGGTGCGAAGACTATCCGATCTTCACCGATCGCCTCCTCGCCGCCCCGCCCGCGGACCGCGGCGTCAAACGGTTGCGCCTCAACGCGGCAACGCTCCTTAACGTGGGCCCTGCCGCGACGGTCGTGGTCCGCTGCCGGAACGAACAGGGAGCGGTTCTGACCACCAAGACGGCTGAGGCGAAGGGCGTCGACCTCGCGCCGACGCCCGACGGAGTAGACTACCTCGTCGACGCCTCGCCGTAGGAGTCACTCATGTTCGTGCTTCGCCTGAACACCCCGGCAGGTGGAAACGCAAGCCCATCCGATCAAACCCCTGGGGGTTGACCGCGACGGTGACGGAGCGCGTGAGCCATCGGCGTCGCCGGGGCAGCCAGCAGGGCACACGCTCCGTCACCGTCGCGGCTCGGATTGACGGTGCATTTCCAGAGGAAACCGCGCGCTTCCGTACACCTCGAAGGAGAGCTGCCTATGGTCATCGACTGCCACGCACACCTTGCCCACCACACTTCGGCCGACTGGGAGGAGGCCGACCGGCGGCTGATCGAGGCCGCGGACAAGCTCGGCATCGATCAGCTCTGCTGCTCGACGCTGACGCCCAGGCGGCCCGCGGAGCCGGCCGGGTTCCGCGAAGCGAACGACTTCACCTACCAGGCGATGCAGCGCTACCCCGACCGCGTGCTGGGCTACTGCTACGTCAATCCCGGTTGGCGCGACCCGGCGCTGGACGAGATTCGCCGCTGCGTCGAGGAGCTTGGGTTCATCGGCATCAAGCTCTACAACGAGTACCGAGCCGACGAGCCGGTCGCGTATCCGGTGGCGGAGTTGGCGATTGAACTCCGAGTGCCGATCCTGTACCACGCCGGCCACTCCCACTACTTCGACACGGTGCAGCCGCGAATCTCCGACGGCGGCATGATTGCCAGACTGGCGGACTGCTACCCCGAGGCAGCGCTTATCTGTGGTCACGTCGGAGGCGGCGGCGACTGGGAGTGGACCCTCAAGGCGCTCCGGCGCGCGCCGTCCGTCTCCCTCGACACCAGCGGCAGCGTTGTCGATGACGGGATGATCGAGCTGGCGGCGGCGACCCTCGGCGCAGACCGGCTGCTGTTCGGCTGCGACATGTCCATGACCGCCGGGGTGGGCAAACTCCGCGGCGCCGAGCTGAGCGCTGCCGACAAACGGAAGATCCTGGGAACGAACATGCAGAAGATCCTGACCCGGAGGGGAAGCTCATGCTGATCGACGTCAACGCCTACCTGGGCCACTGGCCGTTCCGCAAGCTGCGCCACAACACCGCCAGCGCCCTGCTGCGACTGATGGACAAGAAGGGCATCGACCAGGCGTGGGTCTCCAGCGCCAGCGCCGTGCTCTACAAGAACCCGCAAGCGGCGAACGAAGACCTCGGTGCCGAGACGCGCAAACACCGTGACCGATTGGTGCCCTTCGCCGTGCTCAACCCGACCTACGCCGACTGGGAGTACGACCTCGACCAGTGCGCCACCGAGTTCGACTGCAAGGGGATCCGCCTCTACCCGGACTACCACAACTACAAGCTGACCGACTCGTCATGTCACGAGTTGGTGGCGGCCGCGACGGAGCGGAAGCTGCTCGTCTCGATCCCCCTCCGCGCCACGGACGCCCGGCAGCGTCACTGGCTGATCAGCATCGAGGACATGCGTGCGGCTGACATCGTGCCGCTGATCCGCCGGTTTCCCGACGCGCGGTTTGTGCTGCTCAACGGGCTTGGGTACACCGGCTGCGACTTGGGCAAGCCCGGCGTGGACCTGCCTGCCAACTACTGGATCGAGATCTCCCGGCTCAGCGCGGTCCTGCAGGCCGAGATGCGCATGCTGCTCGACAACGTGGGCAAGTCCCGCCTTGTCTTCGGGACCGGCATGCCTTTCAAGTACCCCGACCCGTCGCTGGTGAAGCTGGAAGTGCTGGAGGCGACGAAGAGCGAGATCGAGGCCATCCGCTGGAAGAACGCCCACGCGCTACTGCCGGCGTGACGGTGGGGGGACGGAGGGGGTGCTTCGCCCCACAGCGCCGCGGCAGCGACGGTCAGAAGGTGACCTCCTCCGCCAACTCGACGATCTCGAGGTCGTCCTGCGAGGTGTTGTCGCGGAAGACGACGAGGATGTTCACCTTCTTGGTTGTGGTGGGGTACGGCGCCCAGTGCCAGCCGCCGACCGGGAAGAGGACGGCACTGCCGGCGGGCACTTTGAAGACCTCGATGTCCGTGGACGCGGGGACGTCGCCCTTGCGCATCGGCTTGTGCGGCGGGGCACAGGGGATGGCGACCTCGGCGTCGAGAATGACCAGCAGTTCGGGCGTTCGGCGATGCCGCTCGATCTCGCAGAATGCGTGCTCGCGGTCGTAGACCGTCAGCGCGCCGATCTCGATCTTCATCGAGGAGTCGAAGACCGCTTGCTGCTTCCAGTAGTCGATCACCTTCGGCACGGCAATGGTCGGCTTCGTGCTCTTGGGGGGCGGGAACGAGAGGTACTGGCCGAACGGGGTGAAGTTGGCTGCGGTGATGGAGCGGACGCGCTTCTTCATGTGGGAGATCCCTCCGGTGCTTCGTTGCCGGGCCGGCTTCTCTTGAGCGGCCACGGGCCGGCGGAGGAGATTCGACGCCCGCAGGCAGGGACCTGCTCAGGCCGGCGGCGAGGCGACGGCGGTTTGCCGCGTCGGCCCGTGCCCAGCCCGCCTCGCTCACGGCGCCTCTGCGTCGGGTTCCTCGTTCGCCGTCACATGCACCGCTTCCGCCGGCACGCGACAGGTCACCCGCTGCCCGAGTTCCGGCATACGCTGCCGAATCTCCGTCCGTGGGATCGTCGCCACGACGGGCACCCCCACGTCGACGACGACGCGGACGGCGGACTGGAGCGGCACCACGGCCACAATCTGCCCTTCGTGAGAGTCCTCCGCTCCGCTGCGAGCGTCTTCCTCGCCGCTGATCGCGACCTCCTCGGAACGGAAGGCTACGGAGACCGGACCCGAGTGGTGTCCCCGCACGACCAACCGCACACCCGGCGCGATCTCAACCAGAGAGCTGCCGGCCGACGCCGGCTCGGCGACGGCCGGGAACAGGTTCTCCATGCCCACAAACGCGGCGACGCTCGGCGTTCGCGGCTGGTGGAACACCTCCTCGGTGCTGCCCACCTGCACCAGCCTGCCCGCCTCCATGACGCCCAATCGTGACGCCATGAGCGCAGCTTCGTCGAAGTCGTGGGTGACGTGGATAGTGGTCACCTTGAGGCGCTCGTGGAGCGAGCGCATCTCAGGCCAAAGCCGGGCCTTCGTCTGCCGGTCCAGTGCGCTGAACGGCTCATCCAGCAGGAGCACCCGCGGCACGACCGCCAGAGCGCGCGCCAACGCTACCCGCTGTTTTTCCCCGCCACTCAGGTTGTGCGGGTACCGCTGGAGCAGCGGCAAGATGTGCAGGAGTTCGGCGAGTTCCTTGACGCGGTCGGCCGTAGCGTCCGGCGGGAGCCGCCGGATCCGGCACGGCGCGGCGATGTTGCCCTCGACCGTCAGGTGCGGGAAGAGCGTGTAGTCCTGCGGCACATAGCTCACGTTCCGCAGCTCGGGCCGCAGATTCGTCACGTCCTGCTCCCCGAGGAACACCTGCCCGCGCTCCGGCCGCACCAGTCCGGCAACCGTCTCGATGAACATGGTCTTGCCGCATCCCGTGGGACCCAGCAGGCAGAAGTACTCCCCCTGCACCACCTCGAGGCAGAAATCCTGCAACGCGAAAACGCCCCGACGAACACGCAGCTTCTCCACGCGCAGCACCGTCAGATCACCCCAGGTCCCCGGCGGAGCGCCAGCCGCTTGAAGGTGAGCAGGGCAGCCAGGGAGAGCGCGATGAGCAGCAGCGTGACTGCCATCCCCTTCTCGATCTCGATGCTCTGCCACTTGAGGAAGATCGCGATGGGCAGCACTTCGGTCTTCATGGAGGTGGCGCCGGCGACGATCACCGTGGCGCCGAACTCGCCCATGGCCCGCGCCCAAGTGAGCACGGCGCCGGCGATGAGCCCGTTGCGCGCCAGCGGCAGCTCGATCTGCCGGAAGGCCTGCCAACGACTGAACCCCAGAGTGCGCGCCACCTGTTCGTAGCGCGGGCTCAGATCATCGAACGTGGATTTCAGAACCCGCACCGCGAAACCGGACACCACGGTAAACTGCGCCAGGATGATGCCGGGCACCTCGAAGACGAACCGGATGCCGTGGCGTTGGACGAACTCACCGGGAGAAGTCTGGAAGAATGCCAGCAGCAGGAAGCCGAGGGCGATGGGCGGGAGTACCAGCGGCAGGTCCAGCACGGTGTCGACCACGCTGCGCCCGCGGTACTGGTACCGCGACAGCGCGTACGCAGCGGGGATGGCGACGGCCATGGCAAGCAAGGTGCTCACTGTGGCGGTCGCCAGGGAAAGCTTGGTGGCGAAGATAACCTCCTTGCAGTGGAGGTACTTGCACAGGGTGTTCTTGTCCGTGAACTTGAGCGCGGACAGCGTCAGCCCCGCCAGGAAGACCAAGTACGCCACCAGCACGCCGAGAACCCAGAAATGGAAAGCGACCTCTCCCGAACTGCCTGGGGAAGAGATCGCCTTGTTCGTCCGAGTAGTTGACTCTGAGTCGATTCGCAACCTGTCTGCCTACCGCTTCCCCTTGGCGGGGTGTTTCAGCTTCCCCTTTGGAACAGTCACAGTATACCCGTGTTTCTTGAAGACGGCCTTCCCGGTGGCCGAGCACAGGAAGTCCACGAAGCGCTGGGCGGCCTTGGGATCGGCCGCGTACTTGGTGACCGCCGCCGGGATGTATCGGTACTTCCGCAACTCCGGCGGGAGCTGGACAATCGCGATATCGTCCGGCGCCCACTTGGCGAACACGTCCCACCCGAGGATGGCATCCACCTGCTTCATTCGCAGCAGCGCTCCCACCTGCTCGCAACTGTTGGCATGGGTGACGATGTTGGGCGTCACCTTGCCGCTCAACCGGGTCTGTGCCAGCAGCTCGAGCGCGATGTCGCCAAGGCAGACAGCTTTGGGCGCGCCAATCCCAACCCGGAGACCTGGCTGCGCGAGATCCTGAAGGGACTTGATGCCTTTGGGGTTCCCTTTCTGTACCCCGATGGCGGGCACGAGGTAGGCGACGACATGGCGCGGCCCTTTGGCGACGGCGCCCTTCTCTTCCGCCTTGTCCAGGAAGTCGTCCGAGCCCGGGAGGTACACGTCGCCGACTTTGGTCATGATCATCTGGGACAGCATGGTGCCGGAGCCGCCCAAAGTCACCTCAACCTTCACGCCGGTCTGCTTCTCGTAGAGAGCCGCCAGCTCCTCCAGCGGCGGCTTCGAGGCAGAGCCGGCGAACACCTTCAGCGGCGCCGCCAGAGCGACGGTAGCGGACAGTGCGCCCAAAAGCAGGAGTGCAAGCAGTGCGGTTCTTCGGGTCGGTTTCGTTTTCATCACGTGTCTCCTGTGCGGGGTCTCATACGCTCCAGCGCCGCCGGAACGCGCTCAGTACTTCAGCAGCCACTGCACCCAGCCGGCGTCGCCGTCCCAGATGGCCAGGTCGGAGAAGTTGGCGCTGGCGTCGCGGAACTCGTAGGCGAGCGTGAGGCGAGTGGCAGCGCTCAGGTCGCGGCTGTAGCCTACCGTCATCCGGCGGAAGGCATCGCCGGTCTGGCCACGGTTCTCGTCGTACCAGTCGGGCTTCACGAACACCATGTCGCTGGTGCTCGGCGGTCGGTAGCCGAGCTGAGCGTATGCGCCGGCCACCTTCGCCCCGCGGTCATGTCCGGTCACATACTCGGTCACCAGAGAGAATCGCCCCCAGTCGTGGAGCGCGCCCAGCCCCACGCGGCTGCGGTCCTGAGCTGCCGCACCGACGCCGGTCTGCCCGTCGTAGTACGAGAGCGAAGCACTGCCGCTCGGCCAGGGGAACCGGACCCTACCCAGCAGATCCTTGTGTGCGTTGTCGTCGGCGGCGTTGATCCCCGCGCCGTTGAACAGCCCGATACCGGCGAGCGGGCCGTCCTTCGCAAGCCGCCATTGGTACTGCAACCCAATGTCGCGCTGGCTGGGGAACAGCCGGTCCATGAACAGAGAGCGCTCGCCCGACCACAGGTCGGCCGACGACACCTCCAATTCGTACCCCCACGGGACTTTCGCCTGACCCATGCGGAGTCGCCCCTCACCCAGTGAACGGTCCACATACAGCGTGCGGAGCTGAAGCTTGCTGCCGGGGCCGGCTCCCGCCAAGCGCGACTCCAACTGCACTTCCGCCCGATAGGAGGTGCGCTCGTCCGCTTTCCCGCGCATGTTAAGACGCAATCTGCGGACGGAGAAATCCTCGTTGTTCCCAGCGGTCCGGTCCACATTGGCGCGCAACTGCAGATAGCCATCCAGCTTGGGTTGCGCCGCGGCGCCGGTCGCCGGGGCGCTTGGTGCCTTGGCCGATTGCCCCGCAGCCTTCAACTGCTCCTCCAAGGCGGCGAGTCGGGCCTTCAGCCCGTCGTAGTCCCGCAGCTTCTGCTTGAGCGCCTCGATCTCTCGCTGCACGGACGCGAGGTCCGGCGCTTGCGCGGCGGCCCTGCCCGGGAGGATGGCAGTGAGGGCGATTACGACCAACGGTTCGATCAAGGTGAAAGCTCGGAGACGCCGGCGCATCGGGAGGTTCCTTCTTTCCTGCGAGAGTAGTGTGCGCGCTAAGGAGTGAATTCTACCCAAAGCAACCTCAAGGACGGCTCAAGGGACGCTCAAGTCTCGCTCAAGGACTGCCGCCAACACCGCGCGCTCCCGGCGCCATGCCGACAAGACCGGAAATGTTGGGTCACCGTTGACACTCGTTCCTTGCCAAGCTATAATACTTCAACGTTTGTTGAAATGACGAATTGACCATGCCCCCAGACGACGCTCTCAAGCAACGCACGGAAGTCCTGAAAGCCCTCGCTGACGAAACGCGGCTGCGCATCCTCTCGGCGCTGATGGAACGCGGGGAGACGTGCGTCTGCGAGTTCGCCGAGCTGTTTGAGACGACGGCATCGAATCTGTCCTTTCACCTCAGCAAGCTCAGAGGTGCCGGTCTCCTCCTCGACCGGAAGGTCGGAAAGTGGATGTTCTACCGCCCGAACCCCGAGGGAATGCACGCGGTCTGCGAATGGCTCTGTCCACTGGTCGACCCGAAGCGCATCCCGACCGGACCGGCGTGCGACTCAATGGCGGCCATCTGCGAATCCGGCGAGGCGCCGCTGCATCTGGGCGAGGTCAGATTCCAGACGAGAGACGGGCGAGTGGTGGTTGAGACGAGAGCGTGAAGGAGCGTGAAACACGTGAGTGACTCAGCAAAGAAGCAGCTTTCGTTCCTGGATCGATTCCTGACCTTGTGGATCTTCCTGGCGATGATCCTCGGCGTGGGTGCAGGGTACCTCTGGCCGGGGGCGGTAAGGGGGCTCAACGAGGCGACCCAGGTCGGCACCACCTCGATCCCCATCGCCATCGGCTTGATCCTGATGATGTACCCGCCGCTGGCGAAGGTGAAGTACGAGGAGCTGGGCGAGGTCTTCCGCGACTGGAAGGTGCTCGGGCTGTCGCTGGTCCAGAACTGGGTCATCGGGCCGATCCTCATGTTCGTCCTGGCGATCACCTTCCTGCGGGGCTACCCGGAGTACATGGTCGGGCTGATCATGATCGGCTTGGCGCGCTGCATCGCCATGGTGATCGTGTGGAACGAATTGGCGGAAGGCGACACCGAGTACTGCGCCGGGTTGGTGGCGTTCAACTCGATCTTCCAGGTGCTCTTCTTCTCGGTCTACGCCTACGTGTTCATCACCGTGCTGCCGCCGCTGCTGGGGCTGAAGGGCGCGGAAGTGCCCATTACCATCGGCGAAATCGCCAAGAGCGTATTCATCTACCTGGGCATCCCGTTCTTGGCGGGGATCATCACTCGCTTCACGTTGATCAAGGTCAAGGACAAGGAGTGGTACCATGCCACGTTCATCCCCAAGATCAGCCCGATCACGCTGATTGCGTTGCTGTTCACCATCATCGTCATGTTCTCGCTGAAGGGCGAGTACATCGTGAAGATCCCCCTGGATGTCGTCCGGATCGCCGTGCCGCTGTGCATCTATTTCGTGGTGATGTTCTTCGTGTCGTTCTACATGAGCAAGGCCGTGGGCGCCACCTACGCGCAGTCGGCGACGCTCTCGTTCACGGCGGCGAGCAACAACTTCGAGCTGGCGATCGCCGTGGCGGTCGCGGTGTTCGGGCTCGGTTCCGGCGCGGCGTTCGCGGCCGTGATTGGGCCGTTGGTGGAAGTCCCGGTGCTGATCAGCCTGGTGAACGTGGCGTTCTGGTTTCGAAGGAGACACTTCGCTGTCGAGATTGCTGCAAACTGATGGGCGCATGGAGGAGAAAAGACCATGGATGAACAAGCAAGCCGAATCGCGAATGGGGTGACGGCCGTCGCGCTCCTTGCCTGGACCCTTGTTGGGTGCGGCTCCCAGCAGACGACGAATACTGCGAGCCAGCCGAGGCCGCCGAAGGTGTCGGCGACGCCTCGGGGCGAGCACCAGGAAGCGCAGCTCGGGGCCGGTGAAACCTCGCGCAGCGACAACACGCTCCTCACGGCCGCCGAAGCTGCCCCGGCACCGAAGACGCCGGCTGCGAAGAAGCCCGCCTCCGCGGCACCGGCCGATGCCGCCACCGCCCTCCAGCGGGCGCAGAACCAGAAGAAACACGCCTTCCTGCTGTTCTACAAGCAGGGCAACGACGCCTGTGCCAAGATGCGCATGACGCTGGTCCAAGCCGAGAAGAACCTTGGCAAGAAAGCCGTCTTCTACGCCGCCGACGTTAGCAGTGCAAAGGACAAGGCAACCGTTCAGGAGTACCGAGCCGACCAAGCGCCCTTGCCGTTGACGCTGGTATTCGCGCCGAACGGCGCCATCGTGAAGGCATTTCCAGGGAAGGTGGCGACACAGCAGGAACTCGGGAAGGCATTCGCTTCCCCCGTCTTCGCGGATGTGACGAAGGCGATGCAGGACCGCAAGCTCGTGCTGCTGTGCGTGCAGGGCGGCAAGACCCAGGGCAACTCGTCGTCGCTGAGCGCGGCGCGGGCGGCGGCCGCCGACAAGCGCGCCGGCGGCTCCATCGAGGTGGTCCGCGCCGCCCCCGAAGACAGCGCCAACGCCGATCTGCTCAAGCAACTGGAGGTTGCGCCGTCGTTGAAGAAGGCGTCTCTCTTCATCCTGGTGCCGCCGGGCGTCATTGCCGGGAAGGTGGACGGCGAGACAACGAAGGGCGCTGTCTGGGCGGCCATCGTTAAGGGGGTCTCCTCGTGCAGCAGCGGCAGTTGCGGACCCGGCGGGTGTGGGTAGGAAGAAGACGAGACCATGACGACGCTACGACTGGTTTGGCGAGAACTCCGGGAACGCCCCGGGCAGTTGGCGACGAGCTTCCTGGCTATCGGCCTGGGGATGACCATCATCGTCGCTATCAAGACGGTGGCCCACTTTTCCGAGAAAGCGGTGGCGCGGCAACTCGATGAGTTAGGCGCCAATGTGCTGATCCTCCCCAAGGGGGTGTCGGTCGGCGACTACTACAGCTCCGACGTGAACAGCGAGGAGATGCCCGAGGAATACGTGGGGCGCATACTGAACTCGTCGCTCCAAGGGGTGGACAACCTCTCGCCCAAGTTAACCCAATCAGTGGAGTTCGGGGGCAGCCGGGTTCTGCTCACCGGAATCCTGCCCAAGAACGAGTTCGGCAACAAAGCCGTCTGGGCGGAGGGAGACGGCATCTTCGCCCGCCCGACCGGCTGCGGGACCGTGAAGTCCCCCCTCGCCTTCCTGCAACCCGGTCAGCCCGACAAAACGGCTGTGCGGCGAGCCGTGGTGGAGGAACTCCAGCCGAACGAAGTGTTGGTAGGCGCGGAAGTCGCCGCTGCACACAACTTGAAAGCTGGCTCCAAACTCACCCTCAAGGGCAAGTCCTTCGTCGTCAGGCAGGTGTTGCCCGAGACCGGCACCGTGGACGACAGCCGCGTATTCGCGCACCTGCACACGGTGCAGAAGCTGTTCGCCAAGCCGGGCAAGCTCAACGGCATCGAGATCCTCGGCTGCTGCGAGAGCATTGCGCAGGGCACCCTCATCAGTGGGCTGAACAAGCTGCTGCCCGACGCCCGCGTGGTTACCATCAAGCAGATCGCCAGCACGCAGCTCAAGACCAACACGCTGATGGGGAAGTTCTCAATCATCTTTCTGGCCCTCATCGTGGTCGTGGGCGGGGCGGGCATCGCCAACTACATGCAGTCCAACGTCCAGCAGCGGCTGCGCGAGATTGGGACGCTGATGGCGCTGGGCATGGAGCCTCGCAGTCTCCTGATGGTGTTCCTGGCGAAGGCGGTCTTCTTAGGGGTGACCGGAGGGCTGTTTGGCTACGTTGCCGGGAGCGCCCTGGCGGTGGTGTTGGGGCCGCAGATCGCGCAAGCGCCCGTCCTGCCGCTGCCCGTGTGGCTCGGCTGGGCGGTGCTGCTCTCGACCGGCATCGCCGTGGTCGCCAGTGCACTGCCGGCGTTTCGAGCGGCCCGTCTCGATCCGGCGGTTGCCTTGAGGGAGCTCTGAGACATGATCCGGCTGGAAGCGGTAAGCAAGCGATTTCGCCTGCGGGGGCGCGAGGTGACCGGGCTCGACGCGGCCGAGCTGCACATCGAGGATGGGGAATTCGTTGCCGTCGTGGGCTCGAGCGGCAGCGGCAAGAGCACGTTGCTGCTCACTCTGGGCGGGCTTTCGCGACCCGACACCGGGAGCGTGCATCTCAACGGTTACTCCCTCTATGACCTGAGCTTGCCGGATCGCGCCCGGGCGCGGCGAGAAACTATTGGCTTCCTTTTTCAGACCTTCAATCTGGTTCCCTACCTGACTGCATTGGAGAATGTGCAGGTTCCCCTCTACCTCGCCGGTAGATCACTTGCCGAGCAGGAGCAGGAGACCCGGCGGCTTCTC